>ERZ773214.267-NODE-267-length-36247-cov-4.879283_pt1 | contig 36247 bp, 30 predicted proteins | sample MGYA00511238_ERZ773214 | MGnify/ENA primary metagenome ERZ773214 (study PRJEB29015, sample SAMEA2738157) | human oral metagenome | biome: human oral; feature: human-associated habitat; material: saliva | place: China | collected 2259 ... | reverse complement strand
CAGAAAGCGTGCAAGCATTCGCTGAAGAGTTATACCGCACTTTATTGGCGCAAGGCGTGGAAGTGATTTTTGATGATCGTAAAGAACGCCCGGGCGTGATGTTTGCGGATATGGAACTTATCGGTGTGCCACACATGGTCGTCATCGGTGAGAAAAATTTAGCGAACGGCGAAATCGAATACAAAAATCGTCGTACCGGTGAAAAACAAATGATTGCAAAAGATCAGTTGTTAGATTTCTTGAAAGGACAAATTAAAGCTTAATCGAAAGTTAAAATTCATGGCATAGGTTTAGTTGCTATGCCAAGGATATATTTAATTTATAATAAACAAAACGGTTGTTGAGTCTGTCTCAGCAACCGTTTTTTGTGGTTAAAATGTTTTACTCATTTCTAAGAATATACGATTTTTGTCGTAACCATAGAAAGGATGATTACTTTTTACTTTTTGGTAAGACCATGTAATTTTAGGCGTAATTCCCCAGAAATAGAGATCGCGATGCCATAATGTTAACGTTGAAGCATATTCTCTATTTTTCTGACGAATGTTAAAGAAATCAGCTGCTTGATAATGACGTTTAGCATATGAAAGTGTCACTCGGCTTGATATTCCCCATGGCCATTCTTGTCCCCAACCAAGTCGTCCACCTGCTCGTTGGTAGGCGTTATCTTTGTCTCGAGTATTTTCACGAGAATAATCTACCCCAGCAAACCAATGTTGTCCGCTTTTCGGAACATAGAGTAATGTGTTGGAAAATAAATAATTGTTGCCGTTTAAATGTTTTCGCCAATCATAGCGTTGTTCGCCATATTCCAAAGCAGATGAAATTTGCCAACGAGGATTAAGCCAGTAGCTAATATCAAAACGTACGCCAGAGTTTTTAGAGTATTGTTTGAGTGCATCGCTACCGTTTGAGCCACCACTATACCAACGTTTTTCGGTAAATGGTGTTAAAGCCAATTCTAAATGGGAAGTTTGATAACCTAATCCCCAACCTAAGCGCGCATTTAATTCGTTATATTTTTTGTTATTCCAGTAGTATTTACCATTTCCATCTAAGCCTAATTTGGTGAAAAAGTTATGTGCAAGAGACCATTTTTTCTCAACACCTAACGAATAAGAAAGTCCTTGTGCACTTTCTTTGCTCCATGCTTTCCAGTTACCAATGTGAGTACCGGCTTTGGGCGCATTATTGATATTGCTTTCATTGAGGTAACTTATACCACCATAAAATTTCCATTGATCGCGTTGATTTAATGCAGATAAATATTGATCAATAACGGCAGTCATTTCAGGCGTCATTTGCTCCGCACGTAATTTTTGGAACTGATCTTTTGCTGCTTCGTTATCATTATTTAAAAAGAGTGCTTGAGCAAGCTGATAACGTAATGGAAGGCTATCAGAATGTTGGGTGAATAGCGTACGATAGCGTTGTGCAGCTTCACTATAATTGCCTTTATGACGCGCATCAATAGCTTCAGCCCAACTCAATAATACGGGATCTTTTTTTGGAAGTTCTCGATATAAAGGCAACAGAAGTGAAACTGCTTCTTCGTTATTTTGTAACACTGAAGGAATCATCCCACGTACGATTAAATCAGGATGACGAGCTAGCTCTTCTTTAGTCATTGAGACTGAGCCTTCATTATTTGTCTTCGGCTGGTGGATCGCAGGTGCTTGAAGCTTTGGCGCTGCAACCTGAATATTTTTGTCTAACGTGTCATTTTTAGATTGTGCAACCTCGGCATTTGCCCACTGAGCACATGTTATGCTTAATACTGTATATAAAAAAGTTTTTGTAAATTTCATTTTTTTATCGAAAGAGAAATAAAGCAAGCACTAGGCTTGCTTTATTATGTCTGGATTAAAACTAATTATTGTTTTTGAGCGCCAAATGCAGCAGCCCAGCTGTTGTCATTTGCTTGTGCTAAGCCAGCAAGTTCTTTTGCTTGAACACCATAGAATTTACCTTCTACACGTGCTGCAGATGGCAATGAAGATGAGCTTGCTGATCCACTAAAGCTATTACCTGAAATAGAGGCATTAATATTCACAGGTTGAATATTGTTAATTCCTAATGAACCATTTAGTGTCTTGTTGCCAAAATCTACGTTAAATTGTGAACTACCGGTGTAGTAATCTTTATCATCTAATACTGGAATATCAGTTGTAATATCTGCAGTAATAATAGATTGTCCTACATAAGATGCAGTACCACTTGTTGGCATGCTGTTAGTAGGGTTTCCATTATAGAATAAATAACTGTTGTCTCTATCATTTAAACTATCACTTACACCAAAGCGAATATCAGAGTAACGGCCACAGCAAACTTCTAAATCTTTTCCATTAGCTCTAATTTTTGACCAATTGCCAGCTGAAATCCCTGGGAATCCAATCGTTACATTAGTACCTTCAACATTAATATTTGTTGTGCTATAGCCATTGATTGTTGAACGACGAACAGAAGCATTGTGATCATCACCCGAAATTACAAGTGTAGCACCAGTCCCATTACTACTAACCTGCTGAATAGGTTTAACTACATTGTTATTTATAGGCGTATTGGATTGATTTTGTTGTCCTTGATTATTCGTTGGCGTAGCTCCGTTATTGTTACTATCACCACCGCCGCTGCTACCACACGCAGATAATACTAAAGCCGCTAATACTGTTGTACCAAATTTAAAAATATGATTTAAAGAAGACATACTAATATTCCTTATTTAAAAAGTAGAAGTAAAATACCTTTAAAAGGTATCTTCCTAAGACTATCATTTCAGTTTTAGCCTGTCTATAAAGTTAGTGAACTTTTAAGGTTAAATAATTTTATTGTATTACACCTCCCACCAAATCAATGCCCATTTGCGTTGTCCGTGTTTTATCGCTTCATTGTTTATTTGTTTTTGTTGATAGAATTGAGCTAAATTTTGTTTTTCTTTTTCGGTGAGATTACCGAGAGAAAACTCCACAGAATTTAATAAATCTTCAAAGGTTTCACCTTGGAAATGGCTCGATTCAGTTTCAATAAAACTCACATTCGCGTGAATGCCTTTTTGGTAAAGGCGATTAACTAAATAAATATAAGTTGGAAAGCCCACATCATCACGACCAATGGCTTCAAATACCCCTTCGTCGAGAAAATGGCGTTGTGTCACTGAGGTTAAAAAGACGCGTTTTTTTGCCTTACTTTGCAGCTTTTCAATCATGTCATCCAAATCATCCACAAGCGTCGAGCGAGAGGCGAGTATCACATCTGCTTGAGGCACATCATCCCAGTTATCCGACCATGATTTATGTAGAAGCGTAATATTATTCAGTTGATGCTTTTCTTTATATTGCCGAACCATCTCTAACATGCCTTGGCTGTAATCGAGGGCATACACGGCTTGGCATTGTTGGGCTAAAGGAATCACAAACGTGCCGGGGCCACAGCCGATATCTAATACGGTTTCATCAGGTTGCACATTCATGGCTTTGAGTAACGTTTCATTATAACGACTTGGTTTGCCCACTAAATTCTCAGCCATTTTAGGGGCTTTTTTATCCCATTTTGTTGGTGGAAGATTATAGTGATTACAGGCTTTTAGATGTTGTTGATAGAGATCGTTGAAATTGATGTCGTTGATGATCATAGTGACACCCCAAAGTGCGGTTAGTTTTCAGATTGTTTTGAATTGCTTGCTGATTATATGCTTTCTCCCACTGAAAATCATTTGAAAATGATTGACGCAAACGTTTTCGTTTTGGTGTTTTTCCTTTATAATAGCCTGCGATTTTTACCTCAAACACAACTCAAAGGTACCCGTATGTTTCAAACTTTTCGTGGCTCACCCGCCCTTTCTGAATTCCGTATTCAAGGTTTAATGCAAAAATTCCAACAAAATCAATTACCGGTAAAATCGGTTTATGCGGAATATTTGCATTTTGTGGAATTAAATCGACCGCTTGTTAGCGAGCAGGAAGCAAAATTAAAAGCGTTGTTACATTATGGCCCAACCTTGGCAGAACACGATGCCAAAGGCGAAACTTTTATCGTGATTCCACGCGTTGGCACGATTTCTTCTTGGTCTTCTAAAGCGACCGATATTGCGCATAACTGTGGTTTAAGTGAAGTGGAGCGTATTGAGCGTGGTTTGGCATATTATTTTGAGTTAAGCCAACCGCTTGATGAGAAAACAACAGAAAAATTGACCGCACTTTTACACGACAGAATGATGGAAACGGTGGTGCGTCGTCCTGAAGATGCAGAGATCTTATTCCGTCATCAAGATCCGAAACCATTTAAAACCGTGGATATTTTAAAAGGTGGACGTGAAGCTTTGGTGACTGCTAACGTAGAATTAGGTTTGGCGCTAGCAGAAGATGAAATTGATTATTTGGTGGAAAACTTCACCCAATTAGGGCGCAATCCGCACGATATTGAACTTTATATGTTCGCACAAGCCAACTCTGAGCACTGCCGTCATAAAATCTTTAATGCAGATTGGATTATCGACGGCAAAAAACAGGATAAATCCCTGTTTAAAATGATTAAAAATACCTTTGAGAAAACTCCTGATTTCGTGCTTTCAGCCTATAAAGATAATGCTGCAGTAATGGAAGGCTCAAAAGTTGGCCGTTTCTTTGCGGACCAAGATGGACAATATCGCTATCACAATGAAGATGCACATATCTTAATGAAAGTGGAAACCCACAACCACCCAACCGCGATTTCGCCATTCCCAGGAGCGGCAACAGGTTCGGGCGGTGAGATTCGTGATGAGGGTGCAACGGGTCGTGGTGCAAAACCAAAAGCAGGTTTAACCGGTTTCTCCGTATCAAACCTTATCATTCCAAATTTTGAACAACCTTGGGAAAATCCACTTTCCAAACCAAATCGTATTGCTTCAGCCTTAGATATTATGATTGAAGGCCCATTAGGTGGCGCTGCATTTAACAATGAATTTGGTCGCCCTGCGTTATTGGGTTATTTCCGTACCTATGAAGAGAAAGTCAACAGCTTCAATGGTGAAGAAGTGCGTGGTTATCACAAACCGATTATGTTAGCCGGTGGTATCGGTAACATTCGTGGCGAACACGTTCAAAAAGGTGAAATCCCCGTTGGTGCGAAATTGATCGTATTAGGCGGCCCAGCCATGAACATCGGTTTAGGTGGTGGGGCAGCGTCTTCTATGGACAGCGGGAAATCAAAAGAAGATCTAGATTTTGCCTCTGTTCAACGTGAAAACCCAGAAATGGAACGCCGCTGCCAAGAAGTGATTGACCGCTGTTGGCAATTAGGTGATGAAAACCCAATTCTCTTTATTCACGATGTGGGCGCGGGCGGTTTATCCAATGCGATGCCTGAATTGGTACACGATGGCGAACGTGGCGGTAAATTTGATTTACGCTCAATTCTTTGCGATGAAAAAGGCATGTCACCATTAGAAATTTGGTGTAACGAATCACAAGAACGTTATGTCTTAGCCGTTGCGCCAGAAAAACTCGAATTATTTACCGCACTTTGTGAGCGTGAGCGTGCGCCGTTTGCGGTCATAGGTGAGGCAACGGAAGAGAAACATTTAACCTTGCACGATAGTCATTTTGACAATAACCCAATTGATTTGCCAATGAATGTGTTATTAGGCAAAACCCCGAAAATGACGCGCGAGGTTTCGTCAAAAACTGTCGAAAATCGACCGCTTGCAACAGAAAATATTCAATTAAAAGAAGCTTTCCATCGCGTATTACGCTTACCGGTGGTGGCAGAAAAAACCTTCTTAATCACCATTGGTGACCGTTCCGTTACAGGTATGGTGGCACGCGATCAAATGGTGGGACCATGGCAAATACCGGTGTCTGATGTGGCCGTTACAACCGCCTCATTAGACAGCTATCACGGTGAAGCCATGGCAATGGGCGAGCGCGCGCCAGTAGCATTATTAGACTTTGGTGCTTCTGCACGTTTAGCGGTGGCTGAATCCATTACCAACATTGCGGGCACCAACATTGGCGATATTAAACGCATCAAACTGTCTGCAAACTGGATGTCTGCAGCGGGTCATGGTGGTGAAGATGCTGGCTTATATGAAGCGGTGAAGGCAGTCGGTGAAGAACTTTGCCCTGCGTTAGGTATTACCATTCCAGTGGGTAAAGACTCCATGTCGATGAAAACCACTTGGAAAGAAAATGGCGAGAAAAAATCAGTTACCGCACCGCTTTCTTTAGTGATTTCATCTTTTGCGCGCGTGGAAGATGTCCGCAAAACCGTGACACCTCAATTACGCACAGACAAAGGCGCAAGCCGCTTATTATTGATTGACTTAGGCGAAAGAAAAAATCGCTTAGGCGCGACCGCACTTGCGCAAGTGTATAAACAATTAGGTGACAAACCAGCCGATGTGGTGAACGTAGCCAAACTGAAAAACTTCTTCGATGCAATGCAAGCATTAGTAGCAGAGCGTAAATTATTGGCTTACCACGACCGTTCAGATGGTGGTTTAATTACCACCCTTGCAGAAATGGCATTTGCGGGTAACTGTGGCGTGGATGTGGATATTTCTGCATTAGGCGACAACGATTTAGCCGTGTTATTCAATGAAGAATTAGGTGCAGTAATCCAAGTATCAGAAAGTGAATTAAATGCGGTGCGTGAGGTATTAAAAGCCCATGACTTGCTTGGCTTAACTTATGAACTCGGTTCTGTCAGCCTAGAAGATCGTTTTGAAATCACGCGCGGTAGCAAAAAACTATTAAGTGAAAAACGCTCTGAATTACGCGGTATTTGGGCGGAGCTTACTCACCAAATGCAACGCTTACGTGATAATCCAGAATGTGCTGACCAAGAATTTGAAACGAAAAAAGCAACAGATAACAAAGGTTTATCCGCTCACTTAACCTATGATGTGAATGAAGATATTGCTGCGCCTTACATCAGCAAAGGCGTGAAACCAAAAGTAGCCGTATTGCGTGAACAAGGCGTAAACAGCCACGTTGAAATGGCAGCGGCTTTTGATCGTGCAGGCTTTGCAGCGATTGATGTTCACATGAGCGATTTAATGACAGGCCGTTACAACTTAAACGATTTCAACGCGATGGTGGCCTGTGGTGGCTTCTCTTACGGTGACGTATTAGGCGCTGGTGGCGGCTGGGCGAAATCCATTTTATTTAACCCACAATTACGCGATCAATTCAGCCAATTCTTCGCCAATGAAAACACCCTTTCATTAGGTGTATGTAACGGTTGTCAATTTATCTCCACTCTTGCGGAAATCATCCCTGGTGCAGAAAATTGGCCACGTTTCGTGCGTAATAAGTCAGAACGTTTTGAAGCCCGTGCTGCGATGGTGAAAATCAACGACACCAACTCATTGTGGTTTAAAGGCATGGCAGGTTCACATATGCCGATTGCGGTTTCTCACGGTGAAGGTCGTGTAGAATTCAAAACACCAGAAAACTTGATCGCACTTCAAGCTCAAAACTTGATCGTGGCGCAATATATCGACAGCCATTTAAATGTGACTGAAACCTACCCAGCCAACCCGAATGGTTCAGCACTAGGTATTACCGCAATTTCTAACGTCGATGGTCGTATTGCCGCGATGATGCCACACCCTGAGCGTGTATTCCGTGCGGTGAGCAACTCATGGTATCCAGAAGATTGGTCTGAAGATGGTGCTTGGATGAGAATTTTTAGAAATGCGAGAGTGAATTTTAAATAATGTGAGATTGCTCACAGAAAATTAATCCAAAATAAGAGATACTAGATAATTGGTATCTCTTTTTTATTGCATAAACTGAGTAATAAAAAAATGCCAACAATATTAGAGAGTAATATTGTTAATGTTTATATAAAAATTCTTGGGCATTATGCCCGTAATATTAATTGAACTATATGAGGAGTTCTACATGAGTGCATTAGTTACATTGCTAGCTAATATTGTTGCGCCATTGCAACGTCAATTTATTAACTTTATCCGCATTGCGATTTGTGTTGTGATGGTTTGGATTGGAGGTTTAAAAGTTTGCCAATATGAGGCAGATGGTATTGCACACTTTGTGTCAAATAGTCCTTTCTTAAGCTTCCTTTACAAAAACGGTGCAAATGAAGTGACAAATGATAAGGGTGTTTTAGTGAAAGAATATACCTTATATAAAAACCCTGAAGGCAAAATGGTCGCCAAAAATATTGAGTGGCATAAAGCTAATGGTACCTATACCGCTTCTTATATTATTGGCGCAATCATTGTGACAATTGGTCTTTTAGTATTAGCAGGCATTTGGTCTCCAACATTAGGTTTATTCGGAGGCTTACTCACGTTTGGTATGTCGATAGTCACGCTGTCGTTCCTAATATTTACGCCAGAAACCTGGGTGCCGAATTTAGGTGGGGACTTCCCAACACCTAATTATGGCTTCCCATATCTCTCAGGTGCTGGCCGACTCGTTATTAAAGATATTATTATGATGGCGGGTGGTTTAGTTGCTGCAGCAGAATGTGCAAAACGCTATTTAGAGAATAAAAAACAATTTGCTTAATTGCGTTATTTTAAAAGGCTTGCTGAGAGTGAACAGCAAGCTTTTTTATTATTAAATATAAAAAACTTAATAAAGCTTATGGGAACAATAAATTATGCCGTATGATTTAACGAATAGATTAGTAATCGGATTAGCATCTAGCGCCCTATTTGATTTAGAGGAGTCTGATCAAATTTTCAGGTCAAAAGGTGAAGATATATATCGTGAATATCAAAGAAAAAATCAAGATAATCCTTTAGAAAAAGGTATTGCCTTTCCATTTATTCAGAAATTATTATCTATAAATCAAATATCTCCCGATGATCCTCCTATTGAAGTAATTTTACTTTCTAGAAATGACCCAGATACAGGATTAAGGGTTATGAATTCTATAGAATATTATAAAATTGGTATCACGAGAGCATTATTTCTTCAAGGTAGATCTCCTTATAAATATATCGATCCGTTATCAATAGATCTTTTTCTTTCTGCTAACGAAAGTGATGTAAATGAAGCTATACAGGAAGGATATCCTGCAGGTCAGGTTTTGAAATCTCATTTTGATAATTCAATTTTAGAGGATTCAGAAGTTAGGATCGCATTAGACTTTGATGGAGTTATAGTAGACGATGAGTCTGAAAAAATTTATGACGAAGAAGGTATATCTAATTTTCATCAGTATGAAAAAGAAAACTCTGAAAAAGTACATAATCCAGGGCCATTAGCGAAGTTTTTAACAAAACTATCCAATATTCAAAAACAAGAGTTTAAGTTCTGTCAAGAAGCTGATGTAGAATATATTCCTAAATTAAGAATCTCTATTGTAACAGCTAGAAATGCTCCATCTCATAAAAGAGTTATTAATACAATGAGAAAATGGGATGTTACGATTAATGAGGCATTCTTTTTAGGAGGGATAGATAAAAGTAGTGTTTTGAAAGTATTAAATCCCCATATATTCTTTGATGATCAAAAAGTTCATTTAAATTCTACTGTAAATATTTCTCCTTCTGTGCACATACCATTTGGAGTTAAAAATAAGTAATCCCAAAAATTAAGGGCTGTATGAATAAAAATTAATGCGAAAAAAGAGTAAGGTATGATTAACTCTAGTTTTGCTAATAAAAAAGCGGTCAAAAATCACAACGAATTTTGACCGCTCTTTTTATTATTTTTACTTACGTATTATTTTTGTTTTTTCAAAAACTCAACGCCAGTATCTGGGAAGTCGGTGAATACACCCGTTGCGCCAGATTTATTCAATAATGCATCGTACATTTGATTTACGTCAGTGAAGAATTCAGGTAAAGCATCTTTACGCACGGTGTATGGGTGTAATTCCACTTTGTATTGTGCGAGTTCTTTCACTAATGGGGTGTACACGATGTTGCCTGGTTTAGATTTTTCTTTATCCACTAACATGTACCAGCCTGGGCCAACGCCGTCAGCATATTTCACCACTTCTGCCATTGCGCCTGGTTTGAACATCCAATCGTAATCGTAGTTCACCCATTTGCCTTTTGCATCTTTTTCTTCAGTTTCATGCCAGTCGGTGTATGCCACTAATTGAACAAGTTTTAAATCCATGCCCATTTTTGGTAGCAATTCGTTTTTGATACGTTTTAACTCATTGAAGTCGAAGGTTTGTAAGTAAACCATGTCAGATTTCTTGTCGTAACCGTATTTTTTCAACACTTTAAGGGTTTCAACTGCAATGTCTTTGCCATTTTGGTGGTGGAACCAAGGTGCTTTGATTTCAGGGTAGATACCGACTTTTTTACCAGTCGATTTTTCTAAACCTTGGATGAATTCAATTTCATCTTCAAAAGTGTGAATTCTGAAATGCGATTTCCAAAGTGGGAAACGTCCTGGGTAAACTTGAGCTTGTTTGCCGTCTTTGGTTTCAAAGTTTTCAGTCATTTCTAAACTTTGAATTTCTTTTAAGGTGAAGTCGATTACGTAGTAACGACCATCTTTACGATGACGATTTGGAAATTTTTTAGCGACATCAGTTAAGCCGTCTAAGAAGTGGTCATGGATAACAACTAAACGACCATCTTTTGTCATCGCTAAGTCTTGTTCTAAGTAATCTGCGTGTTGTGCAAATGCAAGCGCTTTAGATTCAAGCGTATGCTCTGGTAAGTAACCACTTGCACCACGGTGAGCAATGATAATTTTGTCTGATTTCATAGTGTCCACAGAAGAGTGTGCGCTACATCCTGCAAGTACGCCTGCAGCTAATAAAGAAAGCGCTAAAGTTTTGAGTTTCATAAGTATTTCTCCTTGAAAGTGCGGTTAAAAATTCAGTTGTTTTTTGTAATAAAAAAGGCGGCAAGCCTTCGCCTGTCGCCTTTAATTTATAGATTATTTAGTACCGTAGGTATCGCCTAATCTTGCTTTGTGTTTACCTTCTTCAACCATTACGATGAAGAGTAATAACACCGCTAAGACACCACCACCGATCATAACGTAGAAACCGCCGTCCCAGCCGTAGTGTTGTGCTGCCCAACCGATAACAGCTGAAGCTGACACAGTACCACCTAAGTAACCGAATAAACCGGTGAAACCTGCTGCTGTACCTGCTGCTTTTTTCGGTGCAAGCTCAAGAGCGTGTAAGCCGATTAACATTACAGGACCGTAGATTAAGAAGCCGATTAAGGTCATTAAGATGAAGTCAGTTAATTGATATGGGTTTTCATACCAAGCTGCATAGTTTGCAAGTTCTGCTTCTGGTGTAGCTGGGTTCATCCAGTATGCCACTACAGCTGCTGTAGTTAAGATCATGAAGATGAAACCGGTTAAACCACGTTTACCTTTGAATACATGGTCAGATACCCAACCACAAAGTAATGTACCTGGAACTGCTGCTAATTCATAAATAGTGTATGCCCATGCGGTACCTTTGATGTTGAAGTGTTTTACTTCACTTAAGTAAACCGGAGACCATTTCAATACGCCGTAGCGGATTAAGTATACGAATACGTTAGCAATTGCGATGTACCATAACAATTTGTTTTTCAATACATAAGTTACGAAGATTTCTTTTGTAGTTAAATCGTTTTCGTAAGTTTTTTCGTTATAGTCATCTGGGTAGTCATTACGCCATTTTTCGATTGATGGTAAACCACAAGATTGCGGAGTATCACGCATGACGAAGTAAACTGGAATCGCACAGAGCATTGCCGCAATACCCGGATAGTAGAGGGATTGTTGCCAAATGTCTTTTGCTTGTGCTTCAACGCCGTGAGTGCTGAAGAAGATAGCACTTGCCAATAGCACCATTGCACCCGGCATCATACCACCGATGTTGTGCGCGGTATTCCAGATAGATACGATAGTACCGCGTTCTGATTTAGACCACCAGTGTACCATTGTACGACCACATGGAGGCCAACCCATACCTTGGAACCAACCATTTAAGAAGATCATTACCCACATGATGCCAATGCCTGAGGTTGCCCATGGGAATAAACCCATCATGGTCATACAAAGACCAGAAAGCAATAAACCAAATGGTAAGAATACGCGAGGGTTCGAACGGTCAGACATACCCGCCATTACGAACTTAGATAAACCGTAGGCAAGACCAGCCGCTGAGCCGATAACACCTAATTCCGCTTTTGAGTACAAGCCGGCTTGAATTAAACCAGGTTGTGCTAAGTCAAAGTTTGCACGTACAAAATAGTAAGCGGCATAACCAAAGAAGATCCCTGCAAACACTTGCCAACGTAAGCGTTTATACGTGGAATCAATTTTTTCCGCAGGAAGTTCCGCAATATGCGGTGCGGGTTTAAATGGTCCAAACATAATTTTTCTCCAAAATCATTTTAATTATGAGTCCACCCCGATAATGGGGATAGCGTGCATGATAAAATAAAAATAGAAATTAAAAAGAGAAATAATTCAAAAATGTGATGTATTTCACAAAAAAAATTTTAACAAATGAGCGAATACGAAAATTATGTGATCTACTTCACAAAATGACTTTCTTTTTCGCTCAAAATGTTGTGAATTTAACCGCTCTCCCATACAATAGCCATGGAATTTGTAACAGTTTTTTTACGTTTCTTTTTATTAATATTTTGGCTTTGGGGGTAACAATGGGATTATCGCCTAATATGTATCGTGATGTGGGTGATTTTTCACCTATCTCAACGGATGTGATTATCATTGGTGGTGGTGCAACAGGTGCGGGGATTGCTCGTGACTGTGCATTGCGTGGAATTAACTGTATTTTATTAGAGCGTCGTGATATTGCGACAGGCGCAACAGGTCGTAACCACGGTTTGTTACATAGTGGGGCGCGTTATGCCGTAAACGATCAGGAATCAGCAGAAGAATGTATTAAAGAAAATAAAATTCTGCGCAATATCGCTCGTCACTGTGTGGATGAAACAGAAGGTTTATTTATCACCTTACCTGAAGACTCCCTTGATTATCAAAAAACGTTCATTGAAAGTTGTACCAAATCCGGTATTGAAGCCGTCGCCATTGATCCTAAACTTGCCCAGATTATGGAACCATCAGTCAACCCAGATTTAGTGGGTGCCGTTGTTGTGCCGGATGGTTCAATCGATCCTTTCCGTTTAACAGCTTCCAACGTGATGGATGCGACCGAAAATGGCGCGAAAATGTTCACTTATTGCGAAGTGAAAAACTTAATTCGCGAAGGTGGTAAAGTAATCGGTGTGGATGTTTACGATCACAAAAATCGTGTAAACCGTAAATTCTTTGCGCCATTAGTTGTCAATGCGGGTGGTATTTGGGGACAAGGCATCGCAGAATATGCGGATCTTAAAATCAAAATGTTCCCAGCCAAAGGCGCATTACTTGTCATGGGTCACCGCATTAACAAAATGGTCATTAACCGTTGCCGTAAACCGGCGGATGCGGATATTCTCGTTCCAGGTGATACCATTTGTGTTATTGGTACAACCTCTAGCCGTATTCCTTACGATCAAATTGATAACATGGAAGTCACCCCAGAAGAAGTGGATATTCTTTTCCGTGAAGGGGAAAAACTGGCTCCAAGTTTGCGTCATACTCGCGTATTACGTGCTTATGCGGGCGTACGTCCGTTAGTCGCGTCCGATGATGACCCATCTGGTCGTAACGTGAGTCGTGGTATCGTGTTACTTGACCACGCAGAGCGTGATGGCTTAGACGGCTTTATCACTATCACTGGCGGTAAATTAATGACTTATCGCTTAATGGCTGAATGGGCAACGGATCTTGTTTGTAAAAAACTCAATAAAACAGCACGTTGTACAACCGCTGAGCGTCCATTACCGGGTTCAAGCGAAAGCCGTGCAGAAACCAATCAGAAAGTCATTTCACTTCCAAGTACGATTCGTTATTCAGCCGTATATCGTCATGGTTCTCGTGCAACTCGTTTATTAGATAAAGAACGTCTTGATCGTTCAATGGTGTGCGAATGTGAAGCGGTGACAGCAGGTGAAGTACGTTATGCCGTTGATGAATTAAATGTGAATAACTTAGTGGATTTACGTCGCCGTACTCGTGTGGGGATGGGGACTTGCCAAGCTGAGCTTTGCGCATGCCGTGCGGCGGGCTTAATGAACCGTTTTGAAGTGGCAACACCTCGTCAATCGACCACACAATTAACCTCCTTTATGGAAGAGCGTTGGCGCGGTATTGAACCTATTGCATGGGGTGAAGCGATTCGTGAAGCGGAATTTACTTCATGGATGTATGGCAGTGTGTTGGGCTTAAATGATGTTCAACCGCTTGAAGCAGACAAACAGCAAGGGACGGATAACAATGAATTTTGATGTAGTGATTATTGGTGGTGGCCTTGCAGGTTTAACTTGCGGCATCACCCTACAAGAACAAGGCAAACGTTGTGTAATCATCAATAACGGCCAAGCTGCGATTGATTTTGCATCTGGCTCATTGGATTTATTAAGCCGTTTACCAAATGGTGCGTTTGTTAAAAATATTCCTGAAAATTTGACCGCACTTTCCGCTCAATTACCGCAACACCCTTATAGCATTATGGGGGCTGACCGCGTATTAGCGAAAGCGCAAGATTTCGAAAAATTAGCGGAATCGTTAAATTTAGATTTAATTGGCTCAAGTGCAGAAAATCATCTTCGCGTAACGGGTTTAGGTAGCTTACGTGGAGCATGGCTTTCACCAAATAGTGTGCCAACCGTACAAGGCGAAACACCATTCCCGTATAAAAAAATTGCGGTTTTAGGTATTGAAGGCTATCACGATTTCCAACCAGAATTATTAGCGGATAACCTTACGCTCAATCCACAATTTGCACATTGTGAAGTGAAAACAGGCTTTTTAAATATTCCTGAATTGGATCAGTTACGTGCCAATTCGCGCGAATTCCGCAGTGTGAACATTGCGCAAGTTTTAGAATATAAACTGAAATTTGATGATCTTGTGGCTGAAATGAAAGAAGCTGTGAAAGGTACAGAAGCGATTTTCTTACCGGCTTGTTTCGGTCTAGAAAATCAAGAATTTATGGAGTCACTTCGTAAAGCAACTGGCTTACCATTATTTGAATTACCAACCTTACCACCGTCTTTATTAGGTATGCGTCAACGTATTCAATTACGTCATCGTTTTGAGAAATTAGGCGGACTCATGATGAATGGTGATAGTGCATTAAAAGCGCATTTTCATGGCCACAAAGTTCGCGCCATTCAAACTCGCCTGCATGAAGAGGAAGAAATCACGGCAGAGCATTTCGTCTTAGCGTCGGGCAGCTTCTTCAGTAAAGGTTTAGTCTCTGAATTCGATAAAATCTACGAACCCGTATTTCATTCTGACATCATCGGTGTGGAAGGTTTTAAAGATACCGATCGTTTTACTTGGACAGATCATCGTTTCTCTAATCCACAACCGTACCAATCTGCAGGTGTAGCGATTAATGCGCAATGCCAAGTGCAAAAGAGCGGTCAATTTTTAACGAATTTATATGCAGTGGGTAATGTGATTGGTGGTTTCAATGCACTAGAACTCGGTTGTGGTTCAGGCGTGGCAGTGGTAACAGCGCTTGCTGTTGCGGATGAAATTCTTCACAACACAAATTAAGGAGGCGTTATGAACATTCAACAACTCATTGAAAATGCAAAACAATCCCTTAATGCGCCACAACACCATCATGCGCTTGATGAAAGCTTTGAGAGCTGTATTAAATGTACGGCTTGTACAGCGGTATGTCCGGTTTCGCGTCAAAATCCAAACTATCCAGGTCCAAAACAATCAGGCCCGGATGGTGAGCGTTTACGCTTAAAATCAGCCGAGCTTTATGATGAAGCATTAAAATACTGTACCAACTGTAAACGTTGTGAAATTGCGTGTCCGTCTGATGTAAAAATTGGTGACATTATCGTTCGTGCAAGAAATAAATACACTGCTCAACAACACAAACCAGCGGTGCAAAAATTACGTGATGCAATCTTAAGTAACACTGATATTATGGGCTCACTTAATACACCGCTTGCACCAATTGTAAATACGATTACAGGTTTGAAAGCAACGAAGTTTGTGTTGGAAAAAGCGTTAAAAATCAGCCGTCATCGTACGTTACCAAAATATGCTTTCGGTACGTTCCGTAGCTGGTATATGAAGAAAATGGTGGAAAGCCAACAAAAATTCGAACGCAAAGTGGCGTATTATCATGGCTGTTATGTGAACTACAATAATCCACAATTGGGTAAAGAATTTATCCAAGTGTTCAATGCTATGGATATTGGCGTGGTGTTATTGGAAAAAGAAAAATGCTGTGGTTTGCCATTAAGCGTAAACCAATTCCCAGAACGAGCGAAGAAAATCGCACAATTTAACACCGATTACATCGGCAAAATGGTGGATGAAAATGGCTTGGATGTGATCAGTGAAGCATCAAGTTGTACCTTAAATTTACGAGATGAATACCATCATATTTTAGGTATCGACAATGCGAAGGTTCGTCCGCATATTCACATGGTGACACCATTCTTATATCAACTTTTTAAAGAAGGTAAAACCTTACCACTTAAACCATTGAAATTGCGTGTGGCTTATCACACTGCATGTCACGTGGATAAAGCAGGTTGGGCACCATACACCTTGGAAGTGTTAAAACAAATTCCAGGTTTAGAAGTGGTGATGCTACCATCACAATGTTGTGGTATCGCAGGGACATACGGTTTCAAAGAAGAAAACTACGAGGTTTCCCAATCTATCGGTAAAAACTTATTCGATAATATCAATGCAGGCGGATTTGATTATGTGATCTCTGAATGCCAAACTTGTAAATGGCAGATTGATATGTCATCTAACGTGACTTGTATCCATCCATTGACGTTATTGTGTATGTCGATGAATCAAGCTTAGTGAAAAGAGCGGAAACTGATAAAAAAGTGACCGCTCTTTTTGTTATTCAATCCAATATGGAGAATTAATTATGCAAAAAATCTTCAAGGTTTCCTTACTTGCTGTGCTTTCATCTCTTGCAGTCAACAGCTTCGCCAGTACGGCAGAAGTGAAAGTGCTTGAGCCTCAATTAAATTATCAACAACTTCTTACTCAAAGACAGGTTGTGGATGAGTTGCTTGAGCAAGCGGTGAAAATCCAAAACTCACCGGCTCGTGTTTCAAATGCGGGTTTTACCGCGAAACTTCCTTCCAATATGGAGCGTATTGCAGATCTTTTATTAGAAGCGTACAAGCTTGAGCCTTATCGTGTAGATTTTTTGTTTGGCGCAGCGAATGCCAATATTTATAACGGCAATACAGATAAAGCCATTGAGCTTTATCAAAAAGTGCTTGATGTGGCACCAGATGATGTGAAAGCGCATACTTACTTGGCTGCATGGAATCGTTTTAAAGGCAACCAAGCGGAAGCGACAAAACATTTAGATCGCTTAAAACAACTTTCCCCAGAAAGCTCAAGCAAATTAGAAAAAGTCTTTGCAGTGATTGATAAAGCGGCTAGTCAGCCAATTACCGACAAACTTGAAACCAAGTTACCGGCACAATCGGCGATTATTACGTTGGGATACGCCTTAAATCCAGATGGCAGCATGCATGACATTTTGGTGCAACGTTTAGAGAAAACCTTAGAAATTGCGAATCAAAATCCAGACGCTTTAATTATTGTGACGGGCGGGGTGCCACAAAACAATAAAACCGAAGGGGATTTAATGAAGCAATGGTTAATTGAGAAAGGGGTGGATGCAAGCCGTATTTATTCGGATAACTATGCGCGTTCAACAGTCGAAAATGCACTTTTCTCTCGTTACTCTTTAGCGAAACACAAAATCAAACATGCCGTGTTGATTAGCTCGGGTAGTCATGTTCGTCGTGGACAAGCGTTATTTGAAATCGCGACACAAGAATCCGGTCCACAAGATCTTGTGATTGAAACAGTTGCTGCGTTAGATAAACCGTTAGATCAATTACAAAAAATTACGGAGAAAGACTTACTGGGTATTTATCGTGACAGCTTAAAAACAATGGGATTGCCAATGTTTAACAGTGGTGCATTACAAGATTAATTAATTTCCTAAAAACAAAAGTGCGGTGAAATTTCACCGCACTTTTTATTTTCTCTTTCGATTAAAGAATATGTTGATATTGTTCTAACATTTCTTTTGGCCATACGCTTGATTGCACTTCACCAATGTGTTTTTTGTGAAGTAAAAGCATTGCCATACGAGATTGACCGATACCACCACCGATGGTGAGAGGTAATTTGCCGTTTAATAAATCTTGGTGCCAATCCATTTTTAAGCGATCTTCATCACCGGTTAAACCAACTTGTAAACGTAATGCAGATTCATCCACACGAATACCCATTGAAGAAAGCTCAAACGCTTTACCTAACTCAGCGTTCCACACCAAAATATCACCGTTTAAGCCTTTGTAGCCGTTTTCAGATTCAGTTGTCCAGTCATCGTAGTCTGGTGCACGACCATCATGTGGTTTACCGTCTGATAATTTGCCACCGATACCAATTAAGAACACTGCACCATATTCTTTACAAATGGCGTTTTCACGCTCTTTACTTGAAAGATCTGGGTAGCGTTTCACTAAATCTTCACTGTGAACGAAGGTGATTTCTTTTGGTAAGCTTGATGGGATGTCAAAGCGAGCTTCTACGGCTAATTCAGTTAAACGGATTGCACGATAGATAGAACGTACCGTTTCTTTTAAATAAGCAAAGTTACGACGACCTTCAGGAATCACTTTTTCCCAGTCCCATTGGTCCACATAAACAGAGTGAGTTTGATCCAATGAATCTTCATCTGGACGTAATGCTTTCATATGAACAAATAAGCCTTCACCTTCTTTAAAGTGGAAACGTGCGAGAGTATGGCGTTTCCATTTAGCCAATGAGTGAACGACTTCATAAACGGCGTTTGGGATACATTTCACGTTTACTTGAACCGCTTTCTCAATGCCTGATAAGTTATCTTGCATACCGTTGCCAACTTCACTAAGGATTGGACCTTGTACTTCGATAATGCCAAGTTGTTCAATCAAGTTTTGAGTAAAGGTGTTCTTCACAAAGCTGATTTCTTGTTGTTGTAAAATAAACGTCTTTTTCATATTTATCCTTCTTTTTATAATAATTGGTAAGATTTGTTGTGCATTATTCAATAAAATTGCAATTTATTTCAAGTAATTTCTTTACATTGTTTTAAATATTGAATATTATCAAAAATAAAGAAGATATTTTAAAAAAGATCTAACAGGGGGTGTTTTATGCACAATATCGATACACTTGATCGACAAATTCTCCGAGTACTGACAAAAGATGCCCGTACACCTTATGCAGAAATGGCAAAGAGCTTTGGGGTGAGTCCAGGTACAATTCATGTTCGCGTAGAGAAAATGCGTCAGTCTGGCCTGATTGAAGGGACAAAAGCGATTATTGATGAGCGTAAGTTGGGTTACGATGTGTGTTGCTTTATTGGCATTATTTTGAAAAGTGCAAAAGATTATGAAAAAGTGATTAAAAAGTTAGACACCTTTGATGAAGTGGTGGAAGCCTATTACACCACGGGTAACTATTCGATTTTTATTAAAGTGATGACACATACGATTGCTGAATTACATTCCGTGCTGGCGACTAAAATTCAGCTAATTGATGAAATTCAATCGACGGAAACCTTGATTTCCATGCAAAATCCTATTTTACGAGACATTAAACCTTAAATGTCATCGAAACAATAAAGGCGTGTATTTAACACGCCTTTTGTTTTTTAATTAACGATAACGATCGAGGAATTTGTAATAGAGTACGCCGATCTTGGTGGCTAAGTTTTTAAGATATTTTCCACCGTAAAACGAAGGGACTTTCAACCCTTCAAAAATTCTCAAACGTTCGTCATTACCTAAAATTGCTTCTGCAATAATGCGTCCTGCAAGTCCAGTGAGTGCGACACCGTGTCCAGAATAACCTTGTGCAAAGTAAATATGCGGTGAAATACGACCAAAATGCGGGCTTGCGTTCATTGTCATATCAATTGGCCCTGCCCAGCCATAGTCAATTTTGACATTTTCTAACTGTGGGAAAACATGCAACATATTGCCACGCATAATTTGCACCATATCTTTTTCTGAGCTTGAGTCACTACCAAATAACAAACGGTTATCCGCACTCAAGCGATAGTAATCGAGCAAGATATTGTTATCGCAAACAGACATGCCATTATTGATCACGGAATCAGCCGTGGCTTGATCTAAAGGTTCAGTCGCAATAATAAAGCTTTCTACCGGCAAAATTTTACGATTAATGCCGCGATGAATGGATTTTGGTAGTGCATCGATATAGGCATTGGTCGCTAAAATAACATCTTGAGAAATGACCGCACTTTTATCGGTTTTGACTTCAATACAACCTGATTTTTCTACTAAATCCACAACAGGGGATTGTTCGTAAATCTGCACGCCTAAATCTAAACAAGCTTTTGCTAAGCCTAAGCAATAGTTTAATGGGTGTAAGTGGCCAGAATTACTATCGTATAAGCCGCCTACATAAATATCACTGCCTAAATGTTGTTTAAGTTTGGCTTTATCCCAAAGTTGCATCTTGTCATAGCCAAAAGTCGCGTGGCTGGCTTTTTCCATTTCAATGAGATCGTCCATTCGACGTTCATTCAGCGCCAATGTGGCATAGCCTTTTTTCCAATCACATTGAATACCATATTTCGCAATGCGTTCATCAATAATATCAATGGCTTCTAGCGACATATCCCAAAGTTTTTTCGCTTTATCGAAGCCCACTTGACCAATATATTCGTCAATGCCTTCTTCAAAACCATTGATAGCTTGACCGCCACTTCTGCCGGAAGCACCAAATCCTACTCTTGCGCCTTCTAACACAATGACTTTCTTGCCTTTTTCTGCTAATTCAAGGGCTGCGGATAAACCGAAGAAACCCGCACCAATAACACAAACATCCGCTTCTTCTTGCTGAGTGAGAGGCGGCAATTCGAAGGCTTGGTTTCGGCTGTCGAAATAATAAGATTTGATATGTTCTTGATGAGCGAATTCGAGCATGATTGATGTCTAATTTATTAACATAAAATTGAAATTGAGGGAATCTTACCCTGATGGGAAAATATGTCAAACCTTTTGCAAAAAAGGTGCTATACTCCCCAAGTTTACATAGGTAAACGATTACTTAAGGTTTATTTTGATTGTCCTGAGGAGGTCAATAAATTGAAAAAAAATGCTGTTCAATACATCAAATCACTTTGTCTTTCTGCCGTTGCATTTGCTGCAACTTCTGCTGCACTTGCTGCTGAAAAATTGTATGTTTACAACTGGACTGACTATGTGCCATCAAATTTGGTTGCAGAATTTACCAAAGAAACGGGCATTGAAGTGATTTATTCTACGTTTGAAAGTAATGAAGAAATGTATGCTAAATTGAAACTGACTTCTAGTACAGGCAGTGGTTATGATTTAGTTTTCCCATCAAGCTATTACGTCAATAAAATGGCGAAAGAAAATATGTTACAAGAGCTTGATCACAGCAAATTAAGTAATTTTAAACAAATTCCAGCAAACTTATTAAACAAGGAATTTGACCCAAATAACAAATATTCTCTGCCTTATGTTTATGGCTTAACCGGTATCGGTGTGAATGCAGATGATATTGAACCAAGCAAAATCACAAGCTGGGCTGACTTATGGAACCCAGAATACAAAGGTAAAGTATTGTTAACCAGTGATGCGCGTGAAGTGTTCCACATTGCATTACTTTTAGATGGCAAATCACCAAACACCACGAATGAAGAAGACATTAAAGCGGCTTATGAGCGCTTAGTGAAATTGTTACCAAATGTAGTGACCTTTAACTCTGACTCGCCAGAAGTACCATTTGTACAAGGTGAGGCATCTATAGGGATGTTATGGAATGGTTCGGCTTATTTAGCACACAAAGAAAATCCAAGTATCCAATTTGTGTATCCAAAAGAAGGCGCGATTTTCTGGATGGATAACTACGCGATTCCAAAAGGTGCGAAAAATACAGATGGCGCGTATAAATTTATCGACTTCTTACTTCGCCCTGAAAATGCGAAATTAGTCGTTGAGAAAATGGGTTTCTCTATGCCAAATGAAGGCATGAAAGCGTTACTTTCACCTGAAATGGCGAATAACCCAACCTTATTCCCATCTGCTGAAAATATTGAAAAAGGCATCATGCAAGGCGATGTGGGTGAAGCAGTGGATATTTACGAAAAATATTGGAATAAATTAAAAACCAATTAATAGAATATTGATGAAAAGTGCGGTTAGTTTTGACCGCACTTTTGCATTGTAAAGGATGACAAATGAGTTTTCTTGAGCGACTTTTTCACGCAATTTTGTTTGAAACCACGGTTGTGTTGCTTTCCGTTTTCGCTTTGTATTTCTTTACAGAAGAAAGTGTTTCTATTCTCTTTGGTTCCATGGTACTGGTTTCCTTAACAGCTATGCTCTGGAACCTCATCTTTAATTATTTCCTTGATAAAGTGTTTACGGGGCCACGAGAAAAGCGAGGTGTCATATTTCGTACTTTACATGCCATTTCATTTGAGGGCGGTTTGCTTATTTTCACCGTGCCGATCATTGCTTACTTTTTAAAAGTAGATTGGGTCACGGCTTTTATGATGGATTTCAGCTTAACGGTGATGATCACCATTTATACCTTTATTTTTAATTGGGTGTATGACCATGCACGATTATTGTTCATTAAGCGTGAATAATGAACAAACAACAGAAGAAATAAAAAGTGCGGTCAAAACCTCTGGTGTTTTTGACCGCACTTTAATTTTTTAAGGGCATTATAAGGCCCTTTTGTTTCTTAAAGTTTTTCTACTAACTCAATGGCTGCGCCGATGTAGGTGGCAGGTGTGAGTTGTTGTAAACGCGCTTTTTCATCTGCAGGGATATCCAGTTTCTCGATGAATTCACGCATTGCTTTTTCATCAACACGTTTACCGCGAGTGAGCTCTTTTAATTTTTCGTATGGTTTTTCAATACCATAGCGACGCATCACCGTTTGAATTGGCTCTGCTAAAACTTCCCAGTTTTGGTTGAGTTCATCGCGTAGATGTTGTTCGTTCACTTCTAATTTGCTGATACCTTTACGGGTTGAAGCATACGCAATTAAACAATAACCTAAACCCACACCTAAGTTACGTAATACAGTAGAGTCGGTTAAGTCGCGCTGCCAGCGAGAAATTGGTAATTTTTGAGCAAGGTGAGTCATCACGGCATTGGCTAAACCTAAGTTACCTTCTGAGTTTTCGAAGTCAATTGGATTCACTTTATGTGGCATGGTAGATGAACCAATTTCCCCCGCAATAGTGCGCTGTTTAAAGTGATTTAACGCAATGTAACCCCATAAGTCACGATCGAAGTCGATGATAATGGTATTAAAACGTACCACGGCATCAAAGTATTCCGCAATGTAATCATGTGGTTCAATTTGAGTGGTGTATGGGTTCCAATCTAAACCTAAAGAGGTGACAAATTCTTCACTGAATTTGTGCCAGTTGATATTTGGATAAGCTGATAAATGCGCATTGTAGTTACCTACTGCACCGTTGATTTTACCCAAGATTTCATTTTGTTGGAGTTGTTTGAATTGGCGTTTTAAACGGTAAACCACGTTCGCCATTTCTTTACCCACAGTACTTGGTGAGGCAGGTTGGCCGTGTGTACGAGAAAGTAATGGAATGGTTTTATATTCGTTCGCTAAACGGGTAATTTCATCAATCAGTTTTTGCCATTCAGGTAAGATTACTTCTTCACGCGCAGTTTTTAACATCAAGGCATGAGAAAGATTGTTAATGTCTTCAGAGGTACAAGCAAAGTGGATAAATTCAGAGACTTTGGCTAATTCTGGTAAGGCTTCACTTTTTTCTTTTAAGAAATACTCAACCGCTTTAACGTCATGATTCGTGGTGCGTTCAATTTCTTTAATACGTTCAGCATCTTGAAGACTGAATTCTTTCACAATTTTATTAAGGTAATCGTTTGCTTCTTTAGACAAAGAAGAAACCTCTTGGATTTCAGCGGTCGCCGCCAATTTTTGTAACCAACGTACTTCCACGGTGACACGGAATTTGAGCAAGCCAAATTCACTGAAAATACCACGCAATGCAGTGGCTTTATCTTGATAACGACCGTCAATCGGGGAAAGAGCGGTTAATGCGGAAAGTTGCATAAGAGTTCTCCAAGGATTAATTTAAAGTTGAGTAGAGTTGTCGTGCCGCTTGCACTAATTTTTTACGATGAAACAACAGTTGCCATTTGCTACCGCCAACTTGACGCCACAAGACAGCAGAACGAATGCCAGCAAGCAAACACGCACGAATTTTGTCTTGCACATTTTGTTGCTGTAAATGATATGCCGAACCAATAATATGAATGCGTTTGCCTAAAGGACTAATTGTATCGACATAAATATTTGCCATGATTGAAAACATCTCATCATCAAATTGATTGTTGTGATAAGAAAGTTGTTCGGGTAAACGAGCAATACGGCGACCAAGTTCTTGTTTGATTTCAGGTTGCTTGTTTAATTTGCTCTCTAACGCTAACAGGCTGCCCCAATAATTCAATAAATTTTTGTCATTTAATTGGGTCAGTTGCTCGATAAGTGTGTTTAATCCCACTTTAAGATGTTGAACATCACCGCCAAATACGGCTAATGTATCTTCAGGTTGAGTGATGAGAAGAGAATGAATGGTGGTTTGGAATGCATCTTGATGATCAACTTCGCCTTTTTGTGCTAATTGACTGATTAATAAGACAGATTGACAAACACCGGCAAGTGCCAGAGCCATATCATTATAATTTTTCATTGGGATTATAGATTGTAAGCTGTAGAAATTTTGGGCGTAATATAGCATTTTTACACATTGTTTTGAACTGAATCATTAAAAAACGCCCTATCTTTTGTTATCATAGCGCCAATTCAATTTACAGAATGAAAGGATAACCAATGACAAAACCAATTGTATTCAGTGGCGTGCAGCCTTCCGGCGAATTAACTATCGGGAATTATTTAGGCGCACTTCGCAACTGGGTGAAAATGCAAGAAGATTATGAGTGTATTTTCTGCGTGGTGGATTTACACGCCATCACCGTACGTCAAGATCCAGCAGCACTTCGCAAAGCAACGCTTGATGTACTTGCCCTTTACTTGGCTTGTGGCATTGATCCGAATAAAAGCACAATCTTCGTGCAATCTCATGTCCCAGAGCATACTCAACTAAGCTGGGTATTAAACTGCTACACCTATTTTGGTGAAATGAGCCGTATGACTCAATTTAAAGATAAATCAGCACGTTATGCAGAAAATATTAACGTGGGTTTATTTGATTATCCGGTTTTAATGGCGGCAGATATTTTGCTTTATCAAGCGAAAAGCGTACCGGTAGGGGATGACCAAAAACAACATTTAGAAATCACTCGTGATATTGCGGCTCGTTTTAATGCCCTTTACGGAGATATCTTCACCATTCCTGAAATTTTCTTAGGCAAAGCTGGCGCGCGTATTATGTCTCTGCAAGATCCTGACAAAAAAATGTCTAAATCCGATGATAACCGTAATAACGTGGTGACCTTGCTTGAAGATCCAAAATCTGTGGCGAAAAAAATTAAACGTGCGGTAACCGACTCTGATGAACCACCTGTTGTACGTTATGATGTGCAAAATAAAGCGGGTGTATCTAACTTATTAGATATTCTTTCTGCGGTAACCGATAAATCCGTGGCAGAGCTTGAAAAAGAATTTGAAGGCAAAATGTACGGCCACTTAAAAACAGCGGTGGCTGACGAAGTGTCAAACTTGCTTGCTGGTTTACAAGAACGTTTCTATCAATATCGTAACGATGAAGCACTTTTAGACGAAATTTTACGTCAAGGTGCGGAAAAAGCCCGTGCAAGAGCAAAAGCAACCCTTGATAAAGTGTACGAAGCCGTAGGCTTTGTTGCAGCAAAATAATTTTAAACTTAATAAGCCGTGTTATGTCACGGCTTTTTTAGATAAGGAGAAAATAATGGCCATTCAAACTGAAAAACCAATTGAATGTGTAGGTTGTAATACTTTCGATATGAAATCATTGTTTGATAACAGCGATTGTAGTTTACCTATCGAACAGTTTTACGCCACTCGTCAAGATGCAGAAGGCGCATTGGAATATTTCACGTTAAAAGCACGTGATATCGAAAGTGAACCTTGTCAAATTCAGTCTGAAATTCAACAGGTTGAAGATGGATACTTGCTTAAAGCGGTTTTCACATTCTGCTGCCAAGCGGAATTAGTGATTTTCCAAATGAAACTTTCGTAAGTGATGACTTACTCTAGAAAACAGCGTTTTTTGTGACCGCACTTCCTGATATTTATGTTCCCCTGCATCGTATTATTCCTTTTTCTAATGTGGAAGGACAGGGGAATCGCACCAGTATTTTCTTACAAGGCTGTAAGCTAAACTGCCTTTATTGCCATAATCCAGAAACTATTCCTCGTTATGCTGAAGGGGCTCATCAAGTCAGTCTGCAACATTTGTATGAGCAAGTGATGGATGCAGTACCTTTCATTCGTGGTGTGACGGTTTCTGGCGGGGAACCCACCATTCATCATAAAAAGCTCGTTCCATTGTTTCAAAAACTACGTAAGGAAGGACTAACTTGCTATTTGGATAGCAGTGGTTTCTTTGAATTTGAAGCAATTCGTCCTTTAATTGATGTGACAGACAAATTTCTCTTTGACCTGAAAGGTGAAGGGCTTGGCTTGCAAAGTTTATGCTTTGATAGACAAAATCGCCAAGGCATCGTCCCTAAAAACATCATTCCTACTCATCAACATATCAAGCAAGAAAATTTAGATCGCAATTTGAAGAATTTGGCGCAATTATTACCATTGAATAAAGTGGAAGAAGTGCGGTTAGTTTATGTGACGAATTTTTTTGATGCAGAAAAGTTAGTGGAGAAAGTGGCTGCCTTATTGAAAGATTATCCGGATGTTTTGCTCAAAATTATCCGAATGCACACAAAAGGTGCACGCGATGTCGAAGGGCTGACACCTTATGTCCCAACCGTTGAGCAAACGCAAGCGCTTGAAAACTATGCGAAATCTTGTGGTCTGACCAAAATTGTGACCATTTTATAAGCAAACATATCGAAAAGTAGCAAAAATATTCCGACTTTTTACCGAAAAACAAGTAGAATAGGACAATTTTATTCACTTACTTATCTAACCAACCTAGGGGAAAAAAATGGGTATTTTAGGTAGCGTTTTAGGCATTGTCGTATTACTGGTCATTGCCGTATTATTTTCAAATAATCGTAAGGCGATTAATTTACGTACTGTATTAGGGGCTTTGGCGATCCAAATCGGATTTGCGGCCCTTATTTTGTATGTGCCATTTGGCCGTGATGCATTACAAGCGACAGCAAATGGGGTGTCAAATGTTATTGCGTATGGTAACGAAGGGATTAACTTCGTCTTTGGTGGACTAGCAAATCCTTCAAATGTCGGCTTTATCTTTGCGGTGAAAGTTTTACCAATCATCGTCTTTTTCTCCGGTTTAATTTCTGTGCTTTATTACTTAGGTATCATGCAAGCCGTCATCAAAGTGATTGGTGGTGCATTACAAGCTGCATTAGGTACATCAAAAGCAGAATCTATGTCTGCTGCAGCGAACATCTTCGTTGGTCAAACAGAAGCACCGTTAGTGGTTCGTCCTTACATTAGAAATATGACCCAATCTGAATTATTCGCCATCATGGCGGGTGGTACAGCCTCTATCGCGGGTTCTGTAATGGCGGGTTACGCAGAAATGGGCGTACCGTTGACTTACTTAATTGCGGCATCTTTCATGGCTGCACCTGCAGGTTTGTTATTTGCGAAAATTTTATTCCCACAAACTGAACAATTTACCGATAAACAACCTGATGCAGACGATAGCGAAAAACCAACTAACGTGCTTGAAGCAATGGCCGGCGGTGCGAGTGCAGGTATGCAATTAGCGTTAAACGTTGGTGCAATGTTAATCGCATTCGTAGGTTTAATTGCTTTAATTAACGGTATTTTAGGCGGCGTAGGCGGCTGGTTCGGTTACGGTGATTTAACTTTACAATCAATCTTTGGTTGGGTATTCAAACCATTAGCTTACTTAATCGGTGTATCTTGGGAAGAATCTGCTGTTGCAGGTCAAATGATCGGGCTTAAATTGGCAGTAAATGAATTCGTGGGTTACTTAGAATTTGCAAAATACTTACAACCAGATACTGCTGTAGTGTTAAGTGAAAAAACTAAAGCAATCATTACTTTTGCATTATGTGGTTTCGCTAACTTCAGCTCTATCGCAATCTTAATCGGTGGTATCGGTGGTATGGCTCCAAACCGTCGCGGTGATGTGGCGCGCTTAGGCTTAAAAGCAGTTATCGCAGGTACATTAGCTAACTTAATGAGTGCAACTATCGCAGGTTTATTCATCGAGTTAAGCGGCGTAGCAATGTAATTAAAATGTGGTGAATTTTGGCCGCACTTTATCTCTCAACACCACGAATCGTTCGTGGTGTTGTACTTTAAAGCAGGCGAAAACGTTTGCTTAAATGATTTTTTATTTATCAACAAGAGGAAAAAACAATGACTCCACATATTAACGCTCCTGAAGGCGCATTTGCAGATGTTGTATTAATGCCAGGCGATCCGCTTCGTGCAAAATATATTGCTGAAACATTCTTAGAAGATGCGAAAGAAGTGACTAACGTTCGCAATATGTTGGGTTATACCGGTACTTATAAAGGTCGTCGTATCTCTGTTATGGGTCACGGTATGGGTATCCCATCTTGCTCAATTTATGCGAAAGAATTAATTACTGAATACGGTGTGAAGAAAATCATCCGCGTTGGTTCTTGTGGTGCCGTACGTATGGACGTTAAAGTACGTGATGTTATCATCGGCCTTGGTGCATGTACCGATTCAAAAGTAAACCGTATTCGTTTCAAAGATAACGATTTTGCTGCAATTGCTGATTTTGATATGGCACAAGCCGCTGTTCAAGCAGCAAAAGAAAAAGGTAAACACGTTCGCGTAGGGAATCTCTTCTCGGCAGACTTATTCTACACGCCAGATTTCGACATGTTTGATGTGATGGAAAAATACGGCATCTTAGGCGTAGAAATGGAAGCAGCGGGTATCTATGGCGTGGCAGCAGAGTATGGTGCAAAAGCACTTTGTATTTGTACCGTTTCAGACCATATTCGTACACACGAACAAACCACTGCAGAAGAACGTCAATTAACTTTCAATGATATGATTGAGATTGCGTTAGAGTCTGTATTAATTGGAGATAAAGCATAATTTATCCGATTGATAGAATAAAAAAGAGCGGTCAATTTGATCGCTTTTTTTTTATGATTAACTATTTCTCATACCAAATTCGGTTTACATAGAGCACGACTTTACCAGAGGGTGTCTCAACATGGATTTCATCATCAACGCCTTTCCCGATTAAAGCACGTGCGACGGGAGAATCAATGGAGATCCAGTTTTTAGCGGGATCGAATTCATCGCAGCCGACAAGTCGGTATTGCTTCACTTCGCCCTCTTCATCTTCTAGCTCAACCCATGCACCGAAAAATACTTTGCCTTCTTGTTTCGGATGGTAATCTACGATTTGTAGCACTTCTAAGCGTTTGGAAAGAAAACGTACTCGGCGATCAATTTCACGTAAGCGACGTTTGCCGTAAATATATTCCGCGTTTTCACTGCGGTCACCAAGCGCGGCGGCATCTGAAACCGCTTGGGTAACTTTTGGGCGTTCTTCTTTCCACAAAAATTTAAGTTCTTGGTCAAGCGCAAGCCAGCCTTGACGGGTAATGTAATTTGATTTTGCCATAATAAAAATAAAAGAAAATTTTTTGAATTATATTTGAGCCTGTTGTCTAAAACCAGTATTCTATTCCCGTTTTTATCGAATCCTTTAATAACAAAGAAGTATGACAATGTTAAATCAACAAATTAGCCAAATTATTGCGGCAGAATTAACCGTTCAACCCCAACAAATCCTCGCTGCCATTCAATTATTAGATGATGGCAACACCATTCCATTTATCGCCCGTTATCGTAAAGAAGCCACAGGTGGCTTGGATGACACCCAACTTCGTCATTTTGAAACCCGTTTAATTTATTTACGCGAATTAGAAGATCGTCGTCAGACCATTTTGAAATCTATTGAAGAGCAAGGGAAATTGACCGATGAATTGCGTGACAAAATCCATGCGACACAAAGCAAAACCGAATTAGAAGATTTGTATTTGCCATACAAACCGAAACGTCGCACCAAAGGGCAAATTGCGATTGAAGCGGGTCTTGAGCCATTGGCTGATTTACTTTGGAACGAGCCAAAAAATGATCCTGAAACGGCAGCCGCGGAATTTGTGAATGCTGATAAAGGCGTAACCGATACTAAGGTAGCGCTTGATGGTGCACGCTATATTTTAATGGAACGTTTTGCTGAAGATGCAGGTTTATTAGCGAAAGTCCGTGATTATTTAGCGAAAAATGCCGTTATTGTATCCAAAGTGATCGAAGGCAAAGAAACGGAAGGCGCAAAATTCCAAGATTATTTCGACCACCAAGAATTATTGAAAAATGTGCCTTCTCACCGTGCATTAGCCATGTTCCGTGGACGTAATGAGGGCATTTTACAATTAAGCTTAAATGCTGATCCTGATGCGGAAGAGGGAAGTCGCCAAAGTTATTGTGAAGAGATTATTCGTGATTATTTAGATGTACGTTTTACGGGTCAGCCTGCGGATAAATGGCGTGAGCAAGTGATTGCGTGGACATGGAAAATCAAAGTGTCGTTGCATTTAGAAACGGAATTAATGGCAAGTTTACGTGAAAAAGCGGAAGAAGAAGCTATTGATGTTTTCGCCCGAAATCTGACCGCACTTTTAATGGCGGCACCCGCTGGTGCGAAGAGCACAATGGGCTTAGACCCGGGCTTACGTACAGGTGTTAAAGTCGCGGTGGTGGATAACACAGGTAAATTATTAGATACCACCACCATTTATCCACACACGGGCCGTGAAGCCGAAGCGCAAGTGGCGATTTTCAGCTTAATCCGCAAACATAACGTGGAATTAATTGCCATTGGTAACGGTACGGCTTCTCGTGAAACCGAACGTTTTGCAAAAGAAGTGATTAAAGAAATTAAAGAAAATAAACCGCAAACCGTTGTGGTGAGTGAAGCAGGCGCATCCGTTTATTCCGCCTCTGAATTTGCGGCAAATGAATTCCCGAATTTAGATGTATCTTTGCGTGGCGCGGTATCAATTGCGCGTCGTTTACAAGACCCATTGGCAGAATTAGTGAAAATCGAACCGAAAGCCATTGGTGTAGGGCAATATCAGCACGATGTCAACCAAACTCAACTTGCGCGTAAACTCGATGCGGTGGTGGAAGACTGTGTAAACGCGGTGGGTGTAGATTTAAATACTGCATCGGCACCATTGCTTGCTCGCGTGGCGGGGATGACAAAAACCTTAGCGCAAAACATTGTGGAATACCGTGATGAAAATGGCCGTTTTGAAAGCCGTAGCGAATTGAAAAAAGTGCCGCGTTTAGGGCCAAAAGCCTTTGAGCAATGTGCGGGCTTTATGCGTATTGCAGACGGGAAAAATCCACTTGATGCTTCAGGTGTTCACCCAGAAGCTTATCCTGTGGTCGAAAAAATCTTGCAAGCCACCGCACAATCTATTCAAGATTTAATGGGTAACGCAGGCGTGGTGCGCCAACTTGATGCGAAACAATTTATTGATGAGCAATTTGGTTTACCGACCGTCCAAGATATTTTCAAAGAATTGGAAAAACCAGGTCGTGATCCTCGTGGTGAATTCAAGACCGCTGTATTTGCAGAGGGTGTAGAAGAAATCACCGATTTAAAACCTGGTATGATTTTAGAAGGTACCGTCACCAATGTGACTAACTTCGGTGCATTTGTGGATATTGGTGTTCACCAAGATGGTTTAGTACATATTTCATCATTAAGCGATAAATTCGTAGAAGATCCACATCAAGTAGTGAAAACTGGTGATATCGTAAAAGTGAAAGTGTTGGAAGTGGATGTACCGCGTAAACGTATTGCGTTGACGATGCGATTAGATGAAAGTGCGGTCAAAAATGATGGCAAATCTGACCGCTCTTTAAGTGAGAAACCAAGAAGTAATGCGCCTCGCCAAGATCGTCATCCAAGAGGAAATAGTGCGATGGGTAATGCCTTTGCCGATGCGTTGAAAAATTGGAAAAAATAATTTCGTCATTTAGATGAAAATTGTGGCCAAATAGGCGTACAATAAAGGGGATCTGGTCAATCATCCAATCCCCTTTTTTATTTCAACGAAAGGAATATTCTTATGGAAAAAGGTATTCTTGGGCCGCATGAAGGCAAGGAGCTGGAATTAATGTTAAGGGGCGAGAAGCAAGTGGCATTATTCAATCAGGAGCTTGGTATTCCTGACGCCTTTCTCCCTTATCTTGAGCAAGGAATGCTTCATTCAAAAACAGTGCAACGTCATGTTAATGATGTTTGCTTAACTGATTTTATTGTCTATTTACCTCAATCTCTTGCACTCGCTGAACAAATGGAAGTGTTACTTCCTGCAAGCACGGTGAATGGTTTCGATCCAAAAGTGGAACGTGAAATCGGCCGAATTCTTGGCTACCGAGAAAAAGATATCGAATACTACATTCAGCATTTTCAAGATAATTTAGAGAAGTATCGGCAGCAGTATAGTTAATTGATGAAGTAAAAGTGCGGTTGATATTTAAGCAAGATAGGAATGTATGGATTTGAAGAAGTAGGTTTTGATGGAAAAATATAAAGTGTTTTTAGGTAGTGAGATTGCTAAAACCTATGATGAAGCTAAGAATTTTACTCTAGCTAGAGTTGAGGAATATGTTAAATTCAATTATAAAGAATTGTTTTCAACGTTGGCTCCTATAGATAATTTTACAGGTAATGTTTTTTCTTTAATTCATTATTTAAATGATTTCCATCGTGCATTAGCCTCTAAGTATTTATTAGAAAATAATATTTCAGGATTTAAAGAAAATGCTTCTATTGCAGGTTTCTTAAGTATTTTATCTGAATATGATTTTCAATGGGCGTACAACGGAATTAATACAAATTTCTTTTTTATGAGTTTGCTTTCAGATAATCAAAAGTTGATTGATTATTTAATTAAGTATCGTGATGAAGTTGTGGATATTTCAGTACCTTATAAACGAACTGATACCAGACCTTTTTTTAATGCGAACACTTTATTGGCATTAAGTGGCGATTGGCAATTATTAAAAGAACGCGCACTCGAGTTCTTAAATGATGAGAAAAAAGCCCGTGGTGATTTAAAGCGTATTCCTGATCATGAATTTTATGTGGCACTAGCAGATAAAAATATAAAAGGAATGCAAGAGGCTTTAGATAAATTACTCGAACTTAAGTTTGCTAAACGAGCAGCTAAAGACACTCTTTTACATTTTGATTTTTACTTGCAACCGCAAGTTTTAATGTATGCCAAAATCGCAGCAATCCACGGTTTTGATTTGGGTATTGATAGTCCTATAGCGCCAAAAGAATTGATTGATATAAATCCATTAGCAGAATATAAAATTCCTTATGATTTTATGAAATCATTTGATTTTGATGCGCCTCATCAAGTTTGGGTAAATTATGTCAAACAAAGAATGGAAGAAGAGAAGCAAAAGAAAGTTGAAAATAAAAAAGGATTTTGGGCTTCGCTGTTTAGTAGATAAGTCAGGAGTAAGCATTAAAGTGCGGTTAAAAACATAAGCGATTTTGACCGCATTTTTATTATGTTTTAATCCTTGATTAAATACAATAATCTTCGAATTCCATTGGCATTTTAGCTTGCAATAAGAACTGCTTTGTACGTTCTTGTTGAGGGCGACTGAAGAATTCAGTCGCGGTATTTTGCTCAACAACCTGACCATTTTCCATGAGAATCACACGATCAGCCACATCTTTGGCAAAATTCAATTCATGGGTGACGATAATCATTGTCCAACCTTCTTGCGCGAGCATTTTGAGTGCCTGTAACACTTCACCGACGAGCTCTGGATCGAGGGCAGAAGTGGGCTCATCTAATAAGATAATATCGGGTTTAACGGCTAAAGCTCGGGCTATCCCGACACGTTGTTGTTGACCACCAGAAAGTTGAGAGGGATATAAATCCGCTTTTGCTTTTAAACCGACTTTTTCCAATAATGCCAAGGCTTTTTCACGTGCAATCTCTTTCGGTTGTTTTTGCACAACCACCATGCCCTCCATCACATTTTCGAGTGCCGTGCGATGGGGAAATAGATTGTATTGTTGGAACACCATTGAGGAACGTCGACGTAATTTTAGTTCATCGGCTTTGCTGATCTTTTTGCTGAAATCAATAGTTAAGCTTCCATCGGTAAATGCCAAGACTCCTTTTTCCGGGCGTTCGAGTAAATTTAAACAGCGTAAAAAGGTCGTTTTGCCTGAACCTGACGGACCCAGAATGGCAACCACTTCACCTTTATTAATTTCAAAATCAATGCCTTTTAATACATGGTGGCCATTAAAACTTTTCTGAATATTCGTGACTTTTAACATAACCAGTCCTTATAAATGGCGAGAAAGGCGTTTTTCTAAACGGGTTTGCCCCATCGACAGCACAAAACAGAATACCCAATAAATGAGAGCTGCTTCACTATAAATTAAAATAAACTCATAGTTTTCAGCCGTGATGTTTTGCGCCACACGGAATAATTCAGCGATCCAAACGAGTGAAGCAAGAGACGTATCTTTCACCGTGCTAATGAATGTGTTTGATAGTGAAGGGACGGAAATACGTAAAGCTTGCGGCATAATGGTACGCACGAAAGCTTGTGTGTAATTCATGCCTATCGCATAAGAGGCTTCCCATTGACCTTTAGGAATAGCAAGAATAGAGGCCCTCACTGTTTCTGCTGCATAAGCGCCAATATTAATGGAGAATGCAATAATTGCAGTTGGGAAAGGCTCAAGTTTGATACCAACTTCAGGTAAACCATAGAAAATGATGAAGATCTGCACCAACATTGGCGTGCCACGAATAATTGAAATATAAGTGCGACAAATGCCTTGCAGAATTTTGGTCATTAAGTTGGGATGTGGCAGCGTGCAAATCACAGCCACAATAACAGCAATGAATAAACCGCAAAAGAAAGAAATGACCGCAAGGGGGATCGTATATAAAATTGCCCCTTCCATCATAGGCCAAAACGAGCTGATTACATAATCAGCTCGTTCTGTGGTCATAAATGGAAGACTGGCTAACCAATTATTGAGTAATGTCATCGCCAAACCATTTGATTGAAAGTTGTTTTAACGTTCCGTCTTTGCGTAGTTCTTCAAGTGCTTGGTTCACTTTTGCAATAAGTGGTTCTTCACCTTTCAAGAAAGCAAAACCGGTTGGGATTTTTTTATCACTTTCTACGGCAATTTTTAAACCTGCATTAGGTTGTTTTTTGAAGTAATCTAACACTGCAAGTTTATCATTTACTGTGGCATCAACACGACCTTGTTTTACTGCTTCAAGGTTTTGTGCCAAGCTATCAACGGTCACAATAATTGCACCATTATCACGTGCGTCTTTGCTCCAGTTACTGGTTGCAGATTGGGCAGATTTTTTACCTTTTAAATCAGGAAACGATTTAATGCTATCGTTATCGGCTTTCGTCACGATTACGCCAGCAGAGTAGTTATAAGGTGCACTGTAATCATATTTTTTTAAACGTTCTGGGCTTGGATTGGTTTGGTTCGCAATAACATCAAAGCGTTTTGCATTTAAACCTGCATACATGCCATCCCAAGCGGTTTCTTTAAATTCAACTTTCCAACCTAATTTTTGTGCAACTTTTTCGATAATTTCCACATCGAAACCTGTTAACTTGCCATCTTTGTCGTGGAAAGTGAATGGTGCGTAAGTGCCCTCTGTACCGACTAATAAGGTTTTAGTTTTTTCAACGCGATCAGCAATTTCACCTGCGTTAGCAAAAGTAGAAAGGGCTAATCCTGCCGCTAAAAGTGCGGTGCTAAAAAATGATTTTTTCATAAGTATTCCTTTTTTAGATAAATAACGAAAGTGAAATGAATTATAAGAAGCGAAAAAGAAAAGAAAAGTATTATTTATTTATGAATTATTTCCTTTAGTTATATTAAATAGAAATTGTTTAAT
>ERZ773214.265-NODE-265-length-36668-cov-3.614864_pt1 | contig 36668 bp, 48 predicted proteins | sample MGYA00511238_ERZ773214 | MGnify/ENA primary metagenome ERZ773214 (study PRJEB29015, sample SAMEA2738157) | human oral metagenome | biome: human oral; feature: human-associated habitat; material: saliva | place: China | collected 2259 ... | reverse complement strand
AATCAAGGTCAGGGAATGATCCAAAAAAAATAAAAAAAGAAAGGAATTGCAATATGGAAAAATTGACATTGAAGCAATGGATGGCAGTACGAAATATGACAGTGTTACAATTCGCTGATGCTATCGGGGTTAGTTACCCGACAGTCTCAAATTGGCGGGTTGGTAACACAAAGCCGAACGCAAAGTATATTCCGATCATAGAGCAGACGCTGGATATCGATTATAAAGATATCATCTGGACATAGTGGTCTAATTTTTTTAGAAAGGATATCTCATTAATGAGAAATTACAGAAAATGAATGAATTGATTTTATCAAATAACGGAAAAAATTGAGGAGTAGAGATGGAAGAAATTACATATAAGTCTGTTTCCATTGATGAAAAAGCAGAGTGGGGCGACTACAACCACTTAATTCAAAAGTGGGAAGGTTTGAAGCCACGGACTGCAAAAGCATTTGTCGAAGAAATGCGAAATCATCCAGAGTTTAAGGCATTTGTTGAAACACCAACTCACAAACTGGTATTTATCAACTATAGAGGCTTCCATCTATTCCTAAAATGGAAAGAACGAAACCGATATAAAACGAAAAAGGAGAGCATGACAGACATGCTTCGAGCTATTGAACAGCAGGAAAAAATGATTGAAAAAATCAGTGCATAAAAAATAAGCCACTTGTAGAACAAGGGCTTACCAAAAATTACAGCTTAATTATAACACGAGGGAAGAAAAAATGCTAGAACCAACACTAACAAGTCAATTATTAGGGACAGGATTAATTGCAATCAGTTTTTTTGCGGCAGGATTCGCTGGAGCGGTCTGGGACTTTAAATGTGCGCAACGGAAGAAAGCCAGACAAGCAAAACAAGATGCGATCATGCGACAGTATGAGGAAGATTTGCAAGAGAAATTTGAAGAGGGCTACCAAGCATTTCAAGCTGATCTAGCTTATGCACGGAAGCATTCACACTCAGATAATGATTGGGGTACGATGGAGGTATAGATGGCACAACGAAGAATGTTTAGTAGAAAGATAACAGATACAGACAAATTTATTGAAATGCCAGCTACGACACAAAACCTTTACTTTCATTTAAACATGAACGCAGATGATGAGGGCTTCGTGGATCGTGTTTCAATTATTCAACGGATGATTGGAGCAAGTGGGGATGATTTGAAATTATTGATTGCGAAAGGGTTTATTATTCCTTTTGAAAGTGGGGTTGTCGTCATTCGGCATTGGCGCATCCACAACTATATCCAAGCAGATCGTTTCCAAGCAACAATCTATCAAAATGAAAAGTCTCAAATCGAGTATGATGACACAAAAACCGCTAATATCAAGCCTTTGGAACAATGTGTACAAGATGTATACAAATTGGATACGCAGGTAAGGTTAGGTAAGGATAGTTTAGATAAGGATAGGTTAGAGTTAGATAAGGTTAACAACCATAACAATACTGTTCCTGTTGAGAACAAAAAATCTCTATCTAAAATATTTAAAGATAGTGAGATCAAATTGAATGAACGACACTTACAAATGATTTATGAATACATTGCATTAGATCATTTTACAGTGCCTATGATTCAGTACGCAGTGGAACGCACAGAAGATGCTGGCTCTACCAGTTTTAACTATCTGAATAAGATTTTGAAAAATTGGAAAGAAAAAGGATATACAACGCTGGAAGAAGTCAAAGAGTCAGATCGGATCTTTGAGGAAAAGAAAAAAGATCAGAACAAACAGCCAAAGGATTTCAAGAGTGGCAAATATGCACTACTTGGCACAGATATCAGCGTACACGAAATAGATCCAGAGCTAGGATTTTAGGAGGTGACAGCATGGATTTACCGCTGGTCTACCATATCAACGAACAAGAGACCTGCTCTATACATTCGTGCTTTATGTGGTCATTAAATGACGATGTGCCACTACAGGACGAACGGAACAGAACCTTTTGCCCAGAATGCCAACGTGAAAAGATGGCACGGGAAGAAGAGCAAAAGATAGGACAAGCTCACACGGCTACAATCCTAAGAAAGACTTACGATGTTTTTGATAAAAACAGCATCATACCGCCAGAAATGAAAGACGCTACTTTCAAAACTTTCACGGTATCAAATGAGATTGACGAGAAAGCCAAGAACTACGCGTTAAGGCTGGTACATCATTATTTACAGGACGGACGAGGAAACGCTCTTATTATGGGTGAAGCTGGTCGAGGTAAAACACACCTTGCACTAGCAATCGCTGAAAAGCTAAATGCGGATTTTAAGGCGAACAAACTCCCCAAAAGCATCTTATTCGTCAATGTACCGACTTTGTTTCAGAAAATACAAGGTGGGTTTGACAAGAAAGGGGCCATGACAACAAATGACTGGTTGGATCTACTGACTAAGGTTGACTTCCTAATACTTGATGATTTAGGCAAGGGAGACCGTGGACAGTGGAAGCAAGACTTCTTATACACCCTTTTAGATCATCGTGATAAAACGATTATCACTACCAACATGGGCGGCAAAGCAATGAAAGAAGCATACGATGACGGTTTAAGAAGTCGTATAACGAAAGGCGGGAAAAATCTTTACTTTAAATATCCAGCAAATGCAGAAGATAGGAGAGGGTTACCATTTTGATTGAGGAAGATATTAAACTCTTTGAGCGGATGTTTTACCCGCTGTCAGAGATGCTGAAAGAAAAACTATTGAATAGCGATCCAGTAGTTGCTGAGGGAAAAATAAAAGACTTGATGCTATGTGCATTAAGTTAGAAAGGAATGTATATGACAGTAAGTCGAGATATGACAACGCTGGAAGCGAATGTATTTAGTCAAATTTTGAATGGGACTTGTGAAGAACCTATCCCAGCCAATCACATTAGGGGACGTCTAGGCATTGGTAAGCGTCAATTAGAAAATACAGTAGAGAGCTTACGAGTGAATTTCAGAGTGCCTATCGTGGCAAAGAAATTTAATCCAAACGGATATTATATCCCACGGAACGAAGAAGAACGGATCGAGGGTTTAGGGCCTTATAAACGACAAATTCTCACAGAGCAAAAGAATTTGTCAATTATCCAGTCTATTGATCTTGATGATTTTTGGGGTATGACAAATGTTCTTTAGAAAATCAAGACGAATCAAAGAGCTTGAAACTCTGTTAGAAATCTATAAGAAAAGGGACATCGAACACACAAATGTTTTACGGGTGCTACTAAATGGACGAAAACGAAGAAATTGAAGAAGAAATCGACTACCACGATCCAGACTTATGGTTAAGATCGGGATCATTCAAACGCTATCTAGGCGATGATGATGAAATTTAAAAAAATAATGGAGATAAAACAATGGCAAACGAACTAACACAGAAACAGATTACATCAAACGTAGCGACACGAATTGAAGCGATGAAGAACGAAGGTCTGCTAATCGCCCCAAATTATAGTGTAAGCAACGCTTTAAGCTCTGCATACTACGCTTTGAAAAATTCAAATAGTGGTAACTTGCTTGAAAAATGTACTCCCGAAAGCGTGTATAACGCTTTGCTTGATATGGTTACACAAGGGCTAAGCCCAGCCAAAACACAGTGCTATTTTGTTCCTTATGGATCAACAGTTAAACTCACTCGCTCATATTTTGGAACGATGAAAGTTGTAAAACAACTTCCAGAAGTCAAAGACATCTATGCAGAGGTTATCTACAAGGGCGACAAATTCCAGATTAAAAACGAAAACGGACGGAAAGTTTTTGTTAGTCATGAAACTGATTGGATGAATGCAGACAATCCAATTGTTGGAGCGTACTGCATCATTGAGAAAGTCGATGGAGAAAAGATTTTGACAGTTATGACGAAGAAAGAAATTGATAAGTCATGGTCTAAATCACGAAACAAGGCGGTGCAGAACGAGTTTCCGCAAGAAATGGCGAAGCGAACTGTTATCAATCGTGCAGCAAAACAATTCTTCAATACATCGGACGATAACGACTTATTTGTTGATGCAGTGAATCGCACGACAGAAAACGAGTACAGTGATAATCGGACAATCAAGGATGCAGAAGTCATCGAGGGAAGTGGAGAGACAATAGACGACTTCTTAAACAGTCCTAGTGAGCCTACAGAGGACGAAAAGCCCAAGATGAAGGAGATCATCAACGAAGACGAGATAAACACCAAAATGGACGAATCAGAGGCGAATAACGACGAGCCAGAAGAAATCAGTCTATTTGAAGGCGGGACAATCGTACCTAAGGAGCAACGATGAAAAAATTAACACAAGAAAACTACTATGAGGATCGTGAGTATTTATCAAATTCACAATTCAAAAAGTTTATGAAGTGTCAAGCTAAGGCACTAGCTATTCAAGATGGCGAGTGGGCGGAAACGCAAGATGAAACACCTCTATTGCTTGGAAACTACGTTCATAGCTTTTTTGAAAGCGAGGAAGCGCACCAGAAATTCCTTGATGATAATGCTGACAAATTAATTTCTAAGGCTGGAAAAACCAAGGGCCAACTAAAAAAAGACTTTTTAATTGGTGACAGCATGATTGACGCTTTAAAAAACGATGAAGCCTTTAATAAACTATATCACGGTCAGTCTTCCGATCAAGTTGAAAAAGAAATGATCGTGTACGGTGAAATTGAAGGTGTACCGTTTAAAGGGAAGCTGGATACAGTAAATCTGACAAAAAAATATTTTGCAGATTTGAAAACCATGAAATCTATTCACTCGGTTGAATGGTCTCAAGATTTAAAAATGAAAGTACCTGCATCTGTTAATAATATTTTAGGCTTTGGCTACCACGGACAGATGGCGGTATATCGGGAATTGCTAAAACAAATGACGGGCGAAGAATTTAGGCCAATTATCGTAGCAGTAAGCAAAGAAGATGTGCCAGATAAAGAACTTATCAGAATTGATGAGGGGTGGCTAGACGAAGGACTTGATTTTATCAAACAAAACATCAAAGAAGTTTGGGGAGTGATCAACTATGAAATCAAGCCGAAAGCTTGCGGATGTTGTGATTATTGCCGAAGCCAAAAGAAACTAGGACATATCACAACACTAAATGACTTAATAAGCGAGGGAATTTAATTGATTAACAATACAGTATTAGTCGGTCGTATGGCTGGCGATGCAGAACTACGTTACACACCAAATAATCAAGCAGTAGCCACTTTCAGACTAGCAGTCAACCGCAACTTCAAGAGTCAGAACGGAGAGCGTGAAGCAGATTTCATCAACTGCGTTATCTGGCGACAGCAAGCAGAGAACTTGGCCAACTGGGCTAAAAAAGGGGCTTTGATTGGTATCACAGGACGGATCCAAACACGCAACTACGAAAATCAGCAAGGCCAGCAGGTCTATGTGACCGAAGTGGTAGCTGAAAAATTCCAGTTATTGGAATTTAACAAGCAGAATGATCAAAATCAAACACAAAACCGTAGCCAACAACCAAACTTTGGGCGCAATGAACCGATGCAAAGCAGTCCGATGGACATCTCAGATGATGATTTGCCATTCTGAGGTGTTGAACAATGATTAAATTAACAATACCTATCGAGCCAAAAGCCCAAACGCGCCCAAAATTTGGGCGAGGTGGGGCATACGAAGACCCAAAAATGAAAGCATGGCGAAATTCTGCTACATACCTCATTAAAAGTCTATACAAGGGCGAAAAAATGCAAGGCTATCTTAAAACAGAAGTCACTTTTTATCTGAAAGCTCCTCAAGTTGTATCTAAGAAGCCAACACCAAAAGCAAAAGCTAAAACGTGGGAGCGATACGAACGATTTTTAAACGAGAAAATCTATTGCGCCAAAAAGCCAGACCTTGACAATCTGGAAAAGGCGATATATGACAGCATATCAGATGCCAACTGCGTTTGGTGGGACGACAACCAAGTTGTAGAACATACAACAAGAAAGGTTTACTCGCCAAATCCACGAATCGAAATTAAAATTAAAAAAATTTAGGAGATAACAACAATGAACAAAAAATTAGTTTTCGCAACAGTAGCAACAATCGCAACGGTGGCAACCGCACAAGGAGTATATGCAGATGAAGTACAAGGAACAACTACAGCAGGAAATAGCACAAGCGGAGTTACAACTCCAATTGCTGGAACAACTGGAGCAGAAAAAAATGAAACAACGCAGGCTGCTAAACAACCAACTGCTGGAACTTCAAATGGAGAAACAGGAAGCCAAAGCAACGATTCAAACCAACAAGGAAATGCTACACAATTTGTCAAGAATGGGAGTGATATTCAAGTAACCAATCCAAAAGTGACAGTAGAACAACCAGAAGGAAATGGTCGATATACTCCATTCAAGGTCAAGTATGATGATATTAAAATCCCAGACAATATTGAAGTAAATGAAGGTGACAAGGTTACTTTTGATTTGCCTGAAGAAGTGAAATTCCAAACATCTTACGAATTTGAAGTACACAATCCCGAAAAAGCAGTTGTCGGAAAAGCTACAGCAGATGCAACTACTAACAAAGTGACTACGGTATTTAATGACTATTTCAAGTCACACCCTTTAAATAAGAGCATGAGTCTAAAGTTAGATGCAAGTTGGACAGATAAGGTAGTACCAGGTAAGCCTGTTACTGCTAACTTTAACGGTACAGTGGTCACTGCTAACATCGGAGCAGAACAAGAAATCGGTAAAGACGAACTTATCGCTAAGTGGGGTTCACAAGACAAAGAAGATCCTACTGTTATCAATTGGACGGCACGAGTTAATTACGCTAAAAAAGTACTTAACTACGTGACTATCATTGATGAAATGTCAGAAAATCAGAAGTTAGTTGATAACTATTTTGAAATCAAGAACATTGAAAGCCTGGATCCTTGGGTAGACAAAGGCAGTGCTATGGATCTTGTTAAATCAATCAGTAAATCAGATCATGGATTCACAATTAAAATGGATCGCTTAGATAAAATGATCTATCTGTACTACAAGACTAAGCTCACAAATGCTGTTAAAGATTCAACTAATCCTACAAACAAAATTGAGATTAAGGCAGAAGATGCTGGTGCTGTTTCATACCAAAAGATCCAGTTAGTTGGTGGTAAAGGTGACGCAGTCGGTGAGAATAAACCAGTTTGGGAAATCCCAAATGAAGCTCCAGTTTATGACAAGCCGTCTATCGACTTAAAAGACATTCCTCTTATGCCCCCTGCACCAGTACTTGAAATTCCAGAGTGGTCTGGCGGAACAGTACCATTTGATGCACCTCAACTCGATAAGCCAGAATGGTCTGGTGGAGTCGTACCATTCGATGCTCCTATTTTGGAAAAACCTGAAATCAATATCGAAGATATTCCACTATTGCCACCAGCTCCTATTTTGGAAAAACCAGAGCTTATCATTGATATTCCAGAACCCAAACAGGATAAACCTACTGAAATCAATTCTAAGCCGTCTAGCACGTCCGTAGAGCCTCAGAAAGAGCAAGTTAATGTTATTTATCAACCTACCGAAACAAACGCTCACACGCTCCCTAATACGGGTGCAGAGAGCGCCCTTGTATTATCATTCGCTGGTATGTTTATTCTTGGTGGTGTGGCACGGATCTCTCTTAAACGTGAGGGTGAATAATGTCACTAACTTAAGGCTGGCAGACTGTAACAGGTCTGTCGGTCATAACCTCACAGGGGTTACGAGTTGTGATAAAACTACTGGTTTTATGCCTTAACACACAACTCAAAAAAATGTATATCGACTATATAAATAAAAAAGGAGAATCCTTTCTTACATAAATTTACATACAAGTAAGTCTGATATACGCTTACGACCAGATCAGCAAGACTGCATAAGTCAGTAATGATGATAGTTCATAGTGATGCTGCTGATCCATCACGTCCTAGATTGGTATGAGGCTTGGAAACCTCAGAGGGTTCGATTCCCTCTATAGGATTTAGGACGGGTTAGGACTCCTTATGATACATTTTTATTTCACGCTATCGACCCGTCCCGATAGCTACCCGATGTCAGACTTCGAAGCGGTGCAATTCCACTTATCGGGTATTGCTCACTATAAAATTAGAAAGGCCCTCTAATCTTTTTTTCTAAAAAAGGGGAGCAGAGCAACTCCCCTATTTTAAAAAGACAGATAGAGATTAATATGGAGATTGATTTAATTAAACGATCCATCCGATTTGCTGATTGTTTCGAGATCGCATATAACGAAATTAAAGACCGTAAGGGCCGCTGGGTGGATGGTTCTTTTGTTAAAGAAGAAGATTTATAAAAAGCGGAAAGAAATGAGAAAACCAAAATGACAGAAACTATTAAATTACCATACTATTACAGCCCTGACCAAAAAAATACAAGATACGGTTCATTAGAAGAACTTAAAGAGTTGTTACTCTATAAGCGTATCGTGAAATGGGATAAAGACTTTCTGCTACTTGAAGATGGCACAAAGATCACTATTGAGATGTCTGAAAGTGATTGTTGCGCTTGGGCGGGAGGAGAGTTTCAAGACGTATCACTTGACGCCGTGATTACTAATATTGAAATTGGTAATCCTGAAGAAATTCCTGACCACTGGGGAATAGGTTATAAAAATAAAGTAACTATCTTCCACAATCAGAACCCTGTGGCTGTTGCCAATTGCGAAGCAGAGCATAATGGCTATTACTACAGTGTTGCTTCTCTAGTGATTGGGAACATCCATTTCCCAGTAGTTAATGCTTGAGGAGGAATTGAAATATGAATAATGAAAAAGTGTATTTAAAAGGATATGTGGTAGGGCATACTGCAGACACTTTGGGTTACAAAGGATTGCAAATCCAGCTCGAAAATATGGATATTGTGGAAGTTGACAAAAACTTGGTATACAAAAATGTTGACGAACCGCAGAAGCCAGCCGTTCCGCAGTTTGTGGCGGATTGGATAGAGGAAGGGAAGAAACATTGTAAAGATGTGTCTGATTTATTTGATTTTGATTTTACAAATAAAGAAGTCGGTAAATGGTTTTTGCAAGAAAAACCGTTTGATTTAGTGGCCCGTGCATGGCTTGACGGCTACGAGGTTGAGAAAGAGAAGCGGTATTCAGTAAAGATAAAGGGGAAAATTGAAGAAAACCTTTTAGTTTATGGATTAGGTATAAACAGATATTTTTTTGCAAGAACCTACGACAGTTCAAAAAGAAATGAACACACCCGCAAAGAACTAGAAGAAGCTGGTTTCGGATGGGTGTTTGATTGTCCAGGTATTGAGATTGAGGAGGTGGAAGAATGATACCAAAGTTTAGAGCGTATGATAGCGGGTCATTAACTCGTATGTATCAGCCAGACGAAGTTATGGTTTGTGATGGCAATATTTGGATTATTGATGAGGACGATGTTGCTGGTTCATGGATTGTAAACAATGACCTTAATCTCATGCAATCAACAGGCCTAAAAGACAAGAATGGTAAGGAAATCTTTGAAAAAGATATCCTTGATTATAATGGCAGAAAAGTTATTGTTAAATGGCATGGTTCTTATGCTTGTTTTATCTACGAGTTTGTAGACGAACTAAAAAATAGAACGACAGAATGGCAACCACTATATCTCTCTTATTATAAGTTTGAGATTATCGGAAATTCGCTAGAAAATCCCGAATTGCTGGAGGATAGTAATAATGACTAATTTGTGGGAAGAAACTTTAAAGATCCTAGATAAAAATGGAAAGACATTTGATGATGTATTTTTCGTTCAAGGTGTTGATTTTGGAATCACAAGGGAGAATTTTGAAAAAGTGGCTAAACGGACAGACTATTATGCAGGATACGGATCTGCTAAAGTTGCAGGAGATTTAGTGTTAGTCGGTGAAGGCTGGTGGCTCGAACGCTTTGAGTACGACGGAGCCGAAGGCTGGCGTTTTAAAGAAACACCAACCCGAATCAATGAAACCAAGGAAGTTAAACGTCTAGCAGGAGGTATGTGGAATACTCTAGGTGAGCTAAACGACCCTGACTTGGAAGATTTTATATTGTGAATAAATTGGAGGTAGACTAATGGACACACAAAATTTTATCTACTTGCTACTCGCTCTGGTTTGGCTGTCCGGTTTGATCTGGGCTAGTGTGATAGCTTTTAAAAATAGAAAGGGAAACGATGAAAGATGAACTAGAAAACCTCATAGGCCAGAATGTTATTTATGCTTTGGCTGAAATTATCTTTGAGGGAGCAAAGAAAGTGGAAATTCCTTTGAAACTAAAGGACGGAACAAAATACAAAATAACAGTAGAGGGAGCAATTGATGACTAAACTATTTTACACAATCCTCGCATCAGTATCGCTGGTATTTATGATCGTGTGCATCAATCTAAACTCACGGATTAATGATCTTACCACTAAATGCCACGATCTGGAATGGACGGTACAAGAGCATGAGCTGTCTATCCAGCGGTTAGCTGAGAAGAATAATGCGCAGGATGTGATTATAAATAAATTAAACAGTGAGTATCAGATGCGTGAAAGACAACGTGCGGAAGAATTACAGGATGTTGCTGAGAGAAACGGAGTTGGTGGATGAATGTTAAGAAACGATTGAATAACCTGAAATTTCTTGATGACACAATAAAGTCCAAAAGGCAGGAGATCTTTGCTCTGGAATCTCTTGTACAAAAAGCGCAAGTGTACTCGGACGAGCCAAAAGGCAGCAAGCGAGGGAATAAGACGGAAGAACTAAACGTGAAGATCATCGACGAGAAAAAGAAGATCGAAAGCGAGATTTTAACTCTATGGTCAGAAAGCAGGAAGACGATCAACGCAATTGATCAACTTGAAGATCCACTTGAAAGAGCTGTTTTGAGATATACTTATGTAAATGGATATAACTGGATTAAAACGACAGGACAACTGAACTGCTCACGCACGACTTATCAGAGAGCCAAAAAGTCAGGGATCGAACATTTAGCGTTGAAATTATGACACATAAACGGACATTATGGAAATGAGAAAGTGCTATTATGGTAGTACGGACAAGGAGAGCAGGACATCTACTTCAAGCGGTTTGAGCGTTTTTTTTCAAAGTTTTATCTCCAAAAAATAGTTTTGATGATTTTTCACGTTACTTGCTCCTTGTCTTTCTTATTGATATCAACGGGATCGGATTAAACCGATCTTTTTTATTTTTTTCTACGAAAGGGGTGATGGAAAATCAATAAATTATCACTAAAACAACAACGTTTTGCAGATGAGTACATCATCAGTGGAAACATTGAGAAATCAGCGTTAAAGGCTGGTTACTCTAAATCTTATTCTCGTAGTCAATCACATAAGCTCTTGGCTAATGTCGGCATTAAAACATATATAGATGAACGCTTGAAACTCCTTGAATCTGAGAAGATTGCAACGCAAGATGAAGTGTTACAGTACCTAACTGCTGTCATGCGTGGAGAGGAACAAGAAAAAACACTCATCGGTATTGGTGAACTTGGTCAAGAGATTGTTGATATTGATGTTAGTGCTAAAGATAGAATCAAGGCTGCCGAATTAATCGGTAAAAGATACAGGATGTGGACTGAGAAAGTAGAAACTGACATCACGCAGGCAGTTGTGATTGATGTGGGTGATTGGGATGACGATAAGACTTAACATCACCCCGTCTAAGGTATTCAACAGGCACATCTATGACCATCTGTTTGACTATGACACATTTACTGAGGTGCATTATGGTGGGGCATCTTCTGGGAAAAGTCACGGAGTCTTTCAAAAGATTGTTATCAAGGCGCTAAAAGACTGGAAGAAGCCTCGCAAGATTCTTGTACTTCGAAAAGTCGGTGCGACTGTTCGTGACTCAGTCTTTGCAGATGTGCAAGCAACATTGTCGTACTTTGGCATCCTTAACATGTGCAAAATCAACATGTCTGCATTTCGAATAGAGCTGCCAAATGGAGCAGAGTTTATCTTCAAGGGTATGGATAACCCAGAGAAGATTAAATCTATCAAGGGTATCTCTGATGTAGTCATGGAAGAGGCTTCTGAGTTCACACTTGACGACTATACACAGCTCACGCTTCGTTTACGGGATAAAGCACATAAGCAGAAGCAAATATACTTGATGTTCAACCCAGTTTCTAAAGCGAACTGGGTTTATAATGCTTTTTTTGTCAAAAAGCCAAAAAATACAGTCGTTTATCAGACGACATACAAGGATAATCGCTTTTTAGACGCAGTTACACGGGAAAATATCGAAGAACTTGCAAATCGCAATGAAGCATATTACAAAATTTATGCTCTCGGTGAATTTGCGACTCTTGACAAGCTGGTTTTCCCAAAATACACAAAAGCATTGCTAAATAAAGACGATTTGAGGCAAATCACATCCTATTTTGGCCTTGACTATGGGTTTATTAACGACCCGAGCGCATTTATGCATGTAAAGATCGATGATGACCGTAAAAGGCTGTATGTTGTCGAGGAATATGTGAAAAAAGGACTGACAAATGACAAGATCGCAGAGAGTATTACCGCCCTTGGGTATGCGAAGGAGCAAATTCGAGCCGATTCGGCTGAAAAGAAATCGAACCAAGAGCTTCGCAACCTTGGTATCAGTCGAGTTATCGATGTCAAGAAGGGTGCTGGTTCAGTCATGCAAGGAATCCAGTATCTCTTGCAGTATGAGTGGATTGTAGATGAAAGATGCGTGAAGACCATTGGAGAATTGGAAAACTACACATGGAAGAAGGACAAGGCCACGAATGAGTACATCAACGAGCCTGTCGATAGCTACAACCACTGTTTGGATGCGATACGTTATGCGATCCAAGACAAGATCACTAAATCAAAAATCAAAACATTTAAAGGGGGCTTTTAATTGACTAAAGTCAGAATAAACAACAAGCGACTGCTGACTGTACCAGTAGACACAGAAGTGACCGCACAGATCGTAACGGAAGCGATTCGTTTGCATTTAAGTAGACTCGTACCGACCTATCGAGAAAACGAAAATTTATATCTATCAGATCACAAGATCCTGCATAACAGAGCTAAAGATGCATGGAAGCCCGACAATCGTCTAGTTGTCAACTATGCAAAATATATCGTGGACATGTTCAACGGCTATTTTATTGGTATTCCAGCCACTGTATCACATGACGATCAGGTTATTAGTGATTATGTCAATGACTTTAGAAAATTCAACGACATGGAAGACAGCGAGAGCGAACTTTCCAAGCTGGTTGATATCTTTGGTCATGCATTTTGGTATGTGTACCAAGACGAAGATGCAAACACTAGAGTGACATACAACAGCCCAATGAGTATGCTGATTGTGCATGACAACTCTGTTGCAGAGCGTCCTAAATTTGCTGTACGCTACATGATTGACGAAGAGACGGGCGCCGGCACTGGTGAGGTTGTTACTGACACAGAAACGATCTATTTCACACTTGATAATGCTGGTGATGTGCATTTCGGTGAGCGAGTCAACCACATCTACTCACATCTCCCAATCATCGAAGTGATCGAGAACGAAGAACGTCGAGGCATCTTTGAAAGCGTGAAGACATTGCTTGACGCACTCAACAAAGCAGTCAGCGAGAAAGCAAATGATGTTGATTATTTTGCAGATGCTTATTTGAAAATCATCGGAATGGAGCTAGACGATGAAGTAAGTTCTAGCATCCGTGACAATCGTGTATTTAATCTATGGGGTGAAAGTGGCAGTCAGTTAGATGTTGACTTCCTACAAAAACCAAATGCAGACCAGACACAAGAAAATCTCATTGTATTGTTGCGTGATGCAATTTTCAACATTTCGATGGTCGCCAATCTGTCAGACAAAGACTTTGGCAATAGCTCTGGTACAGCTCTTGCTTATAAGCTCCAAGCAATGGACAATCTTGCCAAATCAAAAGACCGCAAAATGCAGTCTGGATTTAATCGATTGTATGAAGTAGTCCTGTCTGTGCCGACTACACAAGTACCAGCAGATGCATGGTCTGAGCTAAATTACAAGTTTACTCGTAACGTACCGAAGAATACACTGGAAGAAGCACAGATCGTAAGCCAATTGAATGGTCAAGTGTCAGATGAAACTAAACTTTCTGTCTTGTCTATCGTCCAAGATCCAAAAGAAGAGCTTGAGCGTATGGAAGAGGAAAGTAAGAAAGACAGCGCACTGTATCAGCAAATGGCTCTGAATGAGCGTATGAGTGATTTTGCAATCAACAAGGATACAGAAGAAGGGAACGAAGAAAAGGACGGTATAGAGGATGACAGAGACCGTCAGACAGAATAGTTACTGGCGCAATCGTGTTGAATTAGAGCAACGTGCAGCAATCAAGCGTGATGAAGATTATGCTACTGAATTAAAAAAAATGCATGATTACTACTTCAACGAGATCGATAAGGAAATCAGAGCGTTTATCAATCGCTATGCTGAAAAGAATGGGAATATCCCCTATTCTGAGGTTATCGCACGACTCGATGCAATGGATGTTGCTGCTTTTTCCGAAAAAGCTAAACGATATGTTGAAGAAAAAGATTTTGGTGCGATAGCTAACAGAGAATTGGCTATCTATAACCTAAAAATGCGAGTATCAAGACTCGAAGCATTGCAACAAGAGCTAGACTTGCAGATGATTGCTCTCGCAAACGAGGAAGAAAAGAAGACAGGCGACTTTTTGAAAGGCGAATACTTGCAAGGGTTAAAGAGTCAAGCTGGTATTTTGGGGGTATCAGAAGGAGCTACGGTCTCTACTGCGATGAAGCAGGCTATAGATCGTAACTTCAACGGTGCTACTTGGTCAAGTCGTATCTGGGAGCGTCAAAACACTCTTCGAGACATAGTCAAGAAAGCAACCGCAGACTTACTTATACTCGGAAAGAATCCAACACAGATCATTCCAAAACTACGCAAAGAATTTGGTGTATCTGCCTATCAAGCGAAACGCTTGGCAGTGACAGAAGGCTCACGAGTTGCAATGGCAGCGCAAAAAGATAGCCTTGAATCTCAAGGATATGATGAATATGAGTACATCGCAGAGCCAAGTGCTTGCAAGATATGCGCTCCGTTCGATGGAAAAATCTTTAAAGTGTCTGAAATGGAATCTGGGCGCAACTGCGCTCCAATGCATCCATTTTGTCGGTGTAGTGTTGCTGCTCGTTATTCTGGCATTAGTGAAAAAGTTAAGCAACAAACTAAAGCTGTTGATGAAGCGGAAAAAGAGGAAACTCACAGCTTCGGAGATTCTTTTGGAAAAGGTTTAGATTTAGCACAAAAAACATTACAAAATTTTGTTGACAACGCTAAAAAGTGGTATAATAATCACATAGAAAGCAGACTGACACCAGAAGAAATTGAACTTTCTCGCAACGTGCTGAAAGAGGTGATCGGCAATAGTGCATATTCTATGCGCTTTAAATCTGCAAACATTGACAAACTGATAGAATCTGGTAGATTTATGAATCAGTTTGAAACAGGTACAAGCGGTGGGACTGTCAACACGAAGTATAGACGGCAAGCCGCAAATCAATTGTTTGGTTTGTCTGGCAAACGCTTGAAAAAGTCTGAATTTGAAAAGTATGGCTATTTCGGCAATAAGGACGCTTATAAAGACTTTGTCCACAACTCGACGAGCTGGGGCGGTGTTGGCCAGTATGGGGATGTTATCATCCACTTTGCAAAAGATAAAATGGCTGGCAAGACAACATTCACAGTAAACAACAGCCTTGGCCCTGCAGTCTATCAAGAACTTGTTGCAGACAATCCAAATAGACCGAATTTAGTCGGCATTGATAAAGAGTTACTAAAAGAAACAGTGGATTTGTTAAAAGCTGGAAACATAAAAACACCAGAAGAGGCAAGCAAGGCTCTTGGTGTTCGTTATTTAGAGACTCAATATCATGGTGAAGTAGGAATGTCTGATATATCCAGTATGTACTTTACAAAAGACAAACCAAGTGACAAACAAATCCAGTCATTGAGGGAATTTGGTATTAACTTGTATGTGAAAGAAGGTGATCAATTTGTTAAAATTGAATAAAATCATCGGTGTCGATGAATCAAAAAATAATATATTGGTCACTCTTGAAGATGGCCGAAGTGCATTGGTTGATAAAGAAAGAAAAGGCTTTGTTGTTGAAATCCTTTTAGATTCTTTTTATAAGTGGATGTCTTTTCCAAATGAACCAACTGCAGAAGATCAAACAGAAGTCGTTAAAATTTTGACAAATCCAAAAGGGTTTGCATTTGGCCCTCTGGCTGAGCGTTACCTTACGGATGAAAAATTGAAACACGAATTTGATGCCATGAAGAAAGAAGCGGGATACGCTTATTAAGTATATAAAAAGTCGTAGTAATACGGCTTTTTTTGTTGCCAAAAATGCAGAAAGAGAGAAATGACCTTGAATATCTGGAACATCGTATCAGTCACTGCAGGGGTTGTCTGTTTATTCCTTATCCTCTTATTTGGATATGCGATGACAATTGGACTACTGTCAGGGATTGATGAAGTTAAACGCAAAAACAGAGATTGAGAGGTGATCCAATATCTTGGCTTGCAGGAATAGACTGCTATTTATCGCATAACTTAACCAGTCGAAAGGCTGGTTTTTATTTTGTCCAAGCATTGATGACGTTAAAAGCTATGGAAACAACACAGTCGGGGACGACTTTAAAAATAGGAGGTTCGCATGAACAAAGAAACAGAAGTAGTCGAAACGGTTGAAGATGTTGAAAAGGTAACGGCCGAACCAGAAGAACATCAAGAAGAACCGAAAGACGAAAAGAAGTACACGGACGCAGATGTTGATAAGATCATCAACAAGAAATTTGCCAAGTGGAAAGAAGAAGCTGAAAAAGCTGAGAAAGAAGCTGAGAAGTTGCGCAAAATGAACGCTGAGCAAAAAGCAGAGTATGAAGCTAAAAAACAAGCTGAACGTATTGCCGAGCTAGAAGCACAACTCAATCGCAACGGACTCGAAAAAGAGGCTTCTAAGATGCTATTTGAAGCTGGAATTACAGCCGATGAAACCGTGCTTGACTTTGTTGTGCGCAATAACGCAGAAGACACACAACAGTCAGTGCAGTCACTCATTAGTCTCGTGAATACTCTTGCAGACGCAAAAGTACAAACAATGCTAGTTGGTAAGACACCAACCAAGCAAGAAGAAACTGGTCAAGGGATCACCAAGGAGCAATTCCGTAAGATGGGCTATCAAAGCCGAAACGAATTATTCCAAACGAACCCAGAATTATATAACCAATTGAAAGGATAATTATTTATGCCACAAGGAATTACTCAAAAAGCTACTATGGTAGTGCCAGAAGTCATGGCTGACATGGTATCAGCTAAATTGCCTAAACTAATCAAATTCACACCACTTGCGTTTGTCGACAACACACTTGTTGGACAAGCTGGTGACGAAATCACTGTACCTAAATGGGAATATGCAGGAGACGCAGCAGAAGTTGCAGAAGGTGTTGCAATCACACTTGACCAACTTACAACCAAAAAATCTAAGATGACCATCAAAAAGGCTGCTAAAGGTTTTGAAATCACAGACGAAGCCCTTCTTTCTGGTTTTGGAGATCCAATCGGACAAGCAGTATATCAAGCATCTCTTGCCCTTGCTAACAAAATTGATAATGATCTTGTAGAAGCTGCGAAAGGCGCAGTCCAAAAAGTAGCAGAAACAGCAACTACTGTTGACAACTTGCAAAAAGCACTCGATATCTTCTCAGATGAAGACGATGCTTCTTATGTTGCATTGCTTAACCCTGCAGACGCTGCTGCTCTTCGTAAAGATGCTGCTCAAAACTGGACTAAAGGGTCAGAACTTGGCGCTGAAACAATTGTGAACGGAACATTTGGTGAAGTTCTCGGTGTTCAAATCGTGCGTACTAACAAAGTAGAAAAAGGTAAAGGCTTCCTCGTGAAAGTCTCTGCAGACGCTACTGATACAGACGATGTCAACAAATACGGTGCATTTGTCATTGCATTGAAACGTGATGTAATGGTTGAAACTGACCGTGACATCTTGAAGAAAGCAACTGTCATCACTGCAGACAAGCACTATGGAACATATCTCTATGATCCATCACGAGTTGTCAAATTCGGTGAATCGTAATTTTAAAAGGGGGTGACAACGTGAGCATGCTACTACGTTATCACTATCAACAGAGCGAACAAATCGAACCGGAAACAGTCGAAAATGTCGCTTTGGAAGATATGACGCTAAAAGATTTGAAATCTTTGGCGAAAGAAACTGGTGTTGAAGGCTATTCCACGCTTGCAAAAGCTGAATTAGTTGAAGCATTGAAAGGATGATTTGATTATGTCGTACATCGATAAAGTAAAAGTGCTGTTGAATATCGAGGACGACTTGCAGGATAAGATGCTTGGTTTAATCGAGGAGATGACAACCCAGCATTTTACTGCCTATACTGGAGATTTTGGAGTGCCAGAAAAGTTTGATTACATGATTGTAGAAATCATGATCGAACGATTCAACCGCATTGGATCGGAAGGTTACTCTAAGAAGACACTTGAAGGTTTAACTCTTGAATTTAATCAAGATGATTTTGCTCGATTTAACAAGATCTTGAAACGTGAGTACCCATCTATCCTTGAAAATCGAGGATTTAAGATGCTATGAGAGAAAGCGAACGTGTAGAACTCGTATTTCAAGCTGGAAAACCTAAATATGACCCAGAATTAGGACGAATGAGCAACGCAGAGCCTACTAAAAAGGTATCGCCTTGCTTTATCTCCGAATTAGGACTGGAATTGAAAGTTAAATTGCTTGATAAAGTTGATGTAGATGCCAAGGTATTGCGTTTTAATCACGTTATAACAGAGTCTATATCGTCCGTTATCATCTCTGGTAAGCGATACAAGGTTATCAGCCGAAAGACTCCAGAGCGACGCTCTACGGTCTTGTATGTGGCCGAGGTGATGGGTTAATGTTTGATATTGACATAAAAGATGGAGGGGCAACCCTCTTTTTTGCGCAAGCAGTTAAATTCGACGCACACGAGATTCTGAAAGATCATGGCTCACGCTTGCACAGACGAGCAGTAAGAAATGCTGTCTTTACTCGTGGATATTCTACGGGTGCTACAAGACAGTCTATACATCTTACTGTCGGTCGTGATGAAGCCAAAGTCAAGACTGGTACAGATTATTCTGGTTATGTTGAAGTAGGAACACGCAAGATGGAAGCTCAACCGTACATGGGGCCAGCACTGGAAGAAACTATTCCAGAGTTTGTGGCAGATTTAGAGAAAGGGATGACAGGTAAATGAAACAGCCGGATCAACAATTATTTGACGAGATTTACAAGCGTATTTCTTCGCTTGGCTATGATATTTATCTAGCTCTACCCGATATGTCTGCAAAATATCCATTTTGTGTGATGGGTGATACGCATTTAATGCCAAACCCTACCAAATCGGGGTTGATTGGCCTAGTAAGCACGAGAGTGCATGTCTGGGACGATATCAACAACCGCAGACGCTTGTCAGACATGATCTACCAGATCCAAAACGAATTGAGCAAGATCAATCGTATCGAGAATAGAAGCTGGTCGATGGGCCTCTCTAGTAATAGTCAAATCATTAAAGACAACAGCACAGAAGAAACTCTTTTCCATGCAGTTATTGACATGGAATTTAAATTTGTTTAAACGAAAGGAAAAACTAAATGGTATTAGAACCACAAAAAGGTAAAGATCGGATTTTGATGTTCCGCAAAAAAGGCGACAAAACTGCTGCAGCAAAACTCGCTTTGCAAACAGAACACAAATGGGAATATGAACGCAAAACAGACAGCACAAAGACAAAAGACGGTGCTATTTCTGCTGCTGGTGGATTGGAAGTTACACTCTCAATCGAAGCAGTTGCGTCTCGTGATGAATTGAATAACATGCTTAAAAATTCTGTAATCGAAGGTTATGAGTTGGAAGTATGGGACATCGACCTCAAGGGCGAAAAACAAGGTGCAAAATATCCAGCATTGTATGCAATCGGTAAATTGAGCAAGTGGGAAGTGCCTGCAAACGTAGAAGATCTCATCACTTTGCAAACTGAAATGGCAATCGATGGCAAACCAGTGCCGGGCTATGCGACACTTACCGCAGAACAAGAAGCAGAAGTGCTTTATGCATTTGCTGACACAACTGCTATCACTGGATAAGCAGTAATAACTATGAGGGCGAAAGCCCTCTTTTATTTTTACTAAAAAACACAAAGAAAAGGAAAAATCATAATGAAAACATTGACAATTAACGAACGTGAACACGAATTATCTTTTGGCATCGCATTTATCCGTGAACTTGACAAGAAGTTCTGCTCTAACGTGAATGGAATGAATTTCGGAGCTGGTGTCCGTTCTGCGGTTGTGTATCTCTTGGACGGAAACCCAACAATCTTGGTTGACATCATTCAGGCCGCAACTATCACGAATCGGAGCAAACTATCTGAAAAGGATATTGAGAAATGGCTTGAAGAACAAGACGATCTCGATGTTGTCTTCGATGATTTTTTAACATGTTTCAAGACCTCAAAACTGACCAAGAAGACAACGATGGCGATCGTGGAAGCGGTGGAACAAGCCTAAAGAAAACCGCGGTCAAACTCACTTCTGAACAGACTTATGAAGATCTGATGGCAACTATCTTTGCTTTCTTTGGCATCACAGATTATGTGACTGCTCAACGCATGACACTGAAAGAATTTAACATCAGACAGCGTGCAAGAGACATGCAGATGTTGGACGAAGAAAAGAGAGTGTATTTGCTCGCTTTTCAGATTCGGCAAGCTCAGGCGAGCAAGAAAGACGGAAGATATATCTTTGAGAAGTTCGAAGACTTCTACAATGAAGAAGAACGACGCAGAACAGTCTTGAATAGATCGCAAGGCCCTGCAGTCAATCAAGAACTGATAGAGATTGCTAAAAGACTTCAAAGGAGGCGAAAGGAAGGAGGTATAGATGGCTGATAAGTCCTTTAAAGTAGAAGCCGTGCTGAAAGCCACTGATGCAGGTTATTTTGCCACCATGCAAAAGGCAGGCTCTGCGGTCGAAGGTCTCACGCAAAAGGCTGGTAAAGCTGGATCCAATATCTTTGGATCACTTGAGAAAGTCGGCAAGGGCATGACGATTGCAGGGGCAGCAACCACTGCAATGGGTGTAAAAGCAGTAAAAGGTTTTGGAGACTTCGAGGCCTCACTCAACAAGGCAGCTATCGTAGCTGGTGGTACATCTAAAGATATTGAAGGTCTAGCGGATGTAGCCAACAGAATGGGTAAAGATTTGCCATTGTCTGCACAAGATGCAGCAGATGCAATGATTGTCATGGCCCAAAACGGTGCCAGCCTAGAAACTATTAAGAAAATTTTCCCAGCAATCGCACAAGCAGCGACCGCTTCTGGTGCTGATTTGGTTACAACTGCTGGGGTTGTACAACAAGCGATGAACGTTTGGGGCGATAGTATTGGATCTGCAGAACAGGCTGCAGCCGTATTGACCCAAACAGCAAACGTATCTAATGCATCTGTCGAGAGCATGGAACAAGCCCTCTCTAACGTGGCAAGTTCCTCTCGTTTGATGGGTGTGGATATGAAAGACGCATCCACTGCGATCGGTCTGATTACCAACACGGGTATGTCTGCAGCGCAAGCATCACAAGACTTGAACCATGCTATGTTGAAGATGGCAGCACCATCTAAAAAAGCAACCAAGTTGATGAATAGCCTTGGTATAAGCTATACGGATGCTGCAGGAAATATGAAGCCATTCAAGCAGATCTTGACTGAGGTGAATGAGGCGATCAAGGATATGCCACAAGCTGAGAAGGCTGCGACATTGAAGACCTTGTTTGATACATCAGGGATGCAAGCTATCAGCCCGTTGCTTGATAGTATTTCAAACAAAACCAAAGATGCCACTAAATCATGGGATGCTGCTAGAGGATCACTCGAAGAAGTATCTCGTTCGCAAGGTGATGCTGCGGCTTGGCTTGCTAGACAAGCAGAAGACATGCAGAACAACGTCGGTTCTAAACTTGAACAGGTTGGAGGGTCGTGGGAGTCCTTGCGAAACAAGGTGATGGCATCTAACAAAGGGATGCTCACAGGCTTATTATCTGGCACATCCAAAACTATTGAATGGGCCACAGAGAGCGACAATGCTGTTGCCAAGGTAATCCGTGGATTTGTTGGTATGTCTCCAGTAGTAGGCCCTGCAATGACTGCGGTTGGAACAGCAATGACACAGACACGCTCGATTGTTGGCGGTCTTGGTTCTGCGTTTAATGCCTTAAAAGGGGCAATGACAAATCCGTGGACTTATGTGATCATCGGACTTGCTCTTGTCATTAAATACTTCGTAGATTTATACAAGAGCAGCGAGACATTCAGAAATAAGGTTAATGCAGTAGTTAAATCGGTTCAATCAGCATTCTCAGGCTTAATGTCGAAGATGCAACCAGTTATTGATGGCATTAAGAAGGTATTTGGTAACATTCCAAATGCTGGAGGCCTTGCGACTGCTATTGGTGGTGCCGGACTTGCTCTCGGTGGGCTATTTGCTCTGTTAAAAGGCAATCCATTCAGTGGATTCTTCAACAAAGCCAAAGCATCAACAAGCGCTGTTGAAGGGACTTTCCGACAATCTAACGGAGTAATCAAGCAAATCTTCACAGGGCTTGGAGAAGGCCTTAAAACTGCCCTCTCTGGGGTTGCAATCGCTGCAAAAGGCATCGGTTCTGGCCTTGCCACTGCGTTTCGTGGTATCGGCCAAGCGTTAGCAATGGCCAATCCAGCAAATATCCTTGCTCTTTCTGTTGCGATTTTGGCAGTAGGTGCTGCAATGGCTCTAGCTGGCATGCAAGGCGCAGGAATTGCTCAAATCTTGCAAGGAATTGGCAGTGTAGTCCAATCTGTCGGCCAAGCATTTGCCACTGTGGCGACTGCTATTATTGGGGCATTTGCACAAGCAATTGTAACAATAGCGCCTTCGATTCAAGCGTTTGTTCCAGTTATCAAGGCGGTTGGTTCTGCGATTGCAGAAATTATTACTGCTGTGGGTGGTGTTGCCCCTCAATTAGCAATTTTAGTCAATGCATTTGGCACATCATTCAGTGCTATTATTCAAGCAGTGGGTTCTGCGGTTCAGCAAATCGCATCTGGTATCTCCCAAATTGTCACAGCATTTGCTCCGATTGTAGAAACTATCGGAAACACAATAGTCCAAGTGGCTCAAATAATCATGACGAACTTGCCACCAGTTCTACAAGCGGTAACTCCACTTGTGGAAGTTCTTGGTAAGGTCTTCACGACCACAGCGCAGATCATTGCGGATGCGGTTGTGCGAATCGTCCAAGTGCTACAACCAGTTATGCCAGCAGTCGCACAGATTGCGCAAGCAGTCGGACAAGCAGTAACTTCCATTGTTCAGGCATTTTCTAGCATTGTTGGGCAAATCGCACCAATCATCAACAGTATTGCTAACCTATTCACGAGTGTAGGCAACGCAATCAAGACTGCATTGAGTCCTATTACTCCAATTCTTCGAGAATTTGGTAATGTGGTCAATTCTGTATTTAAGGGCGCATCTAATGTCATTAAATCATTCGGGCAAGCAGTTAAAAGTATCTTGGACGGTGTCTCTGGTGTCATCAAGTCGATTGGTGGGGCTATCAAAGACGCTGGTGAAGGGTTCAAACGTTTTGGTCAAGGTGTGAAACTTGCAGGAGATCACGGCCTACAAGCGGCCGCTGGTATCGGTGCGGTTGCCACAGCGGTTCTCGGACTTGGTGGGGCTTCTGCTGGTGGTAACTTAAACGGATTCCGTGCCGATCTGGATAAATTAGACACAGTGATGTACAAAATCGGTAGTCGCAACGTAGGATCTATCTTTACACAGATGGCCTCTGGTATGCGTTCTGCAGCTTCTGCAGTTAATCCACTTGCGAATGGTCTGCCAAAAGTTGCGACAGCAATGACTACAATTGGCCCTGCTGCAACAGCATCATCAAGTGGCATCCGTTCGTTCGGCACAGGATTCCAGCAAATGGCATCTGCAGTAACTCGATCTGCAGTGATGTTTACAATGCTGAACAGTCAGTTTGCATCATTCGGATCCGCTATTATAAATGCTACATCGTCATTGAGCGGATTTAACACAATGATTACCAGTGTACAATCTGGATTCACGTATATCATTCAATCGATCACATCCTTTATCTCAGTATTAACGAGTCTTGGAAGTAGTATCCGTACAGTTCAAACGACTATAGCCCAACTTGGCACATCAATGGTACAATCTGCATCTGGATTCTCTCAGCTTGGCAACGCTATGCGTACAGCAATGTCGCAAGTCGTTTCTGCTGTTAATACTGGAGTCCAGCAAGCTAGATCCGCCCTTACTGCAGGCTTTGCCAGCATGAATACAGTTGTGTCTACATCGATGAATAACGTGGCGACTAGTGTCAGAATGTCTATGACAACCATGAACATCTCTGTCACACAAGCAATGACGCAAATGGGCGCATCTATCAGAACGTCCATGACTTCTGTCAGCTCAATGATGCAAGCGATATTGAACAACATCGTGGCAAGCATTTCGGCATCATTCCAGCGAATGACCACGACGATCACGATGGCGATGATGCAAGCAAGTATGGCAATCCAGTCAGGCATGATGCGCATGACCATGACGATGACCACAAGTGGCATGCAAATGGCTCAAATTGCACAGAGAACTGGACAGCAAATCTCACAAAATATCACTAATGGTATTAGAAGTGGGGTCGGTAGTGCTAGAGGTGCAATGCTATCGATGATGCTTGCTATTCAAGCGGTTGGTATGGCTGCGGTTGGCACAATGCGATCTGTTGGTAGCATGATTGGCCACGGTTTGGCTCAAGGTATGTACTCTGCTCTTGGTGCAGTTACTGCTGCTGCAAATGCGCTTGTAGCACAAGCTGAACGTGCTGCACAAGCAAAAGCTAAGATCCACAGTCCATCACGGTTGTTCCGTGACAATGTCGGTAAATTCTTGGCTCTTGGTGTGGCAGATGGTATTGATCGTAATGCATCAGAAGTATCGAAATCAATGGAGAATTTGATTGATGATGCATCACAGTACACTGCAAGCAATCCTCTTGGCTCTGGATTTGATTACAACGGAGTAATCAACCATGAAATCAAAGAGGCAGATGGTCGGAATAAACCAATGCAATTAACTCTTGAATTGGGTGGTCGTGCATTCTCTGCATTTGTAGAGGATATTACAACCGCGCAAGGCAAGAGAGAACGTATCAGATTAAAGACAAGCCCTCTGTAAAAATGAGGGCTTTGCCTTTTTAAAAAATGTAGAAAGGGGGAAAAATGTATAATTTCACAGATACAAACGAGATTTTAAAAAGCTATGAAATGGGCATCCAGACGACATTCAACGGCAAGACACTAGAACGTGAGCTTACAAATGCAAACGGAGCATTTCAAACTGTCATGATTTCTGGTCGTGGTGTCGTAGACCAAGAACATCAGATTGTTGATGTGACTGGTCGTGATGGGAAAGTGTTTAGGCGCAAGTCTTACAAAGAGCGTGAAATTGAGATCACTGCTCTGATCTCTGGAGTTAATAATTCGGCTTTTCGGCTACAATTTGAAAAACTGAATGAGCTACTGGATACGAATGAGCCAAGTAATTTGATTTTTGGTGATGAACCAGATCGAATCTATAAGGCACAGTTTGAATCTGCGGACATTCCAGACGAGGAAAGTAACCAGCAAATCATTAAATTGAAAATGATCTGCTATGATCCGAAAAAACTTACGAACAAGAAGACTGTTACTGGCAATCAGGTCAATTATGCAGGAAGCAAAGAGACATTCCCTAAGATTTCCTTTATGGTTGGTGTGAATGTCAATGAAATCAACCTTTTACATGTCGAACAGCAGAAGTATATTCGATTGAAAGGTACATATACTCAAGGAAATCGCATTGAAATCGACATGAAAGAACGCACGATCAAGTTGAATGGCAGAAATGAGCTTAAAAATTTCGATATGGTGAACAGCAGATTTTTCTCTTTGAAGAAAGGGGCTAATACATTAAGATTGACCCCCTCAAGTCAACTAACGATTGAATTTAGTGAGGTGTATCAATGATTTATTTATTTAATAATAAAGAAGAATTGATCCACATCATCAAAGAACAAGATCTGATTGAATTTACTCATAAAATCGAGATCAACACGTTCGATGCTGCAGAATTTGAATTGCCTATCGAGGCGATTGATAAAGAAATTATCGAACAGATGCGATTTTTTGGCTTTTTCGTGCGAGGTCGTCAATTTGGGGTGTTTAAAGCCTATGAAGTGACAATGGATGATAATTACATCATCAAAGGCCTTGATCGTGCAGAAAGTGACCTGCGTACAGTCCGAATCATCAAAGATAAGCGACTGCAAAGCGTTACTGCTGACCAAGCCTTAAACGTAGCATTAGAAGGCACAGGCTATCAGTTAGGTGTAAAAGAAGGTCTTACAAAAGTAAATAAGACCAACTTTTACTATATCAGCCCTCGTGAGGCTCTTGTGAAAATCATCGAAGCATTTAACTGCGAGTTTCGTGTGCGGTATGAGTTTGTAGAAAACAAGATCATCAATCGCTACATCGATCTGTATCACAGACAAGGTTCGTACTCTGGTGTGCAATTCGAGTACGGAAACAATGCTCTTGAAGTCACGATGGAAGAAGACTCTGACAATGTTGTCACTGCTCTGATCGGTCGTGGTAAAGGCGAGGAATCAACAGATTCAGAAGGCAATGCGACTGGTGGATATGGTCGAAGGATCGAGTTTACTGATATTGTCTGGACGAAAGCAAGTGGCAAGCCTATCGATAAACCTGCTGGACAAAACTACATCGTTTTGAATGACGATATTGAAAATAAAGGACTTTATCAAAATGGTGAGCTAAAACATCGCTGGGGTGTATTCGTTGATGAAGAAATTGAAGACAAAGAAGTCTTACTTCAAGCTACATATCAAGAACTCTTGAGACTCAACAATCCCATCCGAAAGTACAAGGCAAGCATCTTGGATCTACGGGATGATATCTGGCTTGGCGACCGTGTCGCAATCGTCAAGGATTCTGCAAAGTTGTCTTTTGAAGCCCGTATCTTCTCAATTACGATTGACAAACTCAATTTTGACCAGTCAGAAGTAGAACTCGGTGATTATGAGACTCTAAAAAGTCAGTCGCAAAGTAGCTCGCTCAATGCCATCAAGGAAGCTGTAAGAGAGCTATCAGAAGAGCAAGAAGCCTACAATCGCAAAGTCCAAGAGCTGATTGACAACAAGAATGCAGAAATTGCTGAAAAAATGCGTGTGATGCGTCTGGATATGGACAATGGCATTGAAGATGCCAAAAACAAGGCTGAGAAAGTAAAACAGGAAGTCGCTGCCAAAGTTGATGAAACTGTCAAAGTTGCAAGTCAAAAAGCAAAGAATGAAATTACGCAAGAGTTCAATGCGAAATATGGTGACATCACTGTCAAAATGGAAGGTTTAAAGTCTACTACTGATCAACTGCAAACCAGTAATGTGGACATCAAGAAGTTGATAAATGACTTTAAAACCAAGACACAAAGCCAGTTCTCTGGCATCCAAGGCGCACAATCACGGTTTGAACAGACCACAGAAAAAGCCATCTCTGACCTAACCAATGTCACAAATGGCAAAGCTGATCGGTCATATGTTGAGCAGACAGTGGCAGGGGTCAAAGAAGAGTTCACGAATCTGAAAGTTGGTTCAAGGAACTATGCTGAAGATTATGATTTCACTCGTGGTCTTTGGTTCTTCACTCATGGTGATTCAAGCAATTCAACTGGTACAGCAGAAAACGGCATCTATACTATTTCAGGCAACACCAATACTTGGAAACAAGCACAGCTTTTTTCTAGCACAGCCCCAAGCTGGGCCACATCAAAGACAACTGCTCTGGATTATCTAGAGAAAGGCGAGCCTTACACTATTTCCTTCTATGCGAAAAGAAATAGTGGCTCTAGCACAATGTGGGTCTCTTTGCGTGAAAATAGAAAATCTGGAGGCAATAAAGAAAGGATCTCTGGTAATTTTCAATTAACAGACGAATGGCAACTATACCAAGTTTCTGTCCCTGCACTAGAAAAAAGTGAAGAGTTTGATTTTTGGCGAATCATCATCGGGTATAGTGAAGCAGGATCAATTTCATTCAAAAAAGTAGAACTCACACAAAGCACTACCAGAACAGATGCAGGGCCTGCTCCAGAAGATCAAAATTATCTAGTAGAGCAAGCACAGGCCACATTTGAAAAGACAGTCCAAGGTCTATCTACTCAATTGACAAAATTGGAGACAAAAACTGGCCCAAGTGGGGAACTTGAACAGCGCATGCTGACATACTCTGAGAAGGCTGCTGTTGACGCTTTAAAAGCAACTAGACAGATTTTGGAACAAGGATATGTTGCCAAGTCTCAATATACGGAAGATGTAGCTGGAATCACAAGAAAATTTGAAGATTTTAAACAAAATAATGACCAAATCATATCTTCCAAGATTGCTGAATATAAACAGACAGTAGATGGGCAGTTTTCAACATTTTCTACAGAATTCGGAATGAGGCTGTCCAGCCAAAATTCTGTCCTCAATGACAAGTTGGATGATTTTAAAGACAGCATCAATGGGCGCTTTTCTAATTTTCAGCAAACAGTCAATGGTCAAGTAGCAACGATTGTCAGCCAGCTTGATGGTGTTTTGAAGAAAACAGACATCAACATCACAGATGGTCAAATCTCTTTTGGGACAGGTAAGACTATCAACGGACGAACTATTAGTTCTTTGCTGGTACAGGAACCAGAAGCCATTGCTTTGATCGCTCAACTGATCAAGGTTAAAGGTGACATGGTAGTTGATGGCTCAATCACAAGCCGTCATCTAGCTTCTCAGAGCGTTCGGACAGGCCACATGGAATCTGGATCAGTCACTACTCAGATTTTGGCTAGTAATGCAGTTACAGCAGACAAACTACAAGTTGATTATGCTTTGATTCAGAAACTGCTTGCTAATCAAGCATTTATTAGAGAACTCACATCGCAAAAAGCTTTTATCACACAACTTGCCTCAATCGACTTTTCTGCAGAACGTATTAAAGGTGGAAGACTTGAATCAAATACTGGAGCTCTGGTATTTGATTTAGATAGTAGTGCGATGAACATGTTAACTGACACGGCAGTGATTAGACGTGTTTTTAATAACTTCCCTACTCAGTTTATCAGATACGGGACACATATCGAAAACGGGAACAGATTTTCGAAAACCATCATCGGATCAAACCGTGACGGTACGGAAAATAGTGGCAACAGGACATTTAGTGGTATTGAAATTTACAACAGCACAAACGAAGACGTTGAAGATTATACTAAGTTTTATGCAGATAAGCTGTACTTACAACACAGTGAATACAAACAAGGTTGGATCATTCAAAATGCTGGTAAACCAAGAATTGCACCACTAAACGGAACAACATACTCTGAAATGATTGCATCTGATTTTAGAATGATCTACACAGCAGACGGCAATCATCGAAGTGTTGGAACTTATTTATGGGATTTACTCACATGCTTTGGCATCCTGCAAAAATATGGATGGGATCTCAAAAACAGTGCTGCTCAAAGACACATCGGTGGTGTCCTTTCAAAATATAACTACAGATAGGAGCTGTAATGAACGAACAAACTTATGTATCAATTATCACAGATCTAGCTAATCAATTAGCTAGTAAATCAATCAATGAAGCTGAATTCAAAGCACGATTGACTGAATCGCAACAGGAAAAAGCACAACTCATTCAAGAGCTGGAAGTATATCGTTCCGTCCTCGAATCAGATAAGGATTTGATGGACCTTTTCAACGAAATCAAAAACAAAAACGAGGTAACTAAATAATGGATTACAAGGTACAATTTAAATCATACGATGCAGTAGCCAACACTACGAAAGTAGCAATCAAGCAAGACTTTCCTTATCGTGTATTTGAGGAAATTTTGCCAACAAACCGCATGACCGAAGATGATGCGAAACTGGTTGAAGCAGTATTGAACATCGTTCGCATGGAGCTTGACACATCTGGCGCAGTCGTAGCGATCAAGAAAGAACTTGACAAGTCTGTTGAAGCTAACAAGGATGCCATTGCTAAGATTCAAGCTCTCACCAAGGATAACGAAGAAAAAGCAAACCAAATTCAGAAAATCAAAGAAGTGGCTGAATGGAACGTTTTGGCCCGTGTGACCGATGTCGAAAATCCACTTGATCCAACTGTATTTAAACGTGGACTTGAGTTGGTAGACCTTGGTCAATCTGGCAAGACTTACCAACCACAAGAGATCTTTACGATTGAAGATCCAAATCATATTGAAGCATTTGGTGAAGGTAAACGTATCATGATTCAAGTAAATGAACCATTTACTTACCAAGGCGAAACCTTGGATCAATTAAACAGTCTTTACCAAAATGGCAAAATTGGCATCTGGAAATGGGCTAAACCAAAAGAGGACGAGCCAAAGCAAAAAGAGGACGAACCGAAACCAGCTGGAGAGCTTGAAACTCAACCAGTGACCACAGCTACACCACAACCTCTAATTTAGAAAGGTTGGTGAGTGATTGAGTTTGTCAGATCTAATCGCACATCTCGCTCCGACAATTGGGGTTGTGGCCACAGGCTGGTTTGGGTTAAAAGCGAGCAAATCTGCTAACTTAAACAAAGAACAGTTTAATGAGTTAAAAGACGAACTAGTCACAATCCAGAAATCAGTGGAAACCGTCCAAGAAGTTGGCGAGGACAACAACAAAAAAATTAATGAAGTAAACGAAAAATTAGCTGTACATGACGAAGCGCATCTAGTCACGATGTATTTAAGACTAGAGCGTGATATCAGTACAGCTATTAAGCGTGGATATACCACTGTACACGAGAGCGACATTATACACAAAATGCATAAAAGCTATAAAAAACTAGGTGGCAATGGGTATATTGACGCTCTCTATAAAAAATATAATAATTTAGATGTGAGGGAACAACTATGAAAATTAACTGGACAGTACGTTTGAAAAACAAAAACTTTTGGCTTGCTCTTGTGCCAGCCTTGGCCTTGCTATTCCAAGCTTTTGCTGATATCTTCGGTATCAAATTGGAATTTGGCCAAACAATTGATAAAGTCCTTGTATTCATCAATGTACTATTTGCTTTCCTTGTGCTTGTTGGGATCGTTAACGACCCTACAACATCAGGATTGAGTGATAGCACACGAGCGCTTGACTACGATGAGCCAAACGCTGATTAAGAAGCTAATTCTTAAAGTAACAATCTTTTTACTAGCCACTGCCTTTTTTTGGGCGGTGGCTTTTGAATTAAAGGAGAAAGAAAATGAGTAAAATTGAATCAAGTATCGCTCGCATGCGCCATCTACAAGCCATTCCCGTGCATTATGACATGGGCGACCGATACGGAAACGATGCAGACGGTGATGGCCGTATTGAGTTTGACTGTTCGTCTGCAGTAAGCTATGCACTTGAAATCAGCCTAAATAACAACACAGAAACACTACAACAAGCATTGCCAGCAATTGGCTATGCTAAAATCCATGACGCAGTAGACAGCTCATTTGATGCAAAATATGGTGATGTGGTAATCTGGGCCCCTCGTGACGGCTCTAGCTCCCTCGGAGCATTTGGACATGTATTAATCATGACCAGCGATAGCACGGCTATCCACTGCAACTATGGCATGGATGGGGTAACAGAAAATGACTACAACTATATCTGGGATCTCAATGGTCGCCCTCGTGAAATCGTCTTCCGTTACAACGGGACTCCTGTGCAAGCTCCTGCGCAAAGTGCATTTGACAAAGAGCTGGATGTAAACACTCGTCTGGAAGTATCTGACAAACCTTACTATGAAGGCACACTTACTACCGATTATTATGTAGAAGCAGGCCCTCGCATTGATAGTCAGGACAAAGAGTTTATCGCTGCAGGCACACGAGTCCGTGTATATGAAAAACTGAATGGTTGGGCAAGAATCAATCATCCTGCAAGCTCACAATGGGTTGAAGACAAGTATTTGGATGATTGTACCGATATGTAACAGAAGGAGGATTTAATGGCACTATTAAATTCTACGAATTTACAACAATTTGAAGGAGGAGCAGTCGTCAAGCAAGGCGACTCTGCCTCTTTATTTGGTTATGAGCTGTTGGATGAAAATATGCATCCAATCAGTGATCTAAATGGCAAAAATGCTACAATCAGGATCTTCAACCAAAAAGGAAAGGCTACATTTGAGAGTACAGTAGAGAAATCAAAGGTTACTTTTAAAATAAGCAAGCCCCTCCCGATTGGGTCTTATCTGGTCGAAGTCGTTTGTGATGGCTATATCTTCCCAAGTGATCGCTCAACACGCTTGGATATTACCCGATCAGCGGACGAATTTACAAGCGAAGAAGTCCTATCACTTATGAAGAATGATGTTAAAGCTGAAATCGACAAGTATATCGCAGCACATCCAAATGGGCCAAACACAGAAGAATTGCCAGATTTGACTACACTATACAATCTTGCGAAAATTTAGAAAGGACATATAAATGACTTTAAACACAGAAAAATTAACTCAATTCGCACAAGCAGTCGGTGCTGACGTAAAGGAAATCAAGACCACGCTTGCTACCAAGGCAGATAAATCTGAAATTGGCCAAGGCGGAATCACTCAACAACAACTAGACACAGCCATTCAAGGCGTGAAAACAGCTATTTTGGGCGAAGGTGTTCCAGAAGAGCTTGACACGCTGAAAGAAATTGCTGAAAAGATCCAAGCGGGCGGAAGCTCAGACAGTGCGATTGTGTCAAAAATGACAGAGCTTGGCCAAAAATTCACCGACTTAGAAAATACTGACTTCGTACAAATCTATACAACGGCCAAGAATACCCTCTAAGGAGGTGAAGCATGGATAAACTAAAGAAAGCGATCCAACAGATCGGCCGTGATATTAGTGATTTGCAGAACAATAAGTTGACGCTTAATAGTGCATACACTATATTTACAACTTATGCAGAGTTACAATCTCGAATAACCGCCAACATCAAAGAGAAGCACGTAGAACTTGGACTTGACGCTCTTATTGATGATAAGTTAAAAAACGGTGGTGATCCATTTGTCACACGCTCAAAATTGCCAACGATTGACACAAGCCAACTCGCAAGCAAGAATGATCTGGAAGAGCTGAAACGTAAGGTAGGAACGGGTGGTGCTAGTGGCGAATTAAAAGGACAAGGCTTCCCGTACAATCTTAATGCTGACATCGGTACAATTTATACCGATACGACAGCGAAGAATGGGGCTGTCAAGTGGATCAAAAAGACCGCTGGAACCGGCTCTAACGCTTGGTCTGTTTTGTTTGGCGATGTCAAATATAAGCCAAGAAACATCAACTCAAATCAAACTAATGCATATGTTGAGTTTAGACGTGTAAATTCCACGGTAGAGGTCGGCTTCGGTGGTCTATCGTGGGGTTGGTTTGGAATCGTGAGACGAGGTGCGCCCAGCTACGTTCCTCAAGGGTCAGACCGTGAGCGCAACGTGGTTATCTTAAATGTCGGCGGTATACCCGTCGGTTTTCGTGCGACCAGCTCAAAACTGGGTATTATGACGAATGACAAGGGTAAACGTTTGGGAACATTTTACTTAGGCGGGCCGGGTGACGGCAACCAGCTACGCTTACAATTCGATGATCCAGTGCCAACAGATCGTGATATCGGAGACTTGCGGTTTACTGATATGTCGTATATCACAGACGATCCGTGGCCAGAGACTCTATAATAAGACCTACCCTCCCAAACCGGGAGGGCTTTTTATTTTGTCTGAAACTAGTTTCAGAATAAAAAATCTTTAATTATTTTTTATAAAAATACTTGACGAACGTTTAGTATAGTGATATAATGTAATCAAGATAAAGAAAGGGAGATCAAAAGATCTCAAAGGAAAAGTAAAATGATTAAATGGACAGGCAAAAGCACAGATAAACGCTGGATCAAGACAGTTGAAGCTGAAACATACTATGAACTATTAGAAACTTTAGTCGATAAGGGTTATATTGGAGATTATATCGACAGTGATTCACAACTATTTCATGAATTGGCTTACGTATCGCCAGCAGTGGCAGATTTAGAAGATCGCTTGAACGATGAAGATCAAGCAGAACAAGCGCTCAAAGATCTTGAAAACTTTGATTGGGGTCGTGAAGTCTTTGAAAAACTCACAGATGAACAATTCGCTACCGCTATCGCAGGCTGTACCAGTCAAGCATATTATCAAGAGTTCGAGGTCGTTGAATGATTATTGATACCGAGAAAGTAAAAGAAATCCTTCTCGATCGAAGCGTTACAGGTTACGCGCTTTGGAAAGCTACGGGAGTAAGCCAGCAAGCGATCTCCCGTTTGCGATCCGGAAAGAAACGCTTCGAGGACTTGAGCGTCGAGACAGTCGAGAAAGTCCAGAGATGGCTAGATAAGAAAGATTAAGGTCGGGGATCCGGCCTTTTTCTGTTATAACGGCAATTTTCCGGATTGTCTATTATAACAGCAAAATAAAAAAGCCCTCGGGCTCGTTCTCTCAATTATGCGGGCAATGAATACGATTTTGAATACGACTTTTTTTAACTATCGAAAAATGACGAAAACGATATTTTGACTAATGCGCTATTTCATAACTAATAGAAACATATAGCGCAACGATGGAAACGATTTTCCAAATATGCTAAAATAATGCCACTCACCTCCAACCCCTTGATAACACTGATTTTATGAGGTGCTGGAACGAATGAATACGGGATTGAATACGACATATTTATATTACCATATATTCAAGCAGTTTCTCGACTGTATCGGTCCGTTGCTCTTCCGTTATGTGAGTGTACAGGTCCAGCGTGATCTGGACGGTGCTATGGCCCAATCTATCAGAAATGTTTTTCGGTTCCACGCCCGCGCTAAACAACAATGAAGCGTGCGTGTGTCGTAAGCCGTGGGGCGTAATCGGTTTTAGCTTATGGTCAGCGATGAAGCGTTTGAAATAACGAATGAAGTTATGAATGTGTACCCATTCGCCCCGCTGATTCGTGAAGATGAAATTTTCATCGCCTTCAAAATGCTTGCCGTTTTTAAAATAGATCTTGATCTGGTCCTTTTTCCAACTTTTCAAGATTGAAATAGTAGTAGGATCAATAGAAATCACGCGCTTGCTATTTTTAGTCTTGGGGGTTTGAAGAATTTGTTTTTCTTTGATTCGGGCAGCCGTTTTATCGACGGTTATTCTTTTATTTTCAAAGTCAATATCGGACCATTTCAACGCGAGGGCTTCCCCTTGCCGTAACCCAGTGTAGCTCATTAAATGCACCAGCGGGAAGAAATAAGAAAGCGTAGCAGTTTGCGCTAGTTTTAAAAAGTTTTTCAGCTCTTCCTTGGTTAAAAAATTGCCCTTTCTTTGCGTTTGCCGGCTTTTTGGCTTGATTACTTTATCAAAAGGGTTTGAATTGATGATGTCCATTAAAACAGCGTACTTAAAAATACGGTTGATAACTGAAAGATAATGATTGTATAAGACATAGCTTTTACTTAATTCAATAACCACTCTTTGACAGTATGCGACTGTTATTTTTTTCAGCTTCATCTCTTTAAAATGCTCTTCAGTCATTTTCTCGACTTTTGATCGAACGTTTTCAAATGTGCTGGGTTTGACAGTGGTTTTATAATTCTCCAACCACAAGGAAGCTAGTTCTTCGAATGTAGGATCTTGGAATCCGTCCGATTGATTCGACGGAAGGCCGTTCTCTTCCACGTCAAGCAAGAGATTTCTTTCCGCTTGTTTGGCTTCCTTTATGGTTTTAAAACCTCGGCGCGTGGTTCGCCGTTCTTTTCCGGTCAAGGGATCGATCCCAAGATAAGTTTGAAATAAGTAACGAGTCTCCCCGTTTTTGGTTGTATATTTTTTTATCATGTCTTTCCTCCGTTTTGGCTTGCCCGCACAATTGAAAGAACGAAATGATTTTGCTATACTTAACTTATATCATGTTTTCCCCGTGGCTTGCCTCGGGGCTTTTTTTATTTATTCGAAAAACAGTTTAATATTATCTGCTTGCGCGTTTGTGATCTTGGCTTTAATTGTCTTGACTTCGCTTGTTTCGATATTTCTCAAGTACAACTTGGCAAGTCCGGGCTTTTCTTCTGTAGTAGTAACAGAGGTTGAATTCATTTTACCTTTGCGTTTTCCGGAAGCGCCTACCACGCCACCAACAATCGCTCCGAATGGTCCAAGTGCTGAACCAGCTACAATTCCTAATAGCGCACTCCCTTTTTTCCCTTTCTGTTTGGTCGTACCAGTTGTCTTTGTATGCTCTATAATAGTCGAGCCCTCAAATTGAAAGCCTTCAAATTCAAACAGCTCGGGAGTTTCTGAATAGAATCCAATATAATATAGGCCATCAATTGTTTTCCGGATCGTGGTCGTCCCGAAAGAAATTTTCGTTTCTTGAGCAGCTTTTTTTCTCATTTCATTCATTGTTGAAATTCCGTCTGCTGTTTTTTCAGTCGCTTTTTTAGCTGAAGATGCACAAGCTGCAAG
>ERZ773214.262-NODE-262-length-36814-cov-23.893006_pt1 | contig 36814 bp, 29 predicted proteins | sample MGYA00511238_ERZ773214 | MGnify/ENA primary metagenome ERZ773214 (study PRJEB29015, sample SAMEA2738157) | human oral metagenome | biome: human oral; feature: human-associated habitat; material: saliva | place: China | collected 2259 ... | reverse complement strand
CCAATGGAGGCCTGGACGTCGTAGTCCGCGCCTAAATAGTTTGAAATTGACTTAATTTTGTTCGGGGACTCGACAATCACGAGCTTGCGTGACACGACTTTCCTCCTACATCCCGGTTCTCTTGCCGCCGCTGAACTAGGCTAGCGAGGCAAGGGCGCGCAGGCTCGCGCCGACACACCTATATATCAGCGTAGCCTAGATTTTATGTAATTTACTTTAAGCCCAGCTTAACCAGGCGCGACATGCCCAGGGCACTGACTGCCCCAAAACCGCCCACTCCTACCAGGTAGGCAGTGAACTGCAGGGAGCCAAACAGGTAGAAATTACGGTAAGCAGCAGAGGCCAACATCACCACTAGCGCCAAACTCAGGTAACCACCTAGCGAAAGCAGGTAGCGCGCCAGTTTTGAGCCGGGCAGGCCGCGATACTCGTCTGTGCCCCAAGCCCCAGCCGCGAGCGCCACAAAGCCCCAGGTGAAGGCCACTGCGGCGGCGGCAATGATGTCTGAGGGACGGTGCCATTGGCATACCAGGGTGGACCAGCCCATGAAGAAGGTGAAGCCGGCTCCCACCCAGGCGGCAATCACACGCCAAGCGGGCGGCACTACCAGCAGTAGGGCCACGGCAATGGAGGCGGCCACGCCGGTGTGTCCTGAAGGCAGGGTGTTGGCGGCGTCGACGCGTTGACTGTAGCCCCAGTCTGGGCGGGTGAAGACGAAGTGTTTAAGTGCCTGGATGGTTACGTTGGTGCCTACTACGACGGCGGTGGCCCACAGAGCGGCGCGGGGGCGGCGCCTGAGCAGGGCAATGGCTAGGGTGGCGATTATGGCCACCACGATTAGCGGCACAGATACGGCGTTTAGTAGCGCGCGGGCCTGGTCATCAATCCTGGCCGCACCCCAGTAGGAGCCTTTGAAAGCGGCGTCGTCGATAAACTGCCCTTCACGCGTGTTTACCAGCAACGCCCACGACCCCCACACCAGCAGGGTGAAAAGTAGGGCGTAGACGCAGGCTATGCGGCGAGCAAGTTTTGACATAACCTCAGACCTTACAGGTAACGAAACGATAAACAACTAATTGTGACCCCAAAGACGCTGTTAGCTAAGTCCGTTTGTGGCAAATTTGCACACAGGCTTAAGCCGCGCCTGGCGGGGGTAATTTTTTCGCTGCGCTGCTTTTAGACGATAGTAACCATCCCTGCGTGAGCAAAAGTCCTGGTGGCGGCCACCATATCGGCCAGGACTGCGGCTGGGTCTTCACTGGTTAGTGAGGCTACGGCAGCCGCGATTTGGGCGACAGTGAGCAGTCCCTCATCTGAGGCGCTCAGTAGGGCCACCTCGGGCATCCCTACCGCAATTACGCGCCCGAACCCTTCGGCTTGGCGGATCACTGGCGCGGTGGGCACGGGCGTGGGGGTGAGGGCTTCTTCTTTACTTAGGCCCGACGCCGTGCGTAGCTTAAGTGCGGCTACTTGCGCGTCATCTAGGCCGCGCAGGGCTTCGTGGGCGGCAATTACTTGGGCTACGTGTTCGCCTAGCGCTCCTTGGCCGCTGGTGGGGACTTCTTCCAGGACCCGCCAGGGCTCGACGACGGCGCCGGGGGCTGCGGCGTCGCCGGGGGCATGGAACACCAGGTAGCCCATGCCCACGCCGCTTACTTGGCGTGAGTCGAAGTCTTCTTGCCAGGCAGCCAGGGCATTTTCGAAGGCGACGCCACTGCGTTCAGGGGTGAGTCCGCCGTCGCGCAGCCACATGGCGGCATACTCCACCGGGTCTTGCACTTCGCGCTGAATAATCCAGGCATCTAAGCTCTTGCCGATCCACTGGTTTACGCTGGTGCGCCAGCTGGTGCCTTCGCGATGTTCCCAGTTGCCGAGCATGACGGCCACGCCGTCGGGGTTTAGGTGATCCTCCAGGCCACGCACCAGGGCGGGCAGGATGGGCCCACCGGCGTCGCGGTACTCCATTAGCGGCAATCCGGCCTGACGCACGCTGGGTGGGGTGATCACAAAGGGCGGGTTGGAGACGATCAGGTCAAAGCGTTGGCCGGCCACAGGTTCTAGCAGGTTGCCTTGGCGTAGCTGCACGCGGGCACTATCCACCCCGGCCAGAGCCACGTTGAAGGCGGTAAACTCCAGGGCGCGCGTGGAAATGTCAGTGGCCACCACCTGGCGCACGTGGCGCAGCAGGTAGAGGGTTTGAATGCCGCAGCCAACCCCCAGATCCAGGGCGGTTTCTACCGGTTTGCGTGGGGTTAGGGCGGCTAAGGTCAGCCCGGCACGGCCAATTCCCAGCACATGATCGGGGGCAAGGGCTTGGCCGGTGACGAGTTCACCCAAGTCACTGGCTACCCACCAGCGCACGGATCCGTGGGCGTCTTCAGCTTCGTGGGGGCGCAGGTCGACGGCGGGGGCGTAGCGCTGCTCTCCGCTGGCGCTTTGCGTGGGCACCACCAGGCCAATAGCGAGGGCTCCGGCCACGCCAGTGCGCGGCAGGGCGGTTTCTAGGGCGGCAGCGCCAACTGGCTCACCCAGCATGAACAGGGCGGTTAGTACTGCCACCTTGTAGCCCGCGACGTCGCTGCCTTGGGGCGCGTTGGCAGCTGAGCTGGTGCTAGCGGCGCCAGGGGCCAGGCTGGGCCTGTCTGAGCTGGTGCTAGCGGCACTGGCCCTGGTAGCCCCAGCCCCGGCAACCAGGGCGCGGCGCACCACCCGCAAAGCTGGGGCCCGCAGCTCACGTTGCAAAGCAGCGGCAGCTACAGGCCCTAGTAAAGCCTCCACGCTTTCCACTCCCCAACCTGATTGGGCCAGGTCAGCGCGCAGTAGCGAAGCTTGCTTAGCGGTTAGGCGGGGGGCTTTAGGCATTGAGGCTCCTTAGAATTCCAGATCCACCCAGGTAACTAGATGATCAGAGATAGCTAGTTTAAACGTACCTGAATCGACCACTTGCGCGCTCGGCCCGCCGGCTGGAGCTGCGGCAGCAGATTGGCCCACCGCGCCCAGAGTCGGCAGGGCGTCGGTGAGGAAATGATCAATGCGCCGGCTTGGAGCAGCCGACGGGAAAGTAACCCCCTGCCCAAGCTGACGGCCTACCCCAATACGGGCCAGGGCGGCGTCGTCCATGTTCATATCCCCACCCAAAATATGGGCCCCAGGCAAACCAGCCAGCTTCCACCAGGCGTGGGCCAGCTGGCGCCGGGCGGTGGTGGGGTGGGTGGCCAGGTGCACGCTAGCCACGTTAAGCGGCCCCTGCCCGACGCCGTCGGCCAAAGTAGCCGCCAGCATCAGGCGCGTTGAGGCGGTAAACAGCGCATAGGGCAGCTTGCCACCCTCGCGGCGCACAATCGTGGGCACGCCCCGCCCCAGCCGCTCCACCCGCCAAGCCTGCACCGGTAGGCGGGACAAAATGGCGTTACCAAAGCCACGCAGAGGGGCCAGTGGCTCCAGCACCCGCAGCGGGTCGTCACCAAAGGTGCGCACCTGGCTACGGCGTGGGCGGTGACGCAGGCGGTCTACTCCCCCAGCGTAGGTGGCAGCAAAACGCCAATGCGGGTAACCGGCCTGCTCAGCTAGCAAACCCGCCAAATCCACCCGGCCTGAGCGGTTTTGGTGCAAATCCACTTCCTGCAGCAAAACCACGTCAGCGTTCAGCTCACGCAGCTGCTGGGCCACCTGACTGTAAAGCTGGTGAGCAACTTGAGGGCTGTAGGGCTGACCAGAAGCCACCTCGGCTAGCGTGGCAGTGTCATTGGCCCGTCCGTACTGGAGGTTTGCGCTGGCCAGGCGTAGTTTTGTGATCACTCTTTAGGCTCGTTAGTTGCGAAACTTAACGCCACCGAGTTCATGCAGTAACGCTGACCGGTGGGGGTGGCGGGGGCGTCGTCGAAAACGTGGCCCAGGTGGGAGCCGCAGTTAGCGCAGCGCACCTCAGTACGTTCATAACCCAGCTTGTAATCTGAGTGCAGCGTCACCGCATCGGTTTCCTTGGGGTCATAGAAGGACGGCCAGCCACAGCCCGACTCGAACTTGGTGGTGGATTTAAACAGCTGCGCCCCGCAGGCCCGGCAAGAGTAGATGCCTTCACGGTTTTCGCTCAGCAGCTCGCCGGTGAAAGGCATTTCGGTGCCAGCCTGACGCAGCACCTCATACTCAGCCGGGTTTAGGCGCTCACGCCACTGGGCGTCAGTGAGCTGCGCAAACTCTTGATTCTCACTCATGACTCATCCTTGGTTTTATCCGACACGGCAGGTAGTACAGCGGTTTTATCCACTTCATTTATTCCCGCCTCGGCGTCAGTGGCCTGGGTGGAGATGGCGCCAGGGGCCTGGGTGGAGATGGCGTCAGGGGCCTGGGTGACCTTAGCGCCAGCCCCAGCTGAGCCAGCAGCGACGGCGTCGGGGGCCGCACCAGAGCGTCCCACCTCAGCCGCACCAGAGCGAAGGGCCTCTACCTTGGCCTTAGCGCTACGGCTAGCCGCGCTGAGCACACCGCGTGCCTGCTCCGGGCGCAACTGCCGCTTTGCCTCCTCAATCGCAGAAATCTGGGCTACCTGCGTGGGGTCAGAGAGCACCATGGTGGCCGGCTCAGGTGCGTTAGTTGCTTCCGACCCGGTTTGCACGCCCGGCAACAGTCCACGCCGCAAAATCCGACGCCGCCGCATCTTCTTGGAGCGCACTGCGGCCGCCTGCACCCGGGCTTCCTCAATGGGATCGCCCTGCTCAGCTTTAGTTACTGCCGGCTGGGACTTGGTGTCGCTTGATAGCTGCGCCAATTCCTGGGCTAGCTTAGCCACCTTTTCAGGGGTGGGATCTTGCATGACGGTAACGTTTTCCACCTCCACACGCTGACGCGGCAGGGCATAGGGGGCTTCTTTTTGCAGCCAAGTCACCATTTCTTCACGCACATGGCATTGCAGTTTGAAGGCATCAACACTGTTTGCTGCCGAAACAGTTAGGCGCACCCGGATCAAAGAGTTTTGGGCATCAATTACTGATAGCGCTGCGTCACGCCCATCCCAGGTGGATGAGGAGGCCACAAACTTAGCTAGCTGCGCCCGCATAGCGGCGATAGGTGCACGCCAATCCAGGTCAAAATTGATTTGTGCAGTCTGCCGTTCATCGCGACGCGACCAGTTAGTAAAGGGGTTCTCTGTGAAGTATTTGCTGGGCAGCAAGATACGGCGCCCGTCAGCGGCCAAAACCACCACATAGGTGAACGTGATTTCTTCGATTCGGCCAGAGTCAGTGGCATTAATAACCACCTGGTCATCCACACGGATAGCGTCAGTGATGGCCAGCTGCACACCTGCAAACAGGTTTCCCAGCACTGATTGTGCAGCCAAACCGGCTACCACCGAAACCAGACCGGCACTAGCAAGCAGCGACCCCATAGCCAGGCGTGCTTGTGGGAAAGTCATGACGATGGTGATTGCACCAATAATGATGACGATAACTTCAGCTACTCGCCGCAGAATCTGGGCCTGGGTGGTGATCTTATTGGCCCGGCGCACATTGGTGGGATCATTGCGCGATTCGGCATGGGCCACCACGGTAGCCGAAATGGCTTTAACCCAGCTTACGCACACCCAGGTCAGGGCCGCTTTAAACAGGATTACCAGCAACAAAATAGCGTAGCGATACCAGGCCGGGGAGGAAGTGCCCTCCATGGCCAGTTGGGCGCCGATTAGCGCGCCAACAATGGCAAACAGTGCGTAGAAAGAGTTACGCCCCTTGTCCCCCACGTGGTGCCACAGCAGGGAGCGGCGTCCGGCCACGTGCACCGCAATAACTACAGCTAAAGCCAGCACCAGGCCGATTGATAGGCCTAGCACCGTGCGCCACAGCAGGCTGAAAGTGTCTAAGGTGACCGCTGCGGCAGATTCTGTGGGCGATGGCGTGGGGATAGGAGTCGCCACCGCGAGTATGTGCCCCTGATTTAACATGGCAGCCACACTAGTAGCGCAGGCTGTGCGCAAGCTGTGGTTTTACCCGCGCGTCCACACAGGTAAGGCAGTCCACAAAGCTTGAGGTTGCAACATAAAACTCACTGTTCACAGGCGCCTCAGAGCCCCCAAAAGTAGGCGCCTTAAGTCCCAGCTCTCAACAGCGACGACGACGCCGTGCCCCTCTCGCTGGCGGCTGCAAGTCCCAGCGCAACACTCCAAGCCTTCCGACGCAGCGCCGTCGGCAAAGCTCCCAGAAACCCCGCAGAAACCAAAAAACCCCGCATCGCTTACGCAATACGAGGATTTAAGTGGTGGCTCCGACCGGCGTCGATCCGGTGACCTTTCGATTTTCAGTCGAACGCTCTACCAACTGAGCTACAGAGCCAATCTGAAAACTTTGGCCTGACCATTACTGATCAGGCCAACTTTTTCGCGACCTCGACGGGACTTGAACCCGCGACCTTCGCCGTGACAGGGCGACGCGCTAACCAACTGCGCCACGAGGCCTTGACTTTCGTCAGATTCATATGAAGTTATCGTACGAATCCGTACTCCCAACGGGATTCGAACCCGTGTTGCCGCCGTGAAAGGGCGGAGTCCTAGGCCGCTAGACGATGGGAGCCTTTTGGCTTTGGCGTCTTGCGCCTCGAACCGAGAAGAACTCTATACAGGAACCAGACCCAAGCACAACTCGAAAAAGCGTGACGCTGACCACATGGTTAGTTTTGCGCAGAATTCCAATTGAAATTAACTATTTGCGCACAATCGTTTTAAAGGGAATGGGCTTAAGCGCTCTTTCGTGGCAACCTTAGAGCAGCCGCACCCCTCGGCGTCGGCCCGCCTACCTGTAGCTATCCGCCGCCACAATTTGCTGGAAGGATCACTGCCATGACCGAAACCCCTCAAGGCTCCAACCGCACACAGCCTTCGCTAGGCGCCCTAATGTCGCGCGTGAGCGAAAATATTTCTACCCTGATCCGCACCGAAATCGCACTCAATAAGGCCAAGGCGGCCGAGACAGGTAAACGTTTTGGTTTAGGGGCCGGCCTGCTGGGCGCAGCCGCAGTGTTCGCCCTATTTGGGCTGGGCTATCTACTAACCACCCTGTCACAGGTAATCGCACTATGGCTACCGCAATGGGCGGGCTCGCTGATTGTAGCTGTGCTAGTGCTGATTGTGGCCGGGGTGCTGGCTCTGGTTGGCAAGAAGGAAATCGACAAGGGCCGCGCAGTGGTGCCCACCCCCCAGGTTGGTTTGCGCCAGGACGTGCAGGCCGTGACTAACTCGCTGCGTGAGGGCCTAGCTACCGACGACGCCGCCAAGCCTGCTGCTGCCGCGACAGCCGGGAGTGCCGCCACCTCAGGGGCGGTATCCACTCCCCCCGCCACCAATGGCCCCGCAGCCAGCGGCCCGAACGGCACTGCTCCCGCCGGCCCGGCTTTCGGACAGAACTGACACAACACTGACACAACTGAGCGAAAGGAAGTTTCATGTCTATCTCAGCCCTAGAAGCTCAGCTAGAGGCCCAGCGTGCAGCCGCCGCCCAGGCCGTTAACGAGTTGGCTCGCCAGATCGCCCCGGCCACCCTCAAAGCCCAGGCCGCCCAGATCGGTGAGGACAGCGTGGCGCGAGCCAAGGCGCTCGTCAGCGACTCCACCCCGGTAAAGGAGCGCTTTACCACGCTGGTAGAGGAGGCTAAGGGCAAAGACCCGGCCGCCGTCGTCGTACTTGCCGGAGCAGGCCTGGTTGCCGCCACGACGGTGCTGATCAGCCTGCGGTTGGCGCTACGTCCGCTGTTTAAGTGAGGAAAGGATAAATAATGCCCAGTGCACAGGAGCTCGAAGAGCAGCTTAAGGCCCAGCGTGAGGCCCTGGCCCAGAGCGTAGATGACCTGGCTGAGCGGGTTAACCCCAAGGCTCAGGCCAAGGAGAAGGCTGAGCAGGTGCGCGCCAAGGCCGCTGAGGCCGGCTCTAGCATCTCTGAGTCGCTGCACCAGTTTGGTTTTATCGCCAAGGAAATGAGCGAAGGCGTACGCACCCAGGCTAAGTACTACTGGGATCGTGCTGGCGAAGGCGATTCTTCTGCCCGCGTCGTGGTGGCCACGGTGGGTGCTGGTGCCCTGCTGGTTGGCGGCGCAGTGGTGAAGAAGATCTTCAAGCACTAGTAGCTGCCGGGACGCCGTAACCGCGCCTGCCTGCGCTAGACACTGACAGCGCAGCGCGGGCGGCGGTGTGAACAAGCAGACGAAATCAGTGCTATTGTTCACATGTGGACCGCCACTCCAGTCCAAACAGGCCCTGATCGGCGTGTGGAATGGAGATTGTGGCGCTTATCGTTGTACGGTTGTCTCACGATAAATTCAGACCATTTCGAAACAGCACGTTTTACGTGCGCGATCAGACGTTGGAGGGGGTCGAGCCTATGGGGCGCGGCCGTCAAAAGGCCAAGGCAACCAAGGTTGCCCGCAAGCTCAAGTACTACAGTCCTGAGACTGACTACGCGGCGCTAGAGCGTGAGCTCGCTGCCACGTCGGCCCGCTCAGGAAGCAGCAGCTACGACGACGAGGACTACTCGGATCTAGCCGCCAAGTACAACGATGACTTTGACGATGAAGATGACTTTGATCCAGGTAGGTCCTGAGTAACTAGAACATAAGGGTGGGGGCAGCTCAATAGAGCTGGCCCCCACCCTTTTTGTAGCTAGACACCGCGCCCACCAAGTAGGGCCACGTCCATCGAGCAAACGCAGTGCCAACCAAGTGAACGCGGCGCACTCTAAGCGGTGCTGCACCCTAAGCAGACACCGCAGCCTAAACAGGTACCACAACCTAAGTAAGCACTGCGCCGCTACCTGACGCAGCACTTCTAAACCCCCGCGCTAGCGGGGAAAACCCGGGCTAGGGTCAGTAGGCCACAGCCGTAGGCGGTTCATCCCCGCTTGCGCGGGGAAAACTGTGATGATCAGCCAATCAACCTGGCTGGCGCCGGTTCATCCCCGCTTGCGCGGGGAAAACACTACTTGGAAAAGTGGCGTGAGCGCTTTTACCTAGGTTCATCCCCGCGTGAGCAGGGAAAACACTTCTCGATCTGGGGTTTTACGCACCAAATCGGTCAGATTTTGGAAAGCCCTAAGAGCTGCGCCTACGTTAAAATTTACTCACTGCCGGACGCTTACACAACTAACTCGCGGGATCAGGCTCAGAATACTGGCAGTCCCCACCACGCTCTAGCGTTGTTGCAGCTCAGATGCGGTAGACGCCGTGGATATCCACCGCGCCACCCTGCACACCCTTGGTACCGCTAACTACTCGGCCAGTGACTTCATACTCATCAGCCTTATGTACGCTACCCAGCACACAAGCCTCAATCCCGGCAGCGCGACTTACCTCAATGGCAGCTTCAGCAATAGACTCATCCACCACTGCCACCATGCCGATACCCAGGTTCAAGGTGCCCTCCAGGTCATCCCAGGGCACATTACCCAGGCGGCGCACCACATCAAAGACGGGCGGGATCTGCCAGGCGCTACGGTCGACGTCGGCAATTAAGCCAGAGGGCAGCACACGTGCCAAGTTAGCAGCCAGGCCCCCACCGGTGACGTGGCTAAGGGCGTGCACATGCATAGTGGCCGGATCCGGGCCGCTACCCACGCCCTCAATCATGGCCAGGCAGGCGCGAGTGTATAGGCGGGTGGGCTCTAGTAGCTCCTCACCCAGGGTGCGACCAAACTCGTCAACGTGACGCTCTAGGCCCCAGCCGGCCACCTCAACTACCCGCCGTACCAGTGAATATCCGTTAGAGTGCAGGCCCGAGGCGGCCATACCAATCAGTACGTCGCCAGCCCTTACCCGCTCAGCACCCAGCACGCGGCTAGCCTCAACCACACCCGTAGCCGCACCGGCGACGTCGTAGTCATCAGGGCCCATCAAACCGGGGTGCTCAGCGGTCTCGCCGCCCAGCAATGGGGTGCCCACAGCCGCACAGGCCTGGGCCACACCGCGCACAATGTCCGCAATGCGTTCGGGCACCACATGGCCGCAAGCAATGTAGTCAGTCATCAGCAGCGGGCGCGCACCCACCACCACGATGTCGTCAACCACCATGCCCACCAGGTCCTGGCCGATGGTGTCGTGGATGTCTAGGGCCTGGGCGATAGCCACCTTGGTGCCCACGCCGTCAGTGGAGGTAGCCAGCAGCGGGCGGCGGTAGTCGCGCAGCTCGCTAACATCCACCAGCCCGGCAAATCCGCCCACTCCCCCAACCACGGCGGGGGTCATGGTGGCGGCCACGGAGGCCTTCATTAGTTCAACGGCACGGTCACCTGCCTCGGTGTCCACGCCCGCAGCGGCATAGGTAACTTCACTCATTACTTGACTCCTTCAATGCGTGGTACCACTGAGTTGCGACGCGGCAGGGGCGCGTCAGTTTTATTTTCGTCGCGGCGACGGCGGTACACCGAGGGCACGCGCGAGATCGGCAGGGTGGAAATCACCGGGGCCGCATGTGGGGGCTCAATCGGGTAGTTACCGTCAAAGCAAGCCATACACAGGCGTGAAGCCTCCTGGCCACTGGCTTCCACCATGCCCTCCACAGAGAGGTAACCCAAAGAGTCAGCCCCAATGTGGTTGCAAATCTCCTGGGTGTTCATGCCATTGGCGATCAGCTCAGCGCGGGTGGCAAAGTCGATGCCATAAAAGCAAGGCCATTTAACCGGCGGGGAGGAAATACGAATATGGATTTCCTTGGCGCCAGCCTCACGCAGCATCCGCACCAGGGCCCGCTGGGTGTTTCCACGCACGATCGAGTCATCAACCACCACCAAGCGCTTGCCTTCAATAACCTCACGCACCGGGTTGAGCTTGAGCCTAATACCCAGTTGGCGCAGGGTTTGGGTGGGTTGGATGAAGGTGCGGCCCACATAGGCGTTTTTCACAATGCCCTGGGCGAAAGGAATACCTGATTCTTGCGAGTAACCAATAGCGGCGGGCGTGCCCGAGTCGGGGGTGGCAATCACCAGGTCAGCCTCAACCGGGTGTTCGCGTGCCAGCGCCGCACCCATGGCGTTACGGGCCGCAATAATGGAGCGCCCCGAAATACGCGTGTCGGGGCGAGCCAGGTAAACATACTCAAATACGCAACCCGTGGGGGTGGCGGGGGCGAAACGGCGCGTAGCTACGCCGTCGGCATTAATAGTCAAAAATTCGCCCGGCTCAACCTCACGCACATAGGAGGCACCCACAATATCCAGGGCGGCCGTCTCGGAGGCCACCACCCAGCCGCGCTCTAGGCGTCCCAGCACCAGCGGGCGCACGCCGTGGGGGTCGCGGGCCGCATAGAGGGTGTCTTCAGTCATGAAGGTGACTGAGAAAGCGCCCTTGAGCTGCGGCAGCATCAGCATGGAAACCTCTTCGAGGTCTAGCTCAGGGTGCTGCTTGGCGGTGAGGGAAAGCAGAGCGGCCATCACGGCGGTGTCGGTGGTGGAGCCGCGTCCCAGTTCACCGGAAATATCCTGGCCGGAGGCTTCACGCACGTATTCCATTAGCTCGCGCGTGTTGGTGAGGTTACCGTTGTGGGCTAGGGCCACCGTGTGCTCAGCTACCGGCCCCAGCATGGGCTGAGCGTTTTCCCAGGTGGTGGAGCCTGTGGTGGAGTAGCGTACATGCCCCACCGCGATATGCCCGCGTAAGGCTGACAGGCTGGTTTCATCAAAAACCTGGGAGACCAGCCCCAGATCCTTATAAACCATGATTTTTTCGCCATCTGAGGCAGCGATCCCGGCTGCCTCCTGGCCACGGTGCTGTAGCGCGTACAGACCGAAGTAGGTCAGTTTGGCTACATCTTCACCTGGCGCCCACAGCCCAAAGACGCCACATTCATCTTCAGGCTTTGGCTCTAGATAATCGACGGGTTGACTTTTGCGCGGGATTTCACCGAGTGTCACCTTCTAAGTTTGTCACATCCCCTTTAGCGACGCATGTGGCCATTTGTCACATGCGCGCGCTAGTCTCGCTTAACCCGCCCCCGCGTTCGGACCCAGCCACCTCACTTTGAGCACATCAGCGCACCGGTATGACGACGGCGTCCCCCTAGCAGTTTTGGGGCCGGCGGGTTTTAAAGCAGCGGCAGGAAATCGCTTAGATCTGTGCGTAGCCCGGAGGCGCTGAGTTTGCCCTCATCTAAGGCCGCGTTCCACTCCAGCATACCAATGGCCAGTTCCAGCCAGGTTTGGGCGTCAGTTTCTACTACCGACGGCGGGGTGCCGCGCCGGTGGGTGGAGCCGGCTACTGCTTGGGTAGCGCCGTAGGGTGGTACGCGTACTTCCACGCTGCGTCCAGGGGCGACGGCGGCCAGCTCCTCCAGCGTGTAGCGCACGGCGGTGGCGGTGGTGTTGCGGTCAGCTTCTTGGCCTTGCTGGTACAGCTTGCGCCAGTGGTGTAGGGCGGCGATACCTTCGGTGATGTCGATACGACGACGGGTGCTCATAGCTGGCCAGATTACCCTCTTGGGCGGCTCTTAAGCAGCCGCTAAAGCTGGCCGCTTATTTGCGGCCGCGCACAGCCCAGGACGCGCCTACCCCAGGGGGCCAAGCCTCGCACAGCCCAGGGCGCGCGCGATACCAAAAAACGCATTGACCCGCCAGGCGTTTAGCCCAGCGGGTCAAGTTGTTGAACTAGCTTGGATCAGATGATGCCGAAAGCGTTCATAACATCGGCTACGCGCACGAAACCAGCAGCGTTAGCACCCAGCACGTAGTCGCCCGGGCGCCCGTAGGTGTCGGCGGCCTCCAGGCAGGAGTGGTGAATGTCAGCCATGATGCCGGTCAGCTTGGCCTCAGCGGTGGCAAAATCCCAGCGGCTACGAGAAGCGTTCTGCTCCATCTCCAGTGCGGAGGTAGCCACACCACCAGCGTTAGCGGCCTTACCGGGGGCGTAAAGAATCCCGGCGGCCTGGAAGTGCTCCACAGCCTCGGGGGTGGAGGGCATGTTGGCGCCCTCAGCCACCACACCGCAGCCGTTACGTAGCAGGCGCACTGCGGCGTCGCCGTTTAGCTCATTCTGGGTGGCACAGGGCAGCGCCACCGAGCAGGTCACATCCCAAATGCTGCCGCCGGTAACCAGCTGGGCAGAGGGGCGGCGCTTGACGTAGTCGGCTACGCGACCACGCTCAACTTCCTTAACCTGCTTTAGTAGCTCCAGGTCGACGCCGGCCTCATCCACCACGTAACCGGAGGAGTCAGAGAAGGTAACTACCTTGGCGCCCAGGGCCTGGGCCTTTTCAATGGCGTAGATAGCCACGTTACCGGCGCCGGAAACCACCACGCGTTGGCCTTCCATTGACTGACCACGGGTAGCCAGCATGGACTGGGCAAACAGCACGGTGCCGTAACCGGTGGCTTCGGTACGCACTAGCGAACCACCCCAGGCTAGGCCCTTACCGGTTAGCACGCCGGCGTCGTAAGAGTTGCGTAGGCGCTTGTACTGGCCGAACAGGTAGCCGATCTCGCGGCCACCCACGCCGATGTCACCGGCGGGAACGTCAACATTGGGGCCAATGTGGCGCGACAGCTCAGTCATGAAGGACTGGCAAAAACGCATGATTTCGGCGTCGCTGCGGCCGTGGGGGTCAAAGTCGCTACCACCCTTACCGCCACCGATACCCTGGTTGGTCAGGGCGTTCTTGAAGATCTGCTCAAAACCCAGGAACTTGATGATGCCTGCGTTAACTGAGGGGTGGAAGCGCAAACCACCCTTGTAGGGGCCCAGCACAGAGTTGAACTCAATGCGGAAACCACGGTTGACCTGCACGTTACCGGCATCGTCAACCCACGGCACACGGAAGATAATCTGACGCTCAGGCTCAACCAAGCGCTCTAGCAGGGCGTTGTCGGCGTAGTGAGGGTCCTTTGCTAGCACCGGTTCCAGAGAGGTAAGTACCTCATGTACTGCCTGGTGAAACTCGTGCTCACCCGGGTTACGGCGGATGACGTCGGCATAAACCTTATCGATAGCGGCGGTCATAGCGACCCTTTCCTAAGAGCCCCGGAGGGCATCTGTATGCAATCTCGGTACGTGCATTAGCCTTGCAAAGAATTGTTTACTCTAGGTTACAGACGCAGAAAATCTCACTCCTTGACATAATGATTCACGTCACCTAAATGGTGCGTTTGAGACTTAAGGGACAGCCGGCGCAGCGTATCGCAGTGTTTTCATCCACCTCCAGGCTGTGGCACGCCCCTAGGCCAGAGGCACATAGGCTGGTTGCGCCCAGCAGAGAACCGCTGCGTCGTAGCTGCTCTACCATCACTGCCGCCAGTTGCGGGCTCACCCCGGCTTCTTGGGCCGCGCGAGTGAGGGTGGCGCCGCGCGCTAGGGCTTGGGTTAGACGTTGGCGCGGGCCGGTTGCGCCCGCCTTAGAGACGCTGGCGCTAGTGCTCGTCTTAGGGCCGACGGCGTCAGTGCCCACCTTGGGGGCGACGGCGCCGGTTGCGCCACTACTGCCAGGGCCTGAGCTGTCACCAAGGCCGGCTGCGCTGCTAGCAGCCGCTGCAACGCCGTCACCTGGGTTTTGAGGGCCACCCGCGCAGCCGGCGGGGCCGACAACGCCAGCAGCGACGTCGTCGACCCCATTTGCACGGCGTAGGCGTGGCCATCCCAGCGCCACCCGCGCGGACTTCACCAAATCAGTCTCCCGATTTGGAACACCACCACCGCCAAGATCCAGGCCGTCACCAGCTGCACGCCCACAGCGCTAGCCGCTTTACGGGCCCCAATTTGGCGGGCCTGTTCAGCCACCGTAGCCAGGCAAGGCGTGTAGGTAAGCACAAACACCAAGAAGGCGTAGGCCCCCACCATGGCGTCGGCACCAGCAGACTTAGCGAAAGAGACACGCACCAACTTAGGCAGCTGACCCAAGTTATCGCCGCCATCTTCAGCGTCACCACCATCAGCTTCAGGATCCATGTTGTAGGAGGTGACCACCGAGGAGATTACGGTCTCTTTAGCCACAAAACCAGTCATAAGCGCACCGGTCATGTGCCATTCACCAAAGCCGGCGGGCTTAAAAACAGGCTCTAGCACCTGGGCGGTGCGGCCATACAGCGAGTCCTCCATAGGCAGGTTGGAGTCAGCGAACTTGTGACCGCCAGCCATGGGGATTGCCCCCATCAGCCACACCACCAGGGTCATCAGCAAAATGATCTTGCCGGCGCCCACCACGAAGGCCCATGAACGCAGCCAGGTGTTCTTCAGCGTCACTACTACGCGCGGCACCTGGTAGGCCGGTAGCACCAGGAACAGCGGGGCGTGAGACTGGCCCTTAGTAATAAACGGCTTCAAAACCAGCGATCCCAGCACCACCATTATCAAGCTGAGCACGTAGAGGCTAAACACCACGGTGCCGGTGTGGGTGGGGAAGAAAATGCGGGTAATAAGCAGGTAAATGGTCAGTCGTGCGGCGCAGGAGGTGTAGGGAATCACTAAGGTGGTGACCAGGCGCTGGGCCGCGTTAGGTAGCGTGCGGGTAGCCGCCAGGGAGGGCAGGTTGCAACCAAAACCCATGATCAGCGGCATGATTACGCGCCCATCCAAGCCAATGGCGCGCATGAGGCGGTCGCCCAGGAAGGCGGCGCGAGCCATATAACCGGAGTCTTCCAGGATTGAGATCATCAGGAAGATGATGAACATCAACGGGATGAAGGAAGCCACCACCCCTAGACCGGTGCACAAACCGCCGATCAGCAGGCCATGCACCCAGTTGTCTTGCCAGCCAACAGCCTTCAGTGCCAGACCAATTAAGTGGGCTAGCGAGTAGCTCTTGGACTCGTCGGAGAAAGCCTGCTCAAAGAAGTCCTGGATGGGGCTAACCCATTCACCAGCGATCTTGAACAGCAACCACATCAGGAAGAAGAACACCGGCAGGCCCATAAGCGGGTGCAGCAAAACCCGGTCCACCTTGTCTGAGAAGGAGGGCTCCAGGGGCTGCTCTAGCTTGCCAAAAGCCTGGGCTTCAAGCTTTTCTACCCACTCAAAGATGGCGTCGGCTTGCTCTAGGCCGCTGGCCTGGGCTTCTGCCTTGCAGTGACCGCACTTGCATTCGTGCTTGCGCGCGCCGGGGGCGGTGTGGGAGGGCTCAATGCCTTTAACCCACTTGGGATGGGCAATGTTTTCTTTCACCAGGGCCGCAAATTCGTCTGCGTTGCCCAGGTGGCGGGGGTCAATAACGACGACGTCGATCCCCAGGGCCTTGCTTAGGGCCTCCGCGTCAGGGGCCTCATCGGCCACATCCGCCATGGTCAGTACCGCCATGGCGTTGTGTCCAGCCTGGGCTACCTGGCCGAGCAGGTAGAGCGAGCGGGTTAGGGCACTGGCGTCTAGCACCACCACGGTTAGGTCCAGGCCACCGCCGTTTTCAGGGTCGGTGAAGGAGCCGGGGACAGCCGCCAGGGTGTCTACCACTACCTGCTCATCAGGGGAGGCGGCGAGCAGCGAGTAGGTGCCGGGCAGGTCTAGCAGGTTAGCTTCAACGGCTTTCCAGTTGCCACGCATCATTTCGACGGTGGTGCCGGGGGCGTTGATAACCCGCTGGCGGGCGCCGGTTAGAGCATTGAACAGGGTGGATTTACCAACATTGGGGTTACCCACCAGAGCAATAGTGGTGTCGTGGACAGTGGTGTCCAGGGTGATTGTGGCGTGACAGGAGCAGCTCACTTGATTACCTCCACGTTGATGTGGTGGGCGCTGCGGCGGTCTACAGCCACACGGGCGCCGTCAATATTTACCACTACCCCGCCAAAAGCTGCGCGGTTAACCACGTGGAGGTTAACGCCCGGGCGCAGGCCCAGTTCATGCAGGCGTAGTAGGTTCTCTTCGCTAATATCCAGTTCGGCCACCTTGGCGCGAACTCTTTTAGGGCACTGACTTAGCAACATGGCGCTATCTTAAGCCTTGCCTTACTTAGGCTAATAGGACCTTAGATGTTGCGCTAATTGTACCGGTTTTAGCTAAATACAATGCCTTCACTTAGCTAATTAGGTAAGGCTACGGGTCCTTAAGCCAATATAAAAACATTTTGTCACAAAAAGCTTGGGGCCGACTGGCTGCTGCCAGTCGGCCCCAACGCTCACTAGGGTAAACCTATTAACCTGGTGTTTTAGTTGAACAGGTCAGGCAGTACGCGCTCAACTGCGAGGCCTACCTCCGCTAGTTCTAGGACCATAGGCGCACCTAGGTCCTGAGAGAGGATGTCATGACCGGTGATAGCAAACAGGTCGCCACCGGTGGTACCAATGCGGGCAGCCTTAACACCTTCAGCTTCAGCGGCGGCGTAAACCGCCGGCAGCGCCCCTTCGGGCACAGCAATCACGCAGCGCGCCCCGGACTCAGAGAACAGGAAGGTGAAGTCATCTAGCCCGGCGCCGTCGGCGGCAGCAGTGGCCGCATTGGCGATGTCCACGCTTACACCCACGCCGCAGCGCAGGGAGCCCTCCAGCAGGGTCTGTACCAGACCACCGGCAGAGCAGTCGTGGGCGGCGCTGATCAGGCGCTCACCAGCCGGGGTGCGGGCCTCGCTTAGGGCCAACAGCACATTACCCAGGGCCATTTCGGCGTCCAGATCCACCTTGGGCGGCAGACCACCTAGGTGACGGTGCACTACCCGAGCCCAGGCGGAGCCGTCCAGCTCATCGTAGGTTTCGCCCAGCAGTACTAGGGCTAGGCCTTCTTCCTGCCAACCTGAGGGGTTAGCGCGGGTGACGTCGTCGATCACGCCCAGCACGCCCACCACGGGAGTGGGGTTAATGGAGGAGTCAATCAGACCCTTAACCTTGCCGTGGGAGTTGTAGAGGGACACGTTACCGCCGGTAACCGGAATACCCATCACCTTGCAGGCGTCAGCCAAACCGGTAATGGCCTCCACCAGCTGCCACATGGCGTCAGGGTCTTCGGGGGAACCAAAGTTCAGGCAGTCGGTTACCGCCAGCGGGCGGGCACCAACCGTGCACACGTTACGGTAGGACTCAGCCAGGGCCTGGGCGGCGCCGGTAGCCGGGTCAAGCTTGGTGAAACGCCCGTTAGCGTCAGTGGAGATAGCCACACCCAAGCCGGTCTTTTCATCCACACGCACCACACCGGCGTCGTCGGGCTGAGACAGGGCGGTCTGGCCGCGCACGAAACGGTCGTACTGGTTGGTAACCCAGCTGGCAGAGGCGTAGTTGGGGTTAAGCGCAATAGCCATGGCGTGGGCCGCTAGCTCCTTGGAGGAGGCGGGGCGCTGCAGCTTGGCGCTAGTGTCAGCGTTTAGCTCATCCTGCCAGGCAGGGCGGGCGTAGGGGCGATCATAGGTGGGGCCTTCGTGGGCCACGGTCTTGGGGTCCACGTCCACAATGCGCTCACCGAAGTGGTCAATGGTTAGACGCCCAGAGCCGTTAACCTCACCAATTACGGAGGCTTCCACATCCCACTTGCGGATGACCTCCATGAAGGCCTCCAGCTTTTCAGGGGCCACCACAGCCATCATGCGCTCTTGAGATTCACTCATGAGGATCTCGCCGGCGGTTAGGGACGGGTCACGTAGCAGCACGTTTTCTAGGTTGACGTGCATACCGCCGTCACCATTGGAGGCCAGCTCACTGGTGGCGCAGGAAATACCGGCGGCGCCTAGATCCTGGATACCTAGCACTAGATCCTGCTTGAACAGGTCTAGACAGCATTCGATAAGTACCTTCTCCATGAAGGGGTCGCCCACCTGGACGCTGGGGCGCTTGGCCGGCATACCATCCTCGAAGGATTCACTGGCCAAAATGGAGGCGCCACCAATACCGTCGCCACCGGTGCGGGCCCCGAATAGCACCACCTGGTTGCCGGCGCCTGAGGCGTTAGCTAGGTGAATGTCGTCGTGGCGCATAACGCCCACGCACAGGGCGTTTACTAGCGGGTTTTCCTGGTAGGAGGAGTCGAACTCGGTTTCACCACCAATGTTGGGCAGGCCCAGGCAGTTACCGTAACCGCCCACACCGGCCACCACACCGTGCACCACGCGGGCGGTGTCTTCATGGTCAACCGCACCAAAACGCAGCTGGTCCATAACCGCCACCGGGCGGGCACCCATAGAGATAATGTCGCGCACAATACCGCCCACACCGGTAGCCGCACCCTGGTAGGGCTCCACGAAGGAGGGGTGGTTGTGGCTTTCTACCTTGTAGGTGACGGCCCAGCCATCACCGATGTCTACTACACCAGCGTTTTCACCCATGCCCACCAGCAGGTGCTCACGCATCTGGGGGGTGACCTTCTGGCCAAACTGCTTGAGGTGAATCTTGGAGGACTTGTAGGAGCAGTGCTCAGACCACATTACGGAGTACATGGCCAGCTCAGCGTTGGTGGGACGGCGCCCAAGCAGTCGCTTAATGTCTGCGTACTCTTCCGGTTTGAGACCCAGCTCCGCGTAGGGCATTTCCTTATCTGGGCTAGCCGCAGCGTCCTGAACGGTATCGGGGTGCTCCACGGGGGTAACGGAATTGGGCAGGGAGGTCATTGGCGCTCCTGAACGTGACGTTTAATTGCGCTTAACCGGCGTTGAGTGCGCCTAGCGCATTTACTCTCTAACTCTACTCGTCTTGACTGGGAAGTTAACAGAGGAAGGCGACAATCGGCCAATATGTGCACTCCAGCATTTTTCACATTGTTGTTTTCGGCGAAAATCCCAAAAGTGCTGTGCACCACAAGCAAATGATGTTGGACTGGTGTCATGAGGAACATCGACGTTACCCCTCGCCCCTTAGCGGAGTTAGCGAGCCACCTCAGCGACGCGGCCACGAAGCGCCTGGACGCCGTCGTCGACGCCGGACGCCGCCTAGGCCAGGGACGCACTATTTTCAACATCACCCCCAGCGCCGCTGCTGACTCAGGTGTGGCCGAGGCAGTAGAAACTATTACCGCGCTGGCGCTGGATGCGGGCATAGACACCCGCTGGTATCAACTGGATATGCCCGCCCCGTTTAGGGTTTTAAGTGAGCGACTAGACAACTGGCTGCATGGCTACGACGGCGACGGCGGCTCCTTGCGTGACAAGGAACGTGATCTTTATGAGCACGTGTTGTCCTCGAACGCGGAAAACCTGGTGGATGAGATTTCCAGTGGCGACATTGTGGTGCTGCATGAGGCGGCCACCGCTGGCCTGGCTCAGGCTTTCTCTGAGGCGGGTGCCTGGGTGGTGTGGCGCTGCCACGGCGGCACTGAGGATCTAAATGAGCACAGCCAGCTGGCCTGGAGTTTCCTGGAGCCTTATCTGGACTGGGCCAACCGCATGGTGTTCACCCGTGATGTGTACCGCCCGCCATTTGCCCCGCCGGACAGCTGCGACGTGATTGCCCCTTCTATTGTTCCCGACTCTCCGAAAAACCGCGTTTTGGACTTGGATGAGTCCTTGTCGATTGTGCGTTTAGCAGGAATTTTCGACGGCGTAGCTCCCTTTGATGCGGTGCCTTTCATACGTGAGGATGGGCGCCCAGGTGTGATTGAGAAGCTTGATGGCGTGATGCTGGCCGGCGGCCCGGTTCCCCAAGGGGCCCGCGTGGTTACGCAGGTTTCACGCTGGTCTGCACTTAAAGGCAATGTGCAGCTGATTGAGGCTTTTGCCTCTGACCGTGAGCTGCTTGCCGACGACGTACACCTGCTGCTGGTGGGGCCGGCTTTGGATAGTAAGAGCCGGCAAACTACCCGGGTGGTTAACAGCGCTAGTGGCGAGCCGCAGCTAGCTCCCCACAACGGGCATCCTTCTGAGGCGGCCCGCGTGTTGGCGCAGGTGCTTGACGCCCATGCGGTGCTGCCGCCGTCGCTGGCTGAGCGGGTGCACGTGGCCGCTATCCCAATGCTTGACCGCGAGGTAAATGCGCTGATTGTTAACGCTTTGCAGCGCACTAGCACAGTGATTACGCTGATGAGCCACCAGGAGGGCTTCGGCTTGCCGGTCACTGAGGCCATGTGGAAGAAGGCTGTGGTGGTGGCCGCCCAGGTGGGTGGCTTAATTGAGCAGATCGACGACGGCGTCAACGGGGTGTTGGTGCCGGGACAGTCTGCCTACAGCTGGGGCCAAGCCGTAGCTGAGGTACTGCGTTTCCCACAGCAGTCGGCGGAAATGGGCCTGGCGGCCCATGAATCTGTGCGCGCTAATTACCTGCCGGACCGCCACTTGCGTGACTGGCTGGAGCTTATCGCCACCATGGTGGACGAACGCTAAAACTGGTGGAGGCAGCCCCTGACGGGACTGCCTCCACTTTTAGTTGTTGCGGCTGGCTGTTGGCCGCGAGCGCCGGCTGGCTGCGGGTGCCGGGGTGCCTGACTGACCCGCATACCTGGCTGGCCTAAATGTTTGGCTGGCCTGGACCAGCCCAGTTTTGGCGCCTAGCTAGCTCTGAATGCCGGCTACCTGGCTGATCAGGCGGTGGCTAGCACTGCGTTTAGGGCGGAGGCGAATACGCCTAGGCCGTCAACGCCGGTGCGTAGGCCGCCGGCGCCGGTGGGGCCGAAGCCGGGTTCTACGGCGTGTTCGGGGTGGGGCATGAGGCCCACTACGTTGCCGCGTTCGTTGGCTACGCCGGCGATGTCGCGGGCGGAGCCGTTGGGGTTGCCACCTAGGTAGCGGAAGACTACGCGGCCTTCGCCTTCGAGGCGGTCTAGGTCTTCGTCGGAGGCGATGAAGTTGCCTTCACCGTTCTTCATGGGGACCACGATTTCCTGGCCGGCGCTAAAGGCGTTGGTCCAGGCGGTGTCGGCGTTTTCGATCCGTAGTTTCTGCTCGCGGCAGATGAACTTTTGGTGGTCGTTGCGGATTAGGGCGCCGGGTAGTAGGTGGGCTTCGGTGAGGATTTGGAAGCCGTTGCAGATGCCTAGTACGGGCATGCCTTGGTTGGCGGCGTCGATTACTTCTTGCATTACCGGGGCGAAGCGGGCGATGGCGCCGCAGCGCAGGTAGTCGCCGTATGAGAAGCCTCCGGGTACTACTACGGCGTCGACTGCGTGTAGGTCTGCGTCTTTGTGCCAGAGGCTGACGGGTTCGGCTCCGGCTAGGCGTACGGCGCGTAGGGCGTCGACGTCGTCGAGGGTGCCGGGGAAGGTGATTACACCGATACGTGCCAAGGTTTAGGCCTCCTCAGCGCGAACAGAAACCACGTCTTCAATGATGGGGTTGCTCAGCAGCTTGTCGGCGGCTTCGCGGGCGGCGGCTAGGTCAGCTTCGGTTACTTCACCTTCTACGGTTAGTTCGAAGCGGCGCCCTTGACGCACCGCAGTGAACTGTTCGAAGCCTAGGCGCGGTAGGGAACCCACTACGGCTTTACCTTGGGGGTCTAGGATTTCCGGCTTAGGCATAACTTCAACAACAATGCGTCCCATGGTTTCTCCTGTATGGGCGGGCGTAAGTCACTACCAGGTTACTAGCACCAACGGACAAACTACATACTTGCCAGGCGTTGTATATCTCAATTTATTGGTTTAGTTAGGTGTTTGGGGCTAGCGGGAAAGTAAGTAACTAATACTTTAGACTGGTGTTGACCGCGCGTGGCCTGCCCCGCCCCCCCTTTGTTTCGCTGTGGAAACGGCTGCTGACCACGCATCCATTAATCTCGATGAAGAGGACATAATGCGTTTGACTTTGCCTCGGCGTCGTTGGGCGGCCGGATTGGCTGTTGTGGCTATGACTTTGACGGGTCTGGCCCCGGTAGCCGTCGCAACTGGTCCGGTAGCTGTGCCGGTTAGCCCCACCCAAGCCGATTCCCATCCCCAGGTTTTGCCTGTTCCCCAGTCACTGAGTTGGGGTAGCGGCGCTGCCACGTTTAAGTCCACTACGGTGCATTTTGATGTGCAAAACCAGGACGAGCCCACTAAAGCTACTCTGAATGCTTTAGCTAAAGCCAATAACTTGCAGGTCACTAGTGCGGCTGCGGCCACGCTGAAGGTCACGGTTAAGGTGGCTGCTTCTGGTGAGCAGGGCGACGGCGCTGGCCAGGCCCCTAAGCACGCTGAGGGCTACCTGCTTAAAGCTGAGGGCAACAGCGTCACTATTACCGGCTCTGATACGCGCGGCGCTTACTATGGCGTGCAAACGCTGCGTCAGCTGGTTAAAGACGGCAAGCTCTATCACGCTACGGTACGTGACTGGCCGCTGATGAGTGTGCGTGGCACGATTGAGGGTTTTTACGGTATTCCTTGGTCTCACCAGGCTCGCCAGGATATTTTGGCTTTCTCTGGCAAGCACAAGATGAACACCTACATTTACACCCCTAAGGATGACGCTTATCTGCGCGCTAAGTGGCGTGAGCTGTATCCGCAGGCGGAGCTGGCTAAGCTCAAGGAGCTGGTGGATGCCGCTAACGCTAACCACGTGGATTTTGTGTTTGCTCTCTCCCCCGGTAACGACATTTGCTATGGCCAGCAAAGTGACTATGACGCCACGGTGGCTAAGTTTGAGCAGCTACGCAAGATTGGGGTGCGCTCGTTCTATATTGCTTTGGACGACATTAACCCGCGTTTGAACTGCGATTCTGACGCCGCCCAGTTCCCTTCTCGGGGCCCTTGGACACAGCTGGCTGACGCCCAGTCTTACTATTTGAACAAGGTGCAAACTGAGTATGTTAAGGCCAACCACCTCAATGATTTGATGATGGTGCCCACTAACTATTCGGGTAACGCCACTGACCCGTTTAAGACGGCTCAGGGTGAGCGTTTGCACCAGGATATTCGTATGCAGTGGACTGGGATGGGGGTTTTCTCTGACCAGATCACTGTTGACCAGGTGACTAAGGCGGCCACCACCTACAACAATAAGCACCTGTTTATTTGGGATAACTTCCCAGTTAATGATGGCCAGCGGGGGCGACTGTTCCTTAACCCATTGGAGGGCCGTGACCCTAACCTGTACAAGTACATTGACGGTTTCACCTCTAACCCCATGATTCAGCCTTATGCTTCGCTACCTTCGCTAGCTAACTATGGTGATTACACCTGGAATGGACCTAAGTATGACGCTCAGGTCTCGTTTAAGGCGGCTTTGGCGGAGCTGGCTGGCACCAGTGATGGCCAGGTAACTAAGGCTTTGGATGCGTTTGTGGATCTTAACCAGTCGTGGAAGCCTTACCGGGCTTCTTCGCAAAGCGCCCCGCAGCTGTCTAGCGACGTTAAGGCTTTTAAGGATGCTTTAGCTAGCGGCAATGCGGCCACTATTAAGTCCACTGCCGCTACTTTGCGTGCGCGTTTGCAGCTGATCCAGCAGGCCCCGCAGCTGCTTGCCAAGATGGAATCTAAAGGTTTTTACAATGACATTAAGCCTTGGCTGGAGGCGGCCCGCGATTGGGCTAAGGCCAGCGAGTCGGCTGTGGATGTTTATTTGGCTATTAGCGCCGATAATGGAGAGCAAGCCACTAGCGCCCTGATGGCTATGCAAGCCTCACAGCAAAGCGCGCTTGCGCCCCGCGTGGATGATATGGATTCGGACTTTACGGTTAAGCCCGCTTCTATTACTGCTTCTGTAGGCGACGGCGTCTTTAACGCTTTCGTGGATGATGCCGCCAAGGCTTGGGATAAGTGGGCTGCTTTGACTCCCGCTAAGGGCGGGGCCGCCTTGAAGGTGAGCGAGGCTTCTACCACTATGGGCACTTGGGAGAGCTATGTGCCCGCTAATGCGGTTGATGGCCGGGAGGACACTTTCTACTGGTCTAACTCTGCCCCACAGCCCGGCTCTTATTTCCAGCTTGATCTTGGCAGCGAGCAGGAGATTGGTTTGGTGCATGTCAACCAGGGCCGTAGTGCTTCGCAAACTGGCGACATGATCTATAACGCTGAAGTTGAAGTTTCTGGTGATGGCTCTAACTGGACTTCGCTGGGCCAGTTCACTAACCAGGCTGAGATTACGGCTAAGGCGCCCGCCGGCACTATGGCGCGTTATGTGCGCCTGAAGGCCACTGCGGCTAATGGTAATGGGGCTTGGGTGCAGATCCGTGAGTTCCAGGTTTCTAGCCCCACTAAGGGTTTGTCTACCACTTTGGTTACCGCTAAGGATCACCCGCTAGATAATGCGGTTGACGCTAAGGGGGCTACGGCTTTGGTGGCTACCCAGGTGCCTGAGGGCGCTAATTTGGTGCGTGAGCTACCCCAGGCGGCTGGCGGCAAGGTGAGTGTGGTTGTGGCCGGCCAGGTTGGGGCCACAGTTGAGTACCAGCGCAGCGATGGTACTTGGGTGACTTTGGGTAGTGCCGACGCCGCCAAGCACTATCAGGTGTTTGCGGTTGAGGGCCCGGTTAAGGCGATCCGGCTGACTTCCATTAAGGGCGAGGTTTTGCCCAACATTTTGGAGTTTTCTTACCGGGCTTGGCGTGCGGGTGATCCTCAGCCAGGCTCGACGCCGGCGCCCACCCCTGCCCCGACGGTTGCGCCCACTGCGTCTCCGGCCCCCACTGCCAGCCCAACGCCCACGGTAGCCCCCACCAGTCCGGCACCTACTGTGGTGCCCACAGCTACTCCCGCGCCCAGCCCGGCACCGACCAGCCAACCCACGGCTACTCCCACGGCTAGCCCGACACCCACTGCGGCTCCAACCGCTACCGCCGCGCCTAGCCCCACCGCTAGCGCTGCCCCCACGGCCAGCCCAGCGCCAACTGCTACCCCGGCTCCCACAGCTAGCCCGGTTCCGAGCGCTACCGCAGCGCCCACGGCTAAGCCCACTGCGGCTCCCACGGGCCGGCCTAGCGCCCTACCCAGCGCCTCCGGCAAGCCGGGCACGCTGCCTTCAGCTAAGCCGTCCTCGCTGCCTGGACAGCGGATCACGCTAAACCCGACCCCTGGCCAGGCCCGCTACTCCAATGGCTTGCTGGCCCACACCGGGGCCAACCTTGCGATTGGTTTAGTGGCCCTAGCGGCCCTAGCTAGCGGCGGCTTACTGCTGGCCCGGCGTCGTCGCCAAAGCTAAACCAAAGGCGCCGGGCAAGGGAACGGTAACCAAAAACCTTGCCCGGTCCTAAAAACACTTTTGGGTGGGACGCTTACAGCATCCCACCCAAATCTGTATCTAGCCGCTACAGCCACAGCACTCAGGCAGCAACCAGGGGTCCCAGCGCAGCCAAGCAAGCACTTAGCGGCGCGGCAAGCAGCAACCGGAGCTGCGGCGCGGCAGGCAACGCGGGGCGCTGCAGGGCGGCAGTTGCTGTTACAGGGCCAGGGGCTTGCCGGTTAGGCGCTCGTAGGCCTCCAGGTAGCGCTCGCGGGTGCGCTCAACTACCTGCTCAGGTAAGGCCGGGGGCTGCTGGCCACTGTTACGATCCCAGCCGCTTTCCTTAGCTAGCCAGTCACGCACAAACTGCTTGTCGTAAGAAGGCGTCACCTGACCCTCAACCCACTGGTCAGCCGGCCAGAAACGGGAAGAATCAGGGGTCAGCACCTCGTCACCCAAAACCAGTTCACCCTGGCTGCCACGCCCAAATTCAAACTTGGTGTCAGCCAGGATAATGCCACGCTGCTTAGCGATATCAGCGGCGCGCGTGTACAGCTCCAAGGTGGCCTGGCGCAGTGCCTGGGCCGGCTCTATGCCAACCATTTGCGCCACCCGTTCAAAGGAAACATTCTCGTCGTGGTCACCCAGCTCAGCCTTAGCGGCAGGGGTGAAAATCGGCTCCGGTAGCGGCGATGCCTCCACCAAACCAGGCGGTAAAGCCACCCCACACACCTGCTGGCCGGCGCGGTATTCAACCAGGCCCGAGCCGGTTAGGTAGCCGCGAGCTACGCACTCTACCGGATACATGTCCAGGCGACGGCAAATCATGGCGCGCCCAGCTACCTGCACGGGCACATCCAGCGACAGCAGGTGGTTAGGTACTACCTGCTCCAGCTGCTCAAACCACCACACGCTCAGGGCGGTTAGCACCTTGCCCTTGTCGGGAATCTGCGAGCTAAGCACATAGTCATAGGCGCTGATGCGGTCACTGGCCACCACCAGCAAAACATCCTCGCCCTCCCAGGGCCCCTCGGGGGCGGGCACGTAAACGTCACGGACCTTGCCGGAAACCAAGTGCTTCCAGCCATCTAGAACCGGTGCGGCAGGTAGTTCAATTCCCATTTTTAACGCTCCACATAGGCGGGGGCGGCGATATCACTACGGTGATAGGCGCCGTCGAACTTAATCTTGCTTACCGCCGCGTAAGCCTTAGCGCGCGCTGCGGCCACATCTTCACCCAAAGCCACCACCGACAGCACTCGGCCACCGGCGGTAACTAGCTCGTTGTCGTCATTACGGGCAGTTCCCGCGTGCAGGACATGCACGTCAGGGTCAGCTTCAGCCTGCTCAATACCGCTAATCACATCCCCAGTGGTGGGGGTGGAGGGGTAGCCGGCAGCGGAAATAACCACGTCAACCGCAGCCTTATCACTCCACTGAAGCTCAGCCACCTGATCTAGGCGCCCAACCGCAGCCGCATGCAACAGCTGGGGCAGCGAAGAGTCTAGACGCGCCAGCACAGCCTGAGTCTCAGGGTCACCAAAACGCACGTTAAACTCCACCACGCGCATACCCTTGCTGGTTAGCGCCAGGCCACAGTAAAGCAGGCCAATAAAAGGCGTGCCTCGGCGAGCCATCTCGTCAACCACCGGCTGCGCCACCTGCTCTACCACCTGCTGACCCAGGTCATCCGGGGCCCAAGGCAGCGGCGTGTACGAACCCATACCACCCGTGTTCGGGCCGGCGTCGCCGTCACCAATACGCTTAAAGTCCTGAGCGGGGCTCAGTGCGCGCACAGTGCGCCCGTCACAAACACAGAAAACTGAAGCTTCCGGGCCGTCTAGGTAATCCTCAACCACCACGGCGCCACCATCGCGCTCTAGGCAAGCCAGGCCGTGCTTAAGCGCCGCCTCACGGTCAGAAGTAACCACAACCCCCTTACCGGCAGCTAGCCCGTCTTCCTTGACCACATAGGGGGCACCAAACTCATCCAAAGCCTGCTCTAGCTGGTCAGGGCTGGTGACAATGCGGGCACTGGCAGTAGGCACATGGGCGGAGGCCATAACTTTCTTAGCGAAAGCCTTAGAACCTTCCAGGCGGGCAGCTTCCTTACTGGGTCCAAACACCGCAATACCTGCCTGACGCAAAGCATCAGCCACGCCTGCTACCAGTGGCGCCTCCGGGCCCACCACCACCAGGTCAGCCCCCATCTCACGAGCCAAGGTGACTACTTCATCAGGGCTATTGGGGTCAATGAACAAGTTAGTGGCGATCTGCGCAGTGCCGGGGTTACCCGGTGCTACAACAAGTTCAGTGGTTTCAGGGTCACGGGATAAGGCACGGGCCAGCGCATGCTCACGTGCACCAGAGCCCAGAAGCAGGATTTTCACGTACCCACTTTAGCCGCTCACTGGCCCTAATTAAACCGCTAACGGTCCCAAATGTCCGCTAGTAGTTAACTAGCGATACTTAAACAAAAGTTTCCCCCCGCCCAATGGGCGGGGGGAAACTATCTATGGTTAGCGGCCAGCTAACTGGTAAACAGCTGCTGTGTTAGCGCTTGGCTAGCTGGTTACTTGCTAGTTGTTACTGGCAGCGCTCACTTGGCGGCGGCGATGCGCTCACGGAACTTGGCCAGCTGAGCGGTGATCTCGGCGGGAACCTTGTCACCGAACTGAGCCAGGTACTCCTCGGTGGAGTCCATCTCAGCGGCCCAAGCCTCGGGGTCGATAGCGAAGAGCTTGTTCCAAGCAGCCTCGTCTACCTCGTCCAGGCCCTCAAGGTTGAAGTCCTCGAACTTGGGGTAGCGGCCGGTGACGCCGTCGATGGCCTCTACCTGGCCAGCGGCGCGACGCACGATCCAGTCCAGAACACGGCTGTTCTCGCCGTATCCGGGCCACAGGAACTTGCCATCCTCGTCCTTACGGAACCAGTTGACCTGGTAAACCTTGGGGAACTTGTCGCCAGCCTTGTCCTGCATCTCCAGCCAGTGACCCCAGTAGTCGGCCATGTTGTAACCGCAGAAGGGCAGCATAGCGAAGGGGTCGTGGCGCAGGGAGCCGGCCTTAACGTCGGTGGCGGCAGCGGTGACCTCAGAGGCCACGGAAGCACCGATGAACACGCCGTGAGCGGGTTCGTACTGCTCGGCTACCAGCGGCACGTTGGTGGCGCGGCGGCCACCGAACAGGATGGCGTCGATGGCTACACCCTCGGGAGCTTCCCAGTCACCACAGATGATCGGGCACTGAGCAGCCGGGGTGGTGAAGCGGGAGTTGGGGTGAGCGGCCTTCTTGCCCTCGGCAGCGTCAGCCGGGGTGTAGTCGTTGCCGTGCCAGTCGATCAGGTGCTCGGGTAGCGGAGCGTCAATGCCCTCCCACCAAACGTCGCCGTCGTCGGTCAAAGCAACGTTGGTGAAGATGGTGTTGGCCTTCATGGTGTCCATGGCCATCGGGTTGGTCTTGTAGCTGGTGCCGGGGGCGACGCCGAAGAAGCCAGCCTCGGGGTTGATGGCGCGCAGGCTGCCGTCCTCACCAGGACGCATCCAGGCGATGTCGTCACCAATGGTCTCAACCTTGTAGCCCGGGATGGTGGGCTGAAGCATGGCCAGGTTGGTCTTACCGCAGGCGCTGGGGAAAGCGGCAGTTACGTGGTACTGCTTGCCGCTGGCCTCATCGGTCAGACGCAGGATCAGCATGTGCTCGGCCATCCAGCCGTCGCGGCGGGCCATGGTGGAGGCGATACGCAGGGCGTAGCACTTCTTGCCCAGCAGGGCGTTGCCGCCGTAACCGGAACCGTAGGACCAGATCTCGTTGGTCTCGGGGAAGTGGGTGATGTACTTTTCCTCGTTGCAAGGCCAGGTGGTGTCTTCCTGACCGGGAGCCAGCGGGGCACCTACAGAGTGCACGGCGGGAACCCAGGGGCGGCCTTCGTTGATCAGGTCCATGGCCTTGGCGCCAATGCGGGCCATGATGCGCATGTTGACTACCACGTAGGGGGAGTCGGTGATCTCAATACCCAGCTGGGAGATGGGACCACCGAGGGGACCCATGGAGAAGGGGATCACGTACATGGTGCGGCCGGCGTAGGTGCCGTCGAACTTCTCGTGGAGGATCTTCTTCATCTCAACCGGGTCGTACCAGTGGTTGGTCGGACCGGCGTCTTCTTCCTTCTCAGAGCAGATGAAGGTGCGCGACTCTACGCGGGCGACGTCGCTGGGCAGCGAACGGGCCAGGAAGGAGTTGGGGCGCTTCTCGGGGTTTAGGCGAGTGAACATGCCGGACTCAACCATTTCGCTGGTCAGACGGTCCCACTCTTCCTGGCTACCATCGCAGAAGTAAACCTTCTCGGGCTTACCTAGTTCAGCGATACGGGTAGCGAAAGCAATGACGTCTTCGGGAGCGTTGGCCGGAGCTGCGGCGCGAACGTCCTGCGCGGTGACAGTCATATGATTCCCTTCCTTGGGGGTGCTTATTTATCTTTTGGCTTGCGCCTGTTAACGCGCTTATTCTCTCTCAATAGCCCCGGTCACTTCTTCCCAAAAGTCCTATGGTTCATGTCACATACGTAGAAAAGGCGCAGATAAACCGTGAGATTTACCTGCGCCTGAACTACTCAAAAGCTAACAAAAAGCTTCTAAGCTACTAGGAAACATGCCCTAGCAATGTGGGTTTAGCTAAATAAGGCTTGCCCCACCATGGTGTCTGACTGACCGATACCGGCAGGAATCGCGAACAGGGCGCGTGCCTGGTGCTGCAAATATTCACTCAGGGCGTCCTTTTGAGTCATCTTGTCCAAGATCGGGTAGAAGTTTGTGCGCGGGTCACGCACGAAGGCAATGAAGAACAGACCTGCACTCAAACGCCCTAGTGCGTCTGAACCTTCGGTGTAGTTGTAGCCGCGACGCAGCATCCAGCGCCCCTTATTTTGCTCGGGGTTAACGATGGCGATGTGCGAGTCTGCGGGCACCTCCAGCTCTCCTTCCTTGTTCTTAGCCTTGAAGTCGATCGGCTTGAACTCGTCTTTGCCGCTGGTGGGGGATGCAACGTTAAGCGGGGCGCCGTAGCGCTTGTCGCGCCCAAAAGTTTGTTCCTGCTCGATTAGGCGCAGGTTGTCCCACATTTCAGCGAACATGTGGATTTTGCGCGCCACAAAGTAGGTGCCGCCCGCCATCCAGTTAGCGCCGCTGTCGTCGCCTTTTTGCACCCACAGGTGCTCGTTTAGCTTGGCGGCGCTGTCTTCAGACTTAATGTTGTTGGTGCCGTCCTTGAAGCCAAACAGGTTACGCGGGGTTTCCTGGGCTACCGAGGTGGAGGAGGTGCGTCCATAACCGGTCTGGCTCCAGCGCATTTTGGCCGTGCCCATGGCAATACGGTTTAGGTTGCGAATGGCGTGCGCACACACCTGGGCGTCGTTCGAGCAGGCCTGTACTAGCAGGTCGCCGTCTGAATCAGCAGAGCGGATGTTTTCGTTAGCGAATTTGGGCATGCCCTCAGACAGGATCTTGGGCATTTTTTTGGCAATGCCGAAACGGTCTTTGCCGTCGCTGTCTACAAACAGCGAGCGCCCGAACCCGAAGGTGATGGTTAGTCCGTTGGGCTTGTAGCCCCAGGCTTCACCGGTGTCGCGCGGCACGGCCTGCTTGTTTTCGCTGGGTTCACCGCCTACTAGTTCGCCGGCGGTCATTTGCTGTGCGGCTACGGTCCAGTCGCTTAGCAGCTGTTTGAGCTCTTCGGGGTCTGTGGTGGTCACGTCGAAGGCAGCGCAGAACATGTTGTCTTGGGCGGGGGTGAGGATGCCGGCCTGGTGCTTACCACGGAAGGGGTAGGTGTCCAGGATTTTGTCTGCGGGGGCGTCTTCTCCCCCGGCTGCGTAGCCACCGGCGGCGCCGGCTAGGGCTCCGGCGGCTAGGCCTGCTCCGGCAAAACCGAAGGCGGCGCGGCGTGAGACGTGGTGGGCGGCTTTGTCCTCGTCTGCTCCGCTGCCAGTGGCGACGACGGCGTCGCCGGTGGTTTCGTTAGCCGTTTCAGCCGCGTTTTGGGTTACGTCCGAGGCCTCTTCAGCGGGAGTGTTGGCGCTTTCGGTAGCGTCTGTAGCCTTGTTGCTCATTAGGTTCTCCTTGGCTAAATACAAATTTCCCAGTCATTATTATGGGTGTAAATAGCCCGCAGATCAGCCCCTAGGGCCTAAATCTGCGGGCTATTTAAGTCACATTTGCCTTACCTTAATCTGCTCAGCCTAAGCAAAGTGTTAGCTAAACAGGGTGGGCGCGGTGGTTAGCGGCGTTTATCAGTGCAGCACGATGCCGCTGATCTCGCTTAGCTGCTTGGCCAGGGCGGCAACCTCGCTGGAGAACTGCTGCTGAGCCTTGGTGTAGGAGTTCTTGGCGGGAGCCTCACCGGCGTCCTTCTGGACCGAGGCGATGGTGTCGTAGCCGACGTACTTGGTGGCGCCGTCTGTGGTCTTACCGTCAGCGTGAGAGTCGATCAGCTTGTGTACAGCCTTGAACTTGGCCTTGATCTTCTTGTCCAGCTCAGGGTTGGACTTGGCCACGATTTCAGAGACGTTGCCGTAGGCTACCTCGGCGCCTTCAATGTTGGCCTTGAAGTCGTAGAGGTCAGTGTGGGAGAAGGTGTCTTCTTCACCAACAATCTTGGTGTCGGCCACCTCGTTGACTAGGTCAACGGAGCCGGTTACTACGTCGTTGATGGTCAGTGAAAACTTCTTGCCGTCCACACCGGTGATCTTGCCGTAAACCAGGTCGTAGAGTTTCTGGGTGTTTTCTTCCAGGTTGGTAGCGGCTGCCTTGCGGTCAGCGTCGCTGGCGAACTTGAACTGGCTACCCCCCCACAGGTCGGCCTCGATGCGGTGCCAACCGGTCCAGCTCTTGAGCACCTCGGGGTCGGTGACAGACTTGCCGGCGTCGGCAGACAGGTTCTGGATACGCACGTCGAGTGCGCCGTCGAGGTCACCGGCTTCCTTGATACCAAACTTCTCAGCGGTCGGCTCGATGCGCTCGTAGTGCTGGCGCGCTAGCGGGAACAGTTCCTTAGCCTTGGCGGTGTCACCAGAGGTGTAGGCGGCGGTGAAGGCCTTGGTGGCGGTTAGTAGCTGACCGACCTGGTCCTTAACGTAGGAGGTGTAGTTGGCTACGGCCTGCTCTTCAAGCTTCTTGACGTCGCTGCCGACGGCCACTTCCTTACCCTTGGTGACCTTAAGCTGGGTGGCTCCCACCAGGGCGCCCACCATGTTGGGCTTGCAGGCGCTGTAGTAGGTGCCTTCCTTGAGGGCGGTGGTTAGCTCGGTGGAGGTGCCCGGGCCGATGTTCTCCTTTTCGGAGACGATCTGTAGCTTGTTTTCGGTCAAAACCTCAAACTCGTTGGGGACAGTGCCCTCGTTGGAGATCTTGAAGGTCACCTGGCCCGCAGGGAAGGACTTGGAGGAAACCTCGCAGCCCTTGTCGGTGATTTTGACGTTGATGGTGTTGGAGCCGGCTGCGTTAGTGCCGCCACTGCCACCCTGGTTGTTTGCAGTGCAGCCGCCCAGGACAGACAGGGCGACTACCGGTAGCACCACCAGCGCGGCGCGTACTCGACGTGTAATCATCTATTTTTCCTTGTCGGATGGGTTTTGGGTTGGGAAGGAAGGGGTAGTTGCTGTGGTCGCCAAGCTTCCTTCCCGACGCCGTCGACCACAAGTCTTTTAGGCTGCGGCTACCTCACTCGGCCTTGCTTTCCACCTTGGGGGCTTTACCCGACTTGGCGTGCGCCACCCGGGCGAAGAAGTACAAGGTGGGCCAGAAGTAGATGTTCCAGCCGATTACCTGCAGCCAGGTGGGGGTGGGGTTGACCTGGAACAAAGCCACACTGACCTCGTAAAGCCAACGCAACGGGTTAACCGAAGATTGGGGCACCCAGTTGGATACGTCCCAGGCGTGGTGAGCCCAGCCCGGCAGCAGCGAGGCTTCCTGAAGGTCACCAAAGCCGTAGGAGATAATGCCGGCGGCCACCACAATCAGGAAGTAGCCGGTCACCGTGAAGAACATGGAGAGGTTAATGCGCACTCCCCCGCGATAGATCAGGTAGCCCAGCACAATGGCCACCACCAGGCCACCGACCACCCCGGCGGCGATAGCTGGCGTGGATTTTTCTACAGCTGAGCGCACGGTCGCCCAAATGAATAGGGCGGTTTCGATACCTTCACGGCCTACCGCGAAGATAGCGATCCAGATAATGCCCCAGCCTCGCCCGTCTTTTTCTAGCGAGGCCGATAGGCTGTCGCGCAGGCCTTGGCTCATTTGGCGCGAGTTTTTGCCCATCCAGAAAATCATCCAGGTAACCATGGCCACGGCCACCAGCGATAGTGAACCACCAATGATTTCTTGGGCCTGGAAGGTTAGGGTTTGTGGACCCCAGGTCAAGATGGCGCCAATGGCTAGCGGCACCAGCGCAGCGGCCAGCACCCCTAAAGTCAGCTTGCCAAACAGGTCTCGACGACCAATTTTGGCCAGGTAGGCGGCAATCACACCTACCACCAGGGCGGCCTCCAGACCCTCACGCAGGGCGATAATAAAGTTCGCAAAGAATAGGGACATGCTCTTACTTTTATTAGGCTAGACTCACTTCCGAAAGGTCAGCCTAACCTTTATCTGCCCTGTACTCAAGCAGTTTTAGCTAAGTTGAGACGCTCAATTGCCGTAACATGACTCACCCTTAAGTCCCAGACGCGGCGTCAGAATATTTACGCAGCTACACGCCCCATTTTTAGCCACACCACGCCATAAAACCGGCACCGACGGCGTCGAGAAAATAACTGCTTTATTCAAAGCCGCAACCACCCTAGCCTCAGCGCTAAAACTACCAACGCTTAAACATGCGAAAATAGCTTTATGCGAGCATCAGCCAACCGAAGGCGTTTTGCGGCACTAACCTGCCTAGCCCTAGTCCCTACCCTTGGCGCCTGCCAGGCCCATATGGATCTAACCGTGCACCAGGAGGGCACTTACGACGCCGTCATCCGCATGGTGGATAACACGTCCTCGCAGATCACCAGCACTTCACAGTGCAAGCAGCTGGCCAGTTCCCTGCGCAGCTCGATTGCTACTAATAAGGGCAGTGAAATTAAGGTCAAGTCCATCAAGGGCGACGAGGGTATTGGCTGCGAATTCACCTTTAAATCTATTCCGGTAGCCACCGCCGCCACTAAGCCGGCCCCCAATGCCAGCGCCGCTAGCACCGCCAATGCCTCAGCTAACGCGAACGCCTCGGCGAGCCCCACCGGCGCCACTAACGCACTAGTGTGGCGCCAGGGCAACAAGGTTTTCGTGCGTATTCCCGGGGTAAACACTGGCGGAGACTCTGAGGCCGCCGGCGCTTCCCCTAGCGCCAGCACCTCAACTGGCGCAAACGGTTCCAGCAGCTCAAACGGTTCAAATGGCTCAGCTGGTTCGAGCGGCTCAGGTAGCTCTGGCGGCTCTAGCAAATCCGGCAGCGGCGATGATGTGGTTGAAAAATACAAGTCGCTGATCGACACCAAACTGACGGTAACTTTCCCCGGCGCAGTTATTGACGCTGGCGGCGGCAAGGTGCAGGGTCACAAGGTCACTTGGAGCGGCCCGCAGATCCTGGCTACCGGGGTTAGCGCCTCAGGTTACGCGATTGGTAATGGCGGCATGCCCTGGTATTCGGCCTCGCGCCCGTGGTCTTGGTTGATTGTCGGCTCGGTCTTTGCGTTGACGGCATTTGGTTTTTGGCGACGACGCCGCACCCGCAGCTAGAGCGCCGTCGTCAGCCCCAGCAGCGCCGTCGACCCCAGGCAGCTAAAACAGCACCACGGCACCAAAAAACCAATAAAAAGCCCCGGTAACCTTGAACTGCGTCCCGAAACTTGGGCGCGTTTAATGGTAGCCGGGGCTATTTATTTAAGCGTTCGCGGGCTCAGCGGACCTGGGCGATCTTCTGCTTGCGCTTGGAGCTGACCACTACGGCCACAACCACAATCGCGATCACCAAAACCACAGCCACGCCACCGATGATCAGGCCGGTGGATAGGCCAGAGTCAGAGGACTTGTCAGCAGCGGTGGCCTTAGCAGTGGCGGTGGGCTCACCCTTCTTCTCGGCGCTGACCTTACCGGTGATAGTGCTAGCAGTGGTGCCATCAGCGAAGGTTACGGTATTACCGGAGATGGAGCCACCATTAGCGGAGGTTACGTTGCCGGGGTAGGTTACCTTCATGTCCATCTTGTAGGTACCAACAGCCTGCAGGCTGGATAAGGATCCAGTTAGCGTGGAAGCATCAAAGGTGAACTCGCCCTTTTCTTCCTTACCACCCAGGATCTTGACGGTGTCGCCCTTCACCACCAGGCGGCAGACCTTACCGCCATCAGTGCCATCAACAACCGTAGCATCGGTAGTGGTGCCCGCAGTGGCCGGAATAGCAGCCTTAATGTTGGGGCACACCTGGGTGATAATAGTGCCGTTATCGCCGTCGACAGCGACGTCAACCTGGTACACCGTGCTGGTCATGGACTCGATGTTGACGTTTGCGTGGATGGTGAAGGCCATAGCAGCCTGAGCCGGAGAAGCTACTAGCGCGCCGCCAACAGCCAGAGCTGCAGCTGCTCCTAGGGAAAGCGCCTTGGTACGAATACGCTTAAAAATAGACATTATCTACCTTTCTTCCTGCCTGGTTTGGGGATAAGCAGAATCCTCGGCAATTGTATGGGCTCAAACTTGATACTTGCTGGGACGTGTCCGACTTGTTACCTAAGTGGGTAACATATAAACCAAAACGACGATATAGCCCGGCTATATCGTCGTTTTAGCTTTAAACAGCTAGCAAATGAGGCTTACTGCTGCGGGTAGCCGCCCTGTCGGTAGCCCTGCTGGGGGTATTGACCCTG
>ERZ773214.257-NODE-257-length-37219-cov-7.680363_pt1 | contig 37219 bp, 28 predicted proteins | sample MGYA00511238_ERZ773214 | MGnify/ENA primary metagenome ERZ773214 (study PRJEB29015, sample SAMEA2738157) | human oral metagenome | biome: human oral; feature: human-associated habitat; material: saliva | place: China | collected 2259 ... | reverse complement strand
GGTCTTTAAGACTACGTGCATAGATAGAAGAATACCACTACGGGAAGGCGCTTTTTTTCTTACGAGAACGATGCTTTTCCCTCCGCTGGATAAGAGGAATACTCGCAATAAGGCGAAGGGCCTACCCCGAGGTAATAGTCGTTCGCACTCCAAACGAATAGTGGTTTTCAGATCACCCCCGGCTCTATACGGCTTGCAGATAAGGAGGCGATTTTGATGCGAGAGCCCTGTAGCGTAAATACATGCCATTCAAAAGCAAAGTATTACCTTTGCGTACCCGTATTAGTGGAGTACGAGGGGCATCCATGGCATAAATAACCTACGGTAGCTACATATTATAGTAGGGTAACGTAGCCAATCCCCTGATTTACTTCGCACACCCATTCCTAAGCAGATAAGAAGAAATAAACCAGAAGCAATATGATCACAGTCAGCGACCTCGCCGTACAGTTCGGTAAGCGTGTCCTTTTCCAAGACGTCAACCTCAAGTTCACTCCAGGCAACTGCTATGGCATCATCGGTGCCAATGGTGCTGGTAAGTCTACTCTCCTGCGCACCATCAGTGGGGCACTTGAGCCTACACGCGGTAGCATCACCCTCGGTCCTGGTGAGCGTCTCTCGGTCCTTAGCCAGGATCACCACGCCTTTGATGCCTTCACCGTCATGGATACCGTCCTGATGGGGCATACGGTCCTCTGGGCTATCATGGAGGAGAAGAATGCGCTGTATGCTAAGCCTGACTTCAACGATGAGGATGGCAATCGCGTCGCTGAGCTGGAAGATAAGTTCGCAGAGATGGAAGGCTGGAACGCTGAGAGCGATGCTGCCATGCTCCTGAGCGGTCTCGGTATCAAGGAAGACCAGCACTACAAGCTCATGAAGGAGCTTAGTGGTAAGGAGAAGGTGCGCGTCCTGCTGGCACGCGCACTCTATGGTAAGCCCGACAACCTCCTCCTCGACGAGCCTACCAATGACCTTGACCTTGAGACAGTGACTTGGCTGGAGAACTACCTCTCCGAGTATGAGCAGACGGTGCTTGTCGTCAGCCACGACCGCCACTTCCTCGACTCGGTCTGCACGCATACGGTGGATATTGACTTCGGTCGCGTCCAGCAGTTCGCTGGTAACTACAGCTTCTGGTACGAGTCCAGCCAGCTCGCTCTGCGTCAGCAACAGCAGCAGAATAAGAAGGCTGAGGAAAAGAAGAAGGAACTCGAAGAATTCATCCGTCGCTTCAGTGCCAACGTCGCTAAGAGTAAGCAGACTACGAGCCGTAAGAAGATGCTCGAGAAGCTTAATATCGAAGAGATCAAGGCCAGCAGCCGTCGCTACCCAGGTATCATCTTCACTCCAGATCGTGATCCAGGGAACAAGATCCTTGAAGTCAAGGGTCTCACAGCTTATGCCGATGATGGCACGCTACTCTTCCGCGATCTGAACTTCAACGTAGAGAAGGACGACAAGATCGTCTTCATCAGCCGTGACCCTCGCGCTATGACTGCTCTCTTCCAGATCATCAATGGTGTAGAGAAGGCCAGCGAAGGGACCTACGAATGGGGACAGACTATTACCGAAGCCTATCTGCCACTGGATAACTCGGAGTACTTCAATACGGATATGAACCTCGTCGAGTGGCTCTCACAGTTCGCAGCTGACACCAACGAAGTTTACCTCAAGGGCTTCCTTGGGCGTATGCTCTTCTCCGGTGAGGAGATCCTCAAGAGCGCCTCAGTCCTCTCTGGGGGTGAGAAGATGCGCTGTATGATCGCGCGTATGATGCTCAAGAATGCAAATGTGCTCGTCCTTGATAGCCCCACGAACCACCTTGACCTGGAGTCGATCCAGGCGTTCAATAATACGCTCAAGACCTTCAAGGGCAACGTCCTCTTCACCAGCCATGACCATGAGTTCATCCAGACGGTAGCTAACCGCATCATCGAGCTCACTCCTGGTGGTACCATCGACAAAATCATGGACTACGATGACTACATCGTCGATCCTACGGTCGCTGAGCTCAAGGCTAAGTACTACGGCGAGTAAGCCCTTCGGCGTATCACGCTAACCTAAATAGTGAAGCCGAGAAGCCCCTCTATGTGGCTTCTCGGCTTCATTGTTTTTGGTCGTAACCTCGTATCGGTATGCCTCTCCAGTCCATAGATATGATGATATTAAGGGACGTTATTCAGAAGCACTATTTTTTGTTCCTTTGTATAGAGCTATCTCCACTGTGGAGATAGCCAAAACAACACTTATACCATTTTCATATGCTCAAGAATTTCTTCAAGGCAGCCCTCCTGGCTGTAGCCGCTGTCTGTGGTCTCGCTTCATGCGGTGACAAAACGGCTGATTACGATGCACTGCGTCCCACGCTGCTGGGCGGTGTGTACTTCTACCGTGGTTACGGTGGTGTAGACGCTGTAGATGCACGGATCAAGGATGCAGGGAAGAGTAAGCTTGGAGGCTATAAGGAGCTCTTTACCAATCCTTTTGAGGATGAAGATATCAGTACTGCTACCACGATACTGAGCACTGCTTGGGATATCACTGATGGTGCAGGCCTCAAGGAGCAGATGGAGCGTCTTAAGTCTTCTGAAGGCGAGCACAAGGCTTGGGATTGGGCTCGTGGTGTCTATATCGGATGGGCTGGTCTGCGTGCTGGCTTCATTACTCGTGAAGAAGTCGATGCTTACAACGCCTCTCTCGTACCTCTGGCTCAGGCTAAGTATGCAGACTGGAATGCTTACTTCAATGACTTCCTCGCTGGTCGTAAGGCATGGGATCCCCAGGATGAATACGGTGGCGCAGCAGAATTTGAAGAGGTTGTCAAGGACCTCCTCGACAATGAAGCTTCGATCTACAAGGTCGTACCCTTCAAGTAGTCCTTCCCTGACTCTCTAAAAGCACCGAGGCGGTGCCCCACGCATGGGGCACCGTCTCGGCTTTTTATGTGAATGCATCTCTACTAATTAGTAGTAGGGAGCAGGTCGATGCTGAGCGTCTCCTTGATTACAAGGAGTCGAACTCTATGGTATGCATAGGTTTCGCCCTCAAGCCTGCCCTCCAAAGAAGAGAAATATCTAAGTGTCGTCGTTAGTATTAATTTTGTTCCTTCGTATAGAACTATTTCAATAGTCGAGATAGACAAAACAACACTTATACTATTTTGCATATGCTCAAGAATTTCTTCAGGGTAGCCCTCTTGGCTGTAGCCGCAGTCTGTGCCCTCGCTTCATGCGCTGACAACACGGCTGATTACGATGCACTGCGCCCCACGCTGCTGGGCGGTGTGTACTTCTATAGTGATCACGATGGTGTAGATGCTTTTGATGCGCAGATCAAGAGTGAGGCTCTCAGCAAGCTTGAAGGCTATAAGGAATACTTTATCAACCCATATAAAGGTCAAAGTGCCGACTCTGTCGTCACGATGCTACGCAAAGACTGGGGCGTCACCGATAGCGTAGGCCTAAAGGAGCTACTGGAGAACCTCAAATCTTCAGAAGGTGAACACAAGGCTTGGGACTGGGGGCGTGGCGTCTATATCGCATGGGCTGGTCTGCGTGCTGGCTACACGACTCGCGAAGAAGTCGATGCTTACATCTCTTCGCTCGTACCTCTGGCACAGGCCAAGTATGCAGACTGGAATGCTTACTTCGATGACTTCCTCGCTGGCTGTAAGGATTTTGATCCCGAAGATACATATGGTACTGCAGAAGATATAGAGAAGGGGGTCAAAGAGCTTCTTGAGAATAAAGCTTCGATCTACAAGGTCGTGCCCTTCAAGTAGTCCTTTCCTGACTCTCTAAAAGCACTGAGGCGGTGCCCCATCTGTGGGGCACCGCCTCAGCTTTTATGTGAATGCGTCTCTACTAAATTAGTAGTGGGGCGTGGGGACGGTCGCTTGCATCCAGTAGGTCGAGGGTGAGGCTACCGAGCTGATGCGTACATGGTCTGCATCACCCGAGATCGGCTCGATGGAATAGGGCGAGTGTCTCGTGACAGACTGTAGATACCAGTCGAAGGCGCGGTGACCGAAGAGCCAAGAGATATCCTTCTGGATGATACGCGTCGTGTGGAACTGCAAGGGCTGTCCGTAGATCGACGTGAAGTCCATGTAGTAGCTACCCCAGCTCTGATCCAGCCAGTAGGTGATCTGGAAGAAGAGCGAGATCTTCGGCATCATAGCACTCGTGCGACCGAAGTACACATCCGTGCCAAAGCTACCAGGGTACACGTCGCCCTGCTGTGTCTCCTGCACTTGCGCGAAGAGGTTCAGTGCATCAGTACCTGCCGTCGCAGAGCTCGCATAGGAGAGGATGGTGTACTGCTCCGAGAGGTCATACGTCCCTGTGTAGAGGCTGGAGGTCTGCTTGCCATCCTGCGTCGTGACTGCCGTCTTATCCGCATTGAGCTCCAGTGTGCGGAGGGTGTCTGAGCCTATGGTGAAGGGCGTCAGCAGGCGTAGCCCCTTGTCTGTGAAGGCGAAGGGTAGTAGCTTCTGCTCATTGTCATAGCGTACCCAGAGCTGGCGTGCAAAGCCGAAGATTGATACAGCGACCTCCTTGCCTCCGAGCTGAAGGGGAGCAAGTGCCTTGCCCTTCAGAGCCTGCTGGCTCTCGGTGATCTTGGTGAAGTAGCTATTAGGGTTCTCATCGACGCGCGTCAGCTGCATCTCTCCCTGCGTATGTCCACCGCGTAGGGTGATCGTCCGTCCATCTTCGCTGACGCGTAGGATCGTGAAGTCGAAGTCGCCATCGTAAGCTACGGGGATACCCCACTGAGGATTGGAATACTGGTGTAGAGCCTCATTGAAGGTGTCGAAGGTCAAGCGTACCCCACCATTCTGAGAGAAGTGGTAGCTGGAGGTAGCCGGAGTCTGCGACTCTTCGGAGAAGATCGTGACCTCGTTGTCGGAGGTGAACTTGAGGCTGAGGTTGAGCCCACCGTATTGCCCCTTTCCAGGGACGAGCGTCAGCATCCAGCCGTGCTCACTGGAGCGCAGGAGCTGACGTAGGCTCTGGGTATCCTTGGCGATAGCTGTCGAGACGTAGTTATCACCACTGGGCATGTCCTCGTACATCCGGCAGGATGTGAGGAGCGTGAAGAGGCCTAAGGCCAAGATATGGTAGTAGCGCATAGTTAGTAGCCGTTAGGGTATTTGGTGAAGTCCATTGATGCGACCAGTGGAAGGCGCTTCTGAGCCTCGGCACGTATCTTATCTAGGTCGGCAGAGTACTCGGAGCGGAGATACTCCTTCATGATAGCCACCTTCTTCTCGATGATCTCGCGACCGGTGTACTTGGCGTCGGAGCGGTTCTTGCCTTCGGCACCCTTGAGACGGTCTGCCCACTCGCTGTCGCTGTCGAGGATGTAGTAGGCGAAGAGTTCGGCGAAGTCTTCGTCAGCATCGGTGCTCGCGTAGTCACTGACGAAGCCCGCATAGCTCGCATTCTGTCCCGTACGCCACCAGTAGCTGAAGGCATCCTGCTTCTGGTACTCAAGAGCGGAGAGCTTGTCGAACTCAGGTGGGTAAGCTCGCTCTTCGTGGAGCGTGTGAGCCGACTCATGGAAGAGCACGCTGATGTAGTCCGCACGCACAGTACCCGTGTACTGTGTATTCAGCTCATTGATGTTGTAGATCCAGATCATCCCCTGTGGGGCTGCGCCAGCCATACGGCGGTCGATGGCGTAGCCCGAGGAGCCGAAGAGATTCAGATACTTGATCGTGTGGGTCTGTAGATAGCCCTCCGGAGTAGAGGCTTCGTAGACCTGGAAGAACATGTACTCGATGAGGTTGAGGTACTCCAGCGCCTTCTCTTCTTTGACTGGAGCCAGGAGATAGCGGCGGTCGGTGACCTTGTCATCATAGCGGTAGGCGATATCGACATTGTACTTCTTCGCGAAGGCCTGCTGGATATAGCGGTCGAGGCGAGGCAAGCTACTGACCGTCGTGCTTGCGATGACCTGCCGACTGGGTTGTACTGAGTCTATATCAGCGTCGCAACCCGTGAGCCCTGTGAGTGCGAGGGCTGCAAGGGGGAGAAATAGCTTCTTCATAGCGCGTAGTCAATTAGTTGGTAGTCGGATTGGGAGTGATAGCGCCCTTTGTCGCCTGGCTGGGGAGCTGGATGGCGTGGCGAGGATCGCGACCAGGGAGCTTGTCCTGGACGATGTAGCGGTAGCCATTATTGAGGCGGCGGTAGATGGGGATACCGAAGCGCTTGATATCTTGCCAGCGCAGACCTTCGTGCATCGTGAGGATGCGGCGGCACTGCAGAAGGTGCTGCAGGAGGGCATTCTCCTCATCCGAAGCGATGGTGAAGTGCGCATTGAACGCCTTGCGGATCGAGGCCTTCCCTTCGGAGTCGATGGGGAGAGCAGAGTAGAAGGCGACGATCTCCTGCTGGGTGAAGGTCTTCTGGCGTGAGTTGTTCTCCCCGTCGTTGAGGTAGTTTGTCGTCCAGAGGTTCATATCCTCGATAGCAGAGGCGTACTGACTGCTACCCAGATGGAGCTTGGCTTCGGCACGTACCAGCAGCGTCTCGTCGGTGGTGAAGGGGGTCTCCATCGTCTGGATGCTATTGCTGGGGAAGGTGGGGAGCTTAGGCTGGACCGTCTTGTTGATATTCCCCTCGGTGTAGATGAAGGGCTGGAACCAGTAGGGGTCCTTAGTGCCCCAGATGTTCTTCGCAAAGAGGGTCTCGGTGAGCGTCAGCTCCTGTGACTGCGTGAAGCGTGTATTGTAGTAGGCTGTCCCGCCCGTCACGAGCCATGGGTAGTAGCTGTAGGTGGGGACGGTAAGCAGGTTCGCAGGGTTGCTGATATCGTAGTAGGCCAGTGCGAAGGAGGCATCGGTACGAGGGATGCTGTAGAAGGCCTTCCAGTTGCGCAGGACGAGCTTGGGATCGGAGCCCAGCACCTTGTCTGCATGTGCTATCGCCTCCGTCCACTTCTGATAGTAGAGGAAGAAGCGTGCGGCAAAGGCATGGGCAGAGGCTGCGGTGAAGTGGAACTTCTTCTCCTTGTCCGTATAGTTCGAATACTTCTCCAGAAGAGGGATCCCAGCCTCGAGGTCAGCAGCGATCTGCTCGTAGGTCTCAGCCATCGTACCGCGAGGGTAGTTGGGCTGGAGGTTGACTACGCGCTTCTTGATGTAGGGAATGCCAGGATCCGTGGAGCTGGACGAGGGATCGTAGGGCAGGCAGAAGAGGTTGGCCAGACAGAAGTGTCCATAGGCACGAGCCAGGAGTGCTTCCCCCTTGATACCCAGTAGCTCCTCTTTATCCCCTCCGAGAGCCTCTATATCCTCCAGCGCTTCGTTGGCATGCGCTATGGAGTTATAGGTATTCTGCCAGATGAGGTAGGGCGCATCATAGAGCCCGTCAGAGTTTACGATGGTCTCCCAGTAGGCGGCTTTCTCACAGAACTGATTTGTGTAAGGGTTATTCACCCCGTCATCCTGGATGTTATCGGAGGAGAGCTCCGTGAGGTAGGCTATCGAAGAGGTAGAGTAAGCACTACCAAGGAGCTTCTCTATCTTGCTCGCATTGTCGGGCTCGACGAGCGAGGAGTAGGGGTTCTCATCGAGGAACTTGTTGCATGATGTCATCGACAGGACGAGCGTGACACCAAGGCTTAGAATCGTGATTGGCTTCATAGCTTCTAAGTATTTCGATGACTACATTCCCACCGTACAGGTGAAGATGAGCGAGTGTGGAGTATAGGCGTAGGGGAGCGCACCGTTGAGCTTCTTATCCGAGTAGATGAGGAAGAGGTTGGAGGCCTGCAGCTTCAGATCGACAGAGGAGAGGAAGCTCTTCGTGAGGAGGCTCTTGGGGATAGAGTAGCCGAGTGATACGTCGCGCAGCTGGATGTAGTCGCAGCGAGCGATACGTACGTCGGAGTAGTCGTAGGTCGTGTAGGCCTGCGAGAGATTTGGGTAGCGGTTACGCTGGTCTGCCGTGGGGATGGAGGGGACGTTGGTGTGCTCTTCATCACCGGGGGCCTTCCAGCGGCGGTTGAACTCATGCCCGAGGACCTCGTAGTCGTAGTACGTGGTGCTGAACTCAGCTGGCAGGCGCTTGATACTACCGAAGGAGTAGAGGATATAGGCACTCAGCGTGAAGTTGCCGATGCGGAAGCTATTGTTGAGACCACCCTGGTCGGTAGGTGTCAGCGTACCCGAGTACTTGAGGTAGTCAAGATCCTCCGTAGCACTGAAGTTGATGTGGTCACGCTCGATCTGCCCCTTGCTATTGTAGAAGAGGGGGAAGCCTTCGCTCGACAGCTTGTAGAAGGGGATAGAGAAGACCGATGCCAGAGGATAGCCTTCGCGGGCAGCACCACTTGAGGAGCTTACCAGCGTGGAGACGTCTGACTGCGAGAGGAGCTTCGTTACCTTATTCGTATTGCGAGCGTAGGAGAAGGACGTCGTCCAAGAGAAGTTCTGCGTCTTGACGTTCTGCGTCGTCAGCGAGAGCTCGACACCCTTAGCTTCCATGGAGGCCACGTTGCCGTAGGGCTTGAAGAAGCCACCCGTACCCTGATTGTAGGAGATATCTACGAGGTCACGGCCCTGACGCGAGAAGAGGCTGAGCGATACGCCGATGCGGTCCTTCAGGAGTCCGAAGTTGAGGTTCCAGTTCAGCTCATACATCTTCTCATAGGTGAGGTCGTGGTTAGCGGGCTCACTGATATAGAGCGAAGGATAGCTGTGGTCGCCTGGGCGGAAAGGTAGGTAGCCCTTGATGCGCTGGTAGGAGTTGTAGACGGAGGGGAGTGTCCCAGTCATCCCGTAGGAGAGACGCGTGGAGAGTGAGGAGAGGGGGCTGAGGCCGGGGAAGAAGGATTCGCTTGAGACGTCCCAGCCGAGGGCTACGTTCCAAGTGGGGATCCAGCGTACCAGACGAGACTTCCCGAAGCGGTTTGTCCCTTCGTAGCGGAAGGAGCCATCGAGGGTATAGCGCCCGAGGTAGCTATAAGAGAGGTTCCCGAGGAAGGAGACATTACGATAGATCGTCGTCGAGCGCGAGTAGTAGTTGTTGCGACGATCATGGAGCCAGTGGAAGAGCATAGGGTCGAAGGTGCTCAGCTGACCGAGCTCGAAGTTTACCCCATACTCATTGTGCCAACCATTACGCTCGAGGTAGTCGTAGAGGTCTGTACCCCCGACGAGCGTCAGAGCATGCTTGCCCTCAGCGAAGGTGTCGGTATAGGTCGCACGGGCCTGTAGGTCGAAGCGTCGTGAAGCGTACTCCTGGATGGTGCGGTAGCCCCCATGAGGCATGACGACCCGAGGTACGGCATAGACGTCATCGGCTGGCTTGTAGAGGTAGCTATTGCGGTCGCGGATGAGGCGCTTGTTCATCGCACGGAAGCGCTCAGAGGCGTTGGACTTCTCGGTGCGGATGAATTCCGTCAGGTCATTGTAGTACTGGATCGATCCGAGGAGCGAAGCGTTGAACTTCGTCGAGGGGCGGTAGGCTATCGAGGCCTGCAGACGGACGTTCACAGCATCGACATCGCGGTAGTTCTGGTTCATCTCCTCCTTGATGTTGTAGGGAGCGAACTCGTAGAGGTAGTACTGCGTGGGATCCATCGTACGGGAGAGCGTCTGTGCTACCGAGAGAGGTGTGAAGTCCCCACCATCATGGTCGCGGGTGTAGGATGCATTGACGATCGTCCCGAAGGTCCAGTACTTGTGGGGCTTGAAGGTGGCGTTGAGGTTGAAGAAGTAGGTGTTCTCCGACTGTACCTTAGCCCACCCTGGGTCAATGGTAGCGCCGAGTGAGGCATAGAAGTTCGATACCTGTCCGCCAGATGCAAGCGAGACCGTGTGCTGATGACGGATGCTGTGCTGGAAGAGCTCCTTGAACCAGTCGGTATTGCGCATCTCAGCTTCTTGTAGGTAGCGGGTGCGCCCCTCGAGGGTGTTATCTTGGAGATACTCCTTATTCTTATACTTGATCGCGTTGTCGTACATCAGCCCGTAGACCCCGTAGCGCGTCTGGTAGAGTACTGTCTCGGGAGAGAGGCTACCACCGCCCTCAAGCTCCTTGAGCACCGACATCTGGTCCTGCGAGTTGAGGATGTTGAACTCGCGGTAGGAGGGGATGAAGCGGTAGGTGAGCTGTGATGTATAGGTGAAGCGGTTGATACCTTGGCCTGCATGGCGGGTGCGCACGGAGATCACACCACCGGTAGCTTGGTTCCCATAGAGGGCCGTTGCCGAGGCATCGGTGATGACAGTGAAGCTCTCGATGTCACGCTCGGAGAGCCCAGGGAGAGCTGCAGCGATGAGGCGCTTGGCGTCAGTGGAGGCGAGGTCGGCCGTGTTGAACGTGCTGTCTTGCTTATAGACGACACCATCGATGACCCAGAGCGGATAGTACTTGGTCTGAATAGAGGTCGTCTGACGCATGGTCGTCACCGTAGAGCCCTTCTGCTGCTCTTCACCATCCTCGAGGGTAATCTCAAGAGGGGTAGTTGTAGCAGGGGTTTCGGTGGTCTTCTTGCCCGTGAGGGTGAAGACGAGGACGGATTTCTCAGGGACTTGGAGGGAGAACTTCCCTTCCTTGTCGGTCGTCGTGTGCTTGGAGTTATCGAGCTTGACCGTGACAGATACCTTCGGCAGAGGCGTACCTCTGGAGTCAAGTACCTTCCCTTGGACAAGGATCGTCTGGGCACAAACGGCCGTCACGGAGCCGATGAGTAGCATCAGACTCACAATGAGGTTGCGTAGCTGGGTTCCCATAATCTGTAGAGACATTGGTAGGTTAGTGCTTCAGTGCATCTCACTCCCTTTATATAAAGAATAGGGCTGGGGTGAGGTGCAAGAGCAAATGTAAATAAAAAGATAATACGTTGTGTTTCTTTTCAATAGCTGCTTATATCCTATATAATTTAAGGAAGTGTGTGCGTTGTCTGGTTTGAGTTTAGGGAATTCGGCCCACCTATTAGGGGGGATAGACATCGGAAGAGGGGAGGGGCGCACTACCTCCGAGGTGTGGGTGCGTAGTACTTTTGGGTAGGAGGAGATCTGACCCGAAAGAAGTAGGTAAGGCAACCAGTACTGGTCGATGAAGTGACCAGTACTGCTTCATATAGGTGACCAGTACTAGTCACGGTCGCAACCAGTAGTGGTCAGATCACCGACCAGTACTGGTTCATTTTGCCCTCTCATGTAGTGTCAGGGAAGTGGCTCTATGGTAGAGATTTATGAAGGCGATAATTTGTGTGTCAAACTCGTTTGTTTGAGGAGGGTAGCACTCCCCTTTAGACGCTCTGATCTACCTATATAATAGAGGCACACCAAGGCTGGTCATCTGACCTGTACCTTGGTGTGCCTCTTGCTGTGTCTTGGGAGCAGTTAGCTCAGCGGATCCTCATCTTCGGCGGGCTTATAGCGCTGGGCGTCGAAGGAGGGAACGGTTGGTTTTGCTCCTCCCTGGTGGTCGGGAGCGGGAGCTGTCTGATGGATGCGTACCCTGAGTGCTACGATCTCCGTGCTGGTGCTTACTCGCCCTTCGCGGTCAGTCTCACGTACGTACTCGATACGGCCAGCGATGGAGATGAGTGCTCCAGCGTGCAGATGCTCCAGCGCGATCCCTGCTTGACCGCGAGCGATGATGCGATGATAGAGTCGCTGGAGGTAGGGACGACCACCTTCGCGCCCCGTGACTTCCTCCTCGGTCTTGAGGCGTAGGCGCACCTCAGGGAAGTCGGGCGCAAGATAGTGCACGATCGGCTCCTCGGTGAGCTCACCCGTGAGGATGACTTGATTGGTCGGGGGGAGTTGGGGCATGAGTGCTTAGCGGTTGAGGACCTTGTTCTTCGCGATCACAGCGACGTAGTCCTTGAGGTAGTTAGGTGTCCAGTAGGCTGTGTCAACAAACTCCTCACGCTCAAAGGCTACCGTGGCAAGAGCGACCATAGCCTCCGCCGTAGGGGCAAAGCCTTCGTCCCATACTTCGTAGCTGTGCTCAGGCCACAGACCACGAGCCTTCGTCGCGCCATTACCGATGAGTATAGGGTCTGGGGCAGCGCCGAAGATAGGTGCTTCGGGATCGAGGATCGCTGCGAAGTCATCCTGCTTGCGCTCCCCCGTGTGGGTGAACTCTGCAGCATAGACCTCCATTCGTCGGGCATCCAGCAGAGGGAAGAGCGTAGCGGTACGCCCCTCGAGGAGTGCGCACTGTGCTTGATGCGCCAGCAGCTCCAGTGTGTCGATAGCGATGAGGGGGACGCGATAGCCGAGGCAGAGGCCCTTGGCAAGCGAAGCCCCGATGCGTAGTCCCGTGTAGCTACCAGGGCCTGCACTCACAGCGATAGCTGAGAGGGTAGCCCCGTCGTGACTGCGGAGTGCCTTGAGCAGCTCGTCTACCATGGGGGCAAGGGCTGCGGCGTGCCCACCTTCGGGGGACTCAGCTTCGCGTGAAGCGAGTATTTCTTTACCACGACCGAGGGCGGCGCTGCACTTCGTCGTGGAGGTCTCTATACAAAGGATCATAGGTGATAGTGGATCGATCTCTGGGTAGATTAGTCGAGGATGAGCTCTACGGGGCAGTGGTCAGAGCCGTAGATCTCCGTGTGGATGGCGGCACCCTGCAGGCGGGGAGCGAGGCGCTCGGAGGCGACGAAGTAGTCAATACGCCAGCCTGAGTTGCGCTCACGGGCCTTGAAGCGGTACGACCACCACGAGTAGATGTCCGCTTGGTCGGGGTAGAAGTGGCGGAAGGTGTCGATGAAGCCTGCATCCAAAAGCTCCTGTAGCTTGCCTCGCTCCTCGTCTGTGAAGCCCGCATTGCGGCGGTTGGACTTGGGGTTCTTCAGGTCAATCTCCTTGTGCGCTACATTGAGGTCGCCGCAGATGATGACGGGCTTCTTCGCATCCAGCCCCTTGAGGTATGAGCGGAAGGCGTCCTCCCACGTCATGCGGTAGTCGAGGCGACGGAGGTCATCCTGCGAATTCGGCGTGTACACCGTGACGAGGTAGAAGTCGGGATACTCGAGGGTGATGACGCGCCCCTCTTGGTCGTGCTCCTCGATGCCGATGCCGTAGCTGACGCTGAGAGGCTCATGACGGGTATAGATAGCGGTACCAGAATAGCCTTTCTTCACGGCATAGTTCCAGTAGCTAATGTAGCCGGGCAGGTCGGCATCAAGCTGACCCGCCTGCATCTTCGTCTCTTGTAGGCAGACGAAGTCAGCATCTAATTCTTTGATGATATCGGGAAAACCCTTGGTGAAGACGGCGCGCAGGCCGTTGACATTCCAGGAGATGAACTTCATTTGGATAGGAGTTCTTTGTGATTAGTCTTTGTAAATGGTGGGGTCTTCGATGCCAGCCTCGAGCATGGCCTCACGACGCTCGATGCAGGTGCCACACTGGCCACACTGCACGTCGCCACCTTCGTAGCAACTCCAGGTCTCAGCGTAGTTGATGCCGAGTGCCTTGCCATGGCGAGCGATCTCGCCCTTACTAATATCTGTATAGGGGGCTGTGACCTCGACGCCGTTGCCCGTACCGGCAGCGATAGCCTCGTGCATCGGGCGGATGAAGGAAGCACGGCAGTCGGGATAGATAGCGTGGTCACCGAAGTGATTGGCGATGTATACGCGCTTTAGGCCTCGGCTCTCAGCGAGACCAGCAGCGATGGAGAGCATGATGCCATTGCGGAAGGGTACGACTGTCGCAGCCATATTCCCCTCGTCGTAGCTCCCCTTGGGTATCTCACCGCCTCCCTGAAGAAGGGCACTTCGGAAGTACTGCCCCATGAAGCCAAGAGGGATCGTCAGGTGCTCGATGCCGAGTCGCTCGCAGTGCAAGCGAGCATAGGGGATCTCCTGTGCGTTGTGCTTCGAGCCGTAGTCGAAGGATATGGCCAGCGCGATATTCGCCTGATATTCGTAGAGGAGGGTGACGCTGTCCACCCCTCCCGAGAGGACGATGAGTCCGTCTTGCTGAGGCATATAGTCGAAGTTAGAGGAAGAAGCTCAGGAGGATCTGAGCAGATATGATACGTACGAACATCCCCACGGGATAGACGATAGCATAGGCTACGGAGCTGGAGCGTGACTCGTTGATGGACATCGCATAGTCCAGCGCCATGGAGTTCGCCATCACGCCGCAGAGCATCCCGACAGTCTCGGCATGCGTCTTCTTATAGCCGAAGAGCGATAGTAGGCCGACAGCCATCGTCGGGAGGTAAGTAATGAGGAAGCCTAAGCCAATCCAGAGCAGGCCGTCTCCGTGGATGATCATCTCGAAGAAGTGCTCACCACTGGCCAGACCCAGCCCCGCGAGGTAGAGGATGATGCCGAGCTGCTTGATGAGCTGCGTGGCGCTATTACTCATATAGGTCGCGATGCGTAGGCGTGCACCGAAGGCCCCCATCAGGATACCTACGATAATAGGACCACCAGCGAGCCCGAGCTTGATCGGCATGCTCAGTCCAGGTATAGCTAGGGGGATAGATCCGAGGATACAGCCTACGGCGAGGCCGAAGAAGAAGCTGAAGAGCTTCGGCTTGTCGAGGACGTTGATCGAGTCCCCGAGGAACTTCGAGGCACGCTCGATCTCCTGCGCTTCACCTACCACCGAGAGACGGTCACCGAGCTGCAGGTGTAGGTCGGGCGTAGCGAGGATCTCGATACCAGCACGGTCGATACGCGTGATGTTGATCCCATACTGATTGCGCAGGCGTAGAGCACCGAGCTTAGCACCATTGACCTTGGAGTTCGTGATGATGATACGCTTGCTGACGAGTTGGGAGTCGATAGCATCCCAGTCGATGTCGGGGCGATTCCAGTCACGGCTCTCAGCACGGCGACCGAAGAACACCTCCATCTCCTCGACGTCCTCAGGGTGTACCAAGACCAGGAGGTGGTCACCCTCGTGGAGTACCGTCTGTGAGGAGGGAATGATCAGCGTATCACCACGCCAGATGCGCGAGATGATGAAGTGCTTTTCCTCAAGGCGTACAGCTTCGAGGATGGTCTTACCGAAGAGGGCTGCGTTCGTGAGCTCCAGCTCGGTGATGTAAGTATTGCGGGAGTTGTCCTGCTCATTGCGCTTGTGGCGCTTCGGATCAAGGATGTTGAGGGTCAGTATGGCGAGGATCATCCCGACGACGCCGAGAGGGTAGGTGAGGGCACAGCCGAGCGCAAGGTCAGCGACTTGGCGGGCACCGGCAGATCCGAGTGCGTCCTGCATCGTGCTTTGTACGGCTGCGAGCATCGGTGTATTCGTCACAGCGCCAGCCATGATCCCGAGCATATTCGGCATCGAGATACCGAATATATAATGTAGAGCGACCACGACGGTGAGGCCGAGGCCGATGACCATAAGGCCTAACGTATTATATAGTATACCCTGACTCTTGAGCGAAGGGAAGAAGGACGGCCCCACCTCGACACCGAGGGCGTAGACGAAGAGTGCCAAGCCAAGGGTCTGGGCAAAGCTATTCATCTCGGGGTCGACTCGCACGCCGAAGTGAGCGGAGAGGATCCCGACGAAGAATACGAAGGTGATGCCGAGAGATATCTTACCCACGCGTAGCTTGCCGAGTAGGATGCCTGCGGCAGAGACGAGGGTGAGCCATACAAGGGTCTCCAGCACCGAGGGGGCGATGAAGACATCGTGTAGCCACGAATTGAAAGCTTGCATTATAGTACTGAAGTCTTGGGGAGCTTCGCCGATTCACAAGGGCTTAGCCAGCGCAAAAGTACCACTTTTATAGCGATCCATAGTCTGTGTGTATTGTTAAAATGTTGGTGGTTTTTGGATTGGTTGCTGGTGTAGTCCCATGTGTAGCCCATTAAACGCTGGTACTTTCTCTTTATTTTGATGAATGTAAGTGTTGATTAAGTGCTTGTGAGATAATTGGATGGATGTAATATTTGAGGGCATCGTGTACAGTGTATTTATTTGCATTTGTTGGAATTCTATTACCTTTGTTGCTCAATTTCAGGCGCGCATGCGCCTCTCCACGTGGCTACTACATAGTGGCTGCAATATCTCCTCTTGGAGGAGGTTGCATCCACAGCTAAGAGGATGTATCAAGTAATTTATTAGTCTATGAAGCAGAACGAATCGCGTGGGTTCCAAGCCCAGTATGAGGCTCCTCGAGCTGAGTTCCTCAACGTTGCCCTCGGGCAAAGCATTCTTATCGCAGGTAGCGGTACGCTGCCTGATGGTATCGACGAAGGTGATGACGATACCTTCGAGTTTGTACCCTAACCACTTAATTTACTTTACCTAAATGGGAATGAATTTACTACGTATCTACGGTGCTACCCTGCTCGTCGCTCTGACGATGGGGATGAGTGCTTGTAAGAATGAAGATGCCCCTGTGACGGCTCCTGCTGTAAGTGCGGAGGCTAACAGTGGTCAGAAGATCTCTCTCAATGTAGATATTGAGGGGCTTTCCACAAGTGATCTTCGTGCAATGGAGATCCAGGAGAATATCGTCGGCAACCAGCATGCTGGTCTGAAGTTTGTCTGGAAGACTAACGACACGGAGAAGCTCTACATTGCTTTCAAGAAGGAGGGTAGCGCATCTTCTGCAGTCACAGTCCGTGAGAGCTCACTCACGATTCTCAAGAAGGAAGGGAACCGCTATAAGGCTCGTATCGATGTTGATGCCCCCGCTGGTATCGATCCCGATGCAGACAATATCCTCATAGCTGGTGCTATTGGTGTCAGTGGTATCGATGCTGCGACGGGTCTTGCTTCGGTCCCTGGTCCTCGCCACTTCTACGATAAGGGGCTTCCCTATACTCTGCCTATGTACTTTGCTCCTACGCGACTTCGCTCTAAGACGGTCGGTGGGTCAAAGGAGTACTATGCCGACAACCTGACCTTCCACTTCTATGGAGCGATGGTCGGTGCTACAATCGATAATACGCAGGGGAATATGACCTACTCACCTCACGAGATTACGATGCAGACCGCTGCTCTTACGACCGAAGGGGCGCTGAACCTCTTCGACCTCGAGTCGGATAGCAATGGTCAGTCTGTGCCCAAGTGGACCACGGAGCAGAATGCTACCACGGTGCAGCGTGTCTACTTCGAGCAGGGTGATGTAGCCGTAGGTAAGAAGCGTACGTACTACTTCTGGGCAGTACCCTCAAAGTTCAGTGGTCGTCGTGAGATGTCCTTGGAGTTGCGTACAGATGCTTATGACAAGGAGCTTGGAGCTACAGCGTCTGATGTCTCAACGAAGTGGAAGGTCAAGCAGCTTGCTTCAGCCAAGGTTCATCGCCTCCAGACTGATATCCCCGCACCTATGGGAGACCTCATCATCACGGAGGTATTCATTGGTGGAGGGACGCGAGGTGGCGCTACGGCTTGGGAATTCTACAACCCCACGAATGCTCCGATCAATCTAAAAGATTACTACATCCAGCGCTTCGACTACAATAAGAAGGGGACCTCGGAGTCTACGTGGTATCCCTCTACTCCTACCTACGAGTCTTGTCTACTTCCCGAAGAATGGATTTTGAAGAATGGGCGTAATTCACTGGAAAAAGATGGCCAGCTTGGGATTACTAGAGGTGTTCTTCCGCCGCACAAGTCTGCAGTCTTCTACACGGCTTCTGTTGAGAATAAGAATATGATGAATCGATTCAGAAATCGTGAAGGGCTCGTCTATCTCTTCAATATTGCTTCTGAAACGTTTAATGACCTCAGTAACCAGAAGCTGCGTTATGCAGAGGCGTTCTTTGCTCCTCGCGTTGATTTACCCGGAGGTAAGCGATATCGCTCACGCCACCGTATCGTAAAAAAGACGGATGGGAATGTTGAGACGGTTGACGCCTTCTTCTGGTACGACAATGGTATCCGTGCTCAGTATCCTACGGCCTCCTTCTTCCGTAAGCCTGGCCGTGACTTGCCTCGTAAGCAGATGCAGATCAACCATAACTCTGACTGGGTCATGCGTCATCGTTATGAAGCTCTCGACTGGGGGTACCGCTTTAGTTACTACTTCGATCGTGATCGTGTCTTGACTCCCGCTCTGGGTATCCACTGGATGGAAGATACGAGTACGGGTAGTACAATCCCTAGCAACTCTACGCTGAACGGGTATATCTATGAGCGTCCTATCTTTGCTCCTGACTATAGCAAGGATGATATGAGCTTCGAAGAATTGAAGAAGGAAGCTCAGTTGTATAAGTATATTCCCCCCATGTGGTGGACTAAGGAGCGTGCTCAGGCAGCAGACCGCTAGTCGTTAGCAAGCTCTATTATTCAATAGCTATCCCCCGTGTAGTGCTTAGCACTGCACGGGGGATAGTCGTATATGGGGCCCTAAATAATATAATGTAGTGTAGAGTGACCGCTATAAGAGGGGATACCAACCTATATAGGTCGCTGAGTCAACCTATATAGGTCAGCGAGCGAACCAATATAGGTCACGACGTGGATCTATATAGATTGACTCAGCGACCAGTATAGCTTCACATTTGCTCCTGACTATAGCAAGGATAAGATGGGCTTTGACGAGCTGAAGGCACAAGCTAAGCTGTATAAGTATATCCCACCCATGTGGTGGACGAAGGAGCGTGCTCTCGCAGCAGACCGCTAGTCGTCAGTCACTCCTATACCTATAATATATATCCCCCGTGTGGTGCTAGTCATCGTACGGGGATAGTCGTATCAGAGGAGAGCTCCTCTTGCTAAAGCGCTATGCCTTGGCTCTGCAGTAGGGGCGCTCCAACAACTAATAAATAGTGAGGATTCACTATATTTGTCCTAATGGGATAAGTGCCTCAGTGCACTCCCTGAACTATCTATCACCTCCCTCTCTGGCCTCACCCCCCAATGGAAGAACCCTTACAAACCAAAAAGCCCTTAGGCTTCTGGAAGACCGTCTTGGCCTCCTTCGTTGGCTTCATCGCAGCAAATATACTTTGCTCGATCTTCGCCTTTTTCTTCTTTATCGTCATCCTCTTTGGGGCTTTCGCTTCGGGCTCTGCCCCTGCCAATATACGTGATGGGAGCGTGCTGAAGATAGATCTTAGCTCGATCTCAGAGATCGTCACTACGGACGAACTCTCGAGCTTCATCCCAGGGATGGGCTCGGATGAGAAGCCGATCTCACTCTCGCAGGCCCTCGCCAGCATCCGTAAGGCGAAGGCGGACTCTCGCATACGAGGTATCTACCTCAATGTCGAGGGCTACAGTGGCGGCATGGCTTCGACGGCTGATCTGCGTGAGGCCCTCAAGGACTTCCGCTCCTCGGGGAAGTTCATCATCTCCTACGCTGACTCCTATGACCAGAAGGCCTATTACCTCTCGTCGGTGGCGAACAAGGTCATCCTCAACCCTCAGGGTATGGTGGGGCTTGTCGGGCTGGCTTCGGCACCGACCTTCTACCGTCAAGCGCTGGATAAGCTTGGTGTCAAGGCGCATATCTTCAAGGTCGGCACTTATAAGGGAGCTGTAGAGCCCTTCATGCTCGATAAGCTCAGTGAGCCCAATCGTGAGCAGATCTCGGTCTACCTCAACGGGCTGTGGGACTTCATGCTTCGTGAGATCTCGGCTTCGCGCTCGGTACCCGTCGACAGCTTGCGTGCCTTCGCTGATAGCGGTCGAGCTTTCGGTGAGGCAGAGACCTTCGTGCGTGCTCACCTCGTCGATACCTTGGCCTATCGTCTCGATGTGGAAGACCTCATGGCGCAGCGCCTTGATGTCGCTTCGCCTGATGATATCCCTGTGGTGACGCTGTCGGACTTCCTTATGGAGCCTGATCCACTGGATAAGGGACGCACGGATAAGGACAATGCTGTGAAGGTACTCTTCGCTGAAGGGGAGATCACAGAGAGCCCGCTCAGTAGCGATGGTATCACGAGTGATCTCGCACGTGACCTTCGTGCGTTGCGTGATGATCCTACGGCTAAGGCTGTCGTCCTGCGCATCAATTCGCCAGGGGGGAGTGCCTTCCTCTCAGAGCAGATCTGGCATGAGGTACGTGAGCTGAGTCAGTCGCGCACGGTCGTCGTCTCCATGGGGGATGTGGCGGCTTCGGGTGGCTACTACATTGCCTCGGCTGCTGACGCTATCGTCGCGAGCCCTGTGACGCTCACAGGGTCTATCGGGATCTTCGGTATCCTGCCTGATGCGTCCGAGCTCGGCCGTAAGGTCGGGGTAAGCATTGATGTCGTGCAGACTTCGCCCTATGCAGATATGAGTATGAGTGACCCGATGGCGATGCTTCTACGTCCGCTGACCCCCGAGAAGGGACAGATGATCCAGATAGAGGTAGAGCGTGGGTATAAGACCTTCCTCTCTCGTGTCGCTATGGGTCGTGATATGTCTGTCGAAGCTGTGGACTCTGTCGGTCAGGGTCGCGTATGGCTTGGTGCTAAGGCTAAGGAGCTTGGGCTTGTCGATGAGCTGGGTGGGCTGGAGACGGCTATCCGCCTCGCTGCGCGCCTCGCAGGCCTTCATGAGGGCTATGCCGTAGACTACGGCTCCACATCTACGAGCTTCCTCGAAGAGCTCTTAGCGTCGAAGACCACAGAGCGCTTCACCGCTCGTCTGCGTGACTTCTTCATGACAGACGAAGAGAAGAAGATCCGTGAGTTCTTCCGCGAGGGCTACCGCTATACGGGCATTCTCGCACGTCTACCCTACGAGTATACATCCTACTAATCATAGAGGGCGCTGGCTTTCTCCGCTCGCGCCCTCCCTCTCCTCACCCTCTGGTGTAATGAAGAAAAGCAATAATCCGCTCCTCTATCCGCTCTCCTGGCTCTATGGTCTGGGGGTAGGTCTGCGCAACTTTCTCTTCAACCAAGGGATCCTCAAGCAGCAGTCTTATCCCATTCCCTTGATCTGTGTCGGTAATATCACCGTCGGAGGGACGGGGAAGACTCCCCATGTCGAGCTACTCATCTCGATCCTTCGTAAGCAGTATCGTATCGCTGTCATCAGTCGTGGGTACAAGCGAAAGAGCCGTGGTCTGAGGGAGGTGACCCTGACCTCGACAGCTGAAGAAGTAGGAGATGAACCCAAGCAAATCAAGCAGAAGTACCCTGAGGTGCGCTTCGTCGTCGATGGCAATCGTCGCCGTGCTATGCGCTACCTGCTCGCACTTCCCGAGGGAGAGCGCCCGGATGTCGTCCTTCTCGATGATGGCTTCCAGCATCGCTATGTGCATCCCTCCTTCAGTATCCTGCTCATCGATGCCCAGCGTGAGCTGCATGATGATGAGCTCCTCCCGCTCGGGGGGTTGCGTGAGCCTGCTACGGCACGCTATCGTGCTGACTGCATCATCCTGACGAAGTGCCCACATGATATGCAGCCAATCACCCTGCGTATCATGCAGCGCAACCTCGACCTCTATGCCCACCAGGAGATCTTCTTCTCGCGTATCTGCTACCAGCAGCCACGTGCAGTGCGGACCCTTCTCGGCGAGGCTGCTAGTCCGCTCCCTAAGGATGCACTCGTCATCGCCCTCTCAGGGATTGCTTCGCCAGAGCTTTTCTTCACCTACCTTGGCGAGCGGTATGAACTGATTGACCAGCTCGTCTATCCCGATCATCATCACTTCCGCCCCAAGGACTTCACTGCGATAAGTGAACGCTGGCAGGAGCTGTGTGAGCAGTACTCGGGGCGTCCTGTCTACATCGTCTGCACGGAGAAGGATGCTGTGCGCTTCACCGATAGCCTCGGGGAACTCCCTGAAGCACTGGTCAAGCAGCTGTACTTCCTCCCGATTGAGACGCAGATACTCTACAAGCCGCAGGAGTTTCGTGATATGATATGTAAGGCGGCTAATTCCCTGCCCCCCTCCCTACAAGGGCTGCGCTAAGGGGATTTTGTCCTATCTCAGGCGCTGCGCTTGCGGTGCCTATTCCAAGTATTCTATATCTATATGCAACGAACAGAGATCTCTTCGCTCGGCGAATTTGCGCTCATCAAGCGTCTGACCCGAGACTTCCCTATACAGCATGAGAGCACCCGTCGTGGTGTGGGCGATGATGCTGCCGTCATCGCTTATCCCGAAGGACTGCAGACACTCGTGACGACTGACCTCCTTCTCGAGGGTATTCACTTTGACTTGACCTATACTCCGCTCAGACACTTGGGCTATAAGGCTGCTATCGGGAGCTTCTCCGATATCTATGCGATGAACGGCCATCCACAGCAGCTTACCTGCTCTGTCGGTGTCTCGGCTCGCTTCGCCGTAGAGGACCTTGAGGAGCTATATGCTGGTATTCGCCTTGCATGTAGCCGCTATGGAGTGGATCTTGTTGGGGGAGACACCTCGGCAAGTCTCACGGGCCTCTGTATCAGTATCACCTGTCTGGGGGCTGCTCGCGAAGAGGAGATTGTCTATCGCAGTGGTGCTCAGCCCACCGACCTCATCTGCGTCAGTGGTAACCTCGGTGCCGCCTATATGGGACTCCAACTCTTGGAACGTGAGAAACGCGTCTTCGCTGGGGAGAAGGGGGACTTCGAGCCAGACTTTGCCGAGCATGAATACATCCTCGAGCGTCAGCTTCGCCCCGAGGCCCGTCAAGATATCATCCTTGCTCTCCGAGAGAAGGGACTACGCCCCACGTCCATGATCGATAGCTCGGACGGCTTGGCTTCCGAACTTCTCCATCTTGCTACGGAGAGTGGTGTAGGGGTGCGTATCTATGAGGAGCGTCTACCGATCGATATCGAGACGCATCGTATGGCCGAGGAGCTGAATATGTCGACGACGACCGTAGCGATGAATGGTGGTGAAGACTTCGAACTAATCTTCACCATTCCGCTTGCTGAGCTGGATCGCCTGAAGGAGCTGGATGGTATCCATGTCATCGGTCATGTGACGAGCCCAGGGCAAGGCTGCTATCTTGTTACTCCCGATGGTGCAGAGCTTCGTCTGCGTGCTCAAGGGTGGCCTGACGAGGCGGAGGAATAAAGTTCGCCTGACTATATAGCCTACTAGCTCTCTATCTATAGAGGATCAATAAAATAGAAGGGTACTCTCCTTGAGTGGAGAGTACCCTTTGTACGTATAGGAGTTCTTGTAGTGTGTCAGCTCATCGAGCTTGAGTTATAGCTAATTGTGGGGCGAAGCTGACGGCGCCAGTAGCGTAGGAGCTCCGTGTGGTCGCCAGTGGCAAGGTTCTCCTCGAGCAGATGGATGATGAGTTCCACCGCCTCAGGACAACCAAGGTGAGCAGCCTGCTCTGCATAGTAGTAGGCTGCATCGTAGTCGATAGGGCCACCGCCATTGCCTGGGAGGAACCCCTTAGCGACGATCAGATAGGCTGTACCCGAACCAGCTTCCATAGCTTTGCGAAGGTAGCTGAGAGCAGTATCCTCGTTAGCCTCTACGCCCTTTCCGTCACGATAGAGGTGATAGAGCTGGAGGTAGGCATCGGAGAAGCCTCGCTCTCCTGAGGCTTGGAGATAGAAGAGCGCCCGTGGCGGTACAGCTGTACCTTCCTTTTCTTCAATTTGGATAAGAGCACTGGTATAGAGTGCTAAGGGATAGCCTTGCTCTGCGGACTTCGTCAGCCATTCAAGTGCTGGATGATCTGCTTCATCTCCGTGCCCAGAGGCATAGTAGTCAAAGAGAAGATACTGTGCTTCGGCATCGCCTCCTTCAGCTGCTTCGCGTACCTCTTCGAGACTACGCGATCCAAAGGACGGAGCAGTGGGGAGATCAATGTGTGTCAAGTTGATTGCAGGGCGAGCGCAAGATGCAGCGCCTGGGGAAGCGGTTGCTTGAGAAGCTGATGCCTGTACCCGTGTGCTTTGGAGGCACTGCTCTTCCTTGTTGCTGGAGAAGAGCTGTGCGATTCTAGAAAAAATATTACTCATTGATTAGGTTCTTTTCTGTAAGTTGGTAGCGTATATCATGGCTACCTTTGTTAAATATACATTTAGTTTATAGTGCAAATATAAAGAAATACTCTATCCGATGTACTTTGATTTTGGTATGGTCGCTTTCTTAGAGGGGAGATATCTGCAAGTCTCTCACATCGCTTGTCTGTCTCTTGTAGAGTAGGGGTGCTTATCTTGATAATTGACAGTGACTTAGTCCTGCTGCTCGTAGGAGGGCTTGTACTTATATCCTCCTCCCCCTAGGTGTAAGTTATTCAAATCTCTATTGGACTAATGTAGGAATTGACTGTATACTGGTCATACAATGGACTCACAGCAGGTACTTCTAATAATTGTCGTATCTTTGCACCCGATCCGATAAGCCCAGATGGCGGAATCGGTAGACGCGTTGGTCTCAAACACCAATGGACGAAAGTTCGTGCCGGTTCGATCCCGGCTCTGGGTACAATGAAGTTATCCCCGCTATGGTCAACTGGCCATAGCGGGGATAGCTCTTTTTACATGGCGGCATATGGTGTTTTCTGCCACCTTAAACGTGAAGAAAATCCTCTACTTTTTGTCTGATTTCTCCTTTTTAAGAGAGCGAAAAGGGGGACTACTTGGAGTATTTCCCCTCTCTCAGGAAAAATTTTCTGTGCTCATTTGTGAAGATTTTAGAGGCATAATAGGGTGTGTTGCTTCTTCGTATTTGTGTTGTAGTTTCTTGATTTATAGTCTGTTGATTTGGGTTTTATTGGTGGAGGATGTACTGTCTATATAGAGGATGGAGGGGCATTACCTCAAAGAAGTTTAATCAATTTTATAGATTTATTTGGTAGTATAAAAAAATGTCGTACCTTTGTAGTGTGTTTTTCATGGTATTAGATTTAAGGTTAACAGAGAGTAGGGGCTGTCGGGAGACAGTCCCTATTCGTTTTTATATGATTGGGGGTCGCAGACGGCCCACCACATTATATAACAGTGTGCCCCCGAGTAGCGATAGAGCTACTCGGGGGCACACTTGTATTATGGGCTCAGTGGGCGGAATGTTGCCCACAAAGCTCGGCTGGGGGCTTAGAGCCCCGTATAGTTGTGGGGGGAGATGCGGTGCATCTCTTCCTTGATCGCGTCGCTGACAGCGAGGCCTTCGATGAAGTCGTAGATGGACTTCTCCGTGATGGCAGCGTTGGTGCGTGTGAGCTCCTTGAGTGCTTCGTAAGGCTTGGGGTAGCCTTCGCGACGGAGAATCGTCTGGAGTGCTTCGGCTACGACGGCCCAGTTGTGTTCAAGATCTTGGTAGAGGGCATCCTTGTTGAGGAGTACCTTCCCGAGGCCCTTACGCAGGCTCTTCAGTGCGATGAGGCTGTGTGCCAAGGGCACACCGACATTGCGCAGTACGGTCGAGTCGGTGAGGTCACGCTGCAGGCGTGAGATGGGGAGCTTGCGAGCAAGGAAGCCATAGACGGAGTTCGCGATGCCAAGGTTACCCTCTGCATTCTCGAAGTCAATGGGGTTGACCTTGTGAGGCATGGCCGATGAGCCGACTTCGCCAGCACGGATCTGCTGCTTGAAGTAGTCCATCGAGATATACATCCAGAAGTCGCGCGCCAGGTCGATGAGGATGACGTTGATACGCGTTAGCACATCGAAGAGGGCAGCCATCTGGTCATAGTTAGAGATCTGCGTGGTGAAGGCTTCACGCTCAAGGCCGAGGCTGCGGACGAAGTCTGCCGCAAAGCGCTTCCAGTCATGCTGAGGGTAAGCTACAGCATGGGCATTGAAGTTCCCCGTAGCCCCGCCGAACTTCGCTGTGTGGGGCAGCGCTTCGAGTGTCTTGAGTTGCTCCTGCAGGCGGTAGACATAGACCTCGATTTCCTTGCCGAGGCGTGTGGGGGAGGCTGGCTGCCCGTGGGTACGTGCCAGCATTGATACGTGCTCCCACTCCGTAGCGTAGAACTGTAGCTGATCGATCAGTCCGCCAAACTCTGGCAAGAAGACGTGCTCGACAGCTTCGCGGATCATCAGAGGGAAGGACGTATTGTTGATGTCCTGTGAGGTGAGCCCGAAGTGGACAAACTCCTTCTCATCGCTCAGGCCGAGGTCGTCGAACTTCTCCTTGATGAAGTACTCGACGGCCTTGACGTCGTGATTCGTCACGCGCTCGATCTCCTTGATTCGGAGGGCATCCTCGGTGGTGAAGCTCAGATAGATATCGTGGAGGCGATCCGTGCGGTCCTTGCTGAGGATACCACGGAGGTGTGGGAGCTCTTCGCAGAGGGCGATGAAGTAGAGGATCTCTACACGTACGCGGTAGCGGATGAGGGCTTCCTCAGAGAAGTAAGAGGCGAGGGCCTCTACTTGGCCACGGTAGCGCCCATCGATAGGGGAGATAGCTTGTAGCGAATCGAATTGCATGATTGCAGAGTAATAGATGTGATAGGAGGGGAAGGGGGAGAAAGCAACGAAGCACCTCCCGTCTCACATGTGTAGAGGGAGGTGCTTCGCTGATGGGGATTATCGTAGGCGCTGTGAGGCTCGGATAAGCGTCTCGTCGTAGATCATACGGCGGGAGGCTAAGTAGAGCAGAGGCAGGCAGATGATCGGCAGAGCCAGTGGGAAGCGGATGGCGAAGGTCGCCCCGTTCGCTGAGCAGAACTGATAGCTGGCCCAAGCGATGTAGATGAGTTCGCCGATGATGACCAGCATCGTCAGGATCGTCAGGCGCATCTGCAGGATTCTTCGCTTGTAGAGGAAGATCAGTCCGAGTGATGCGCAGCCCGTCAGGATGCTGAGTACACCGATGACCCAGGTGCTGTGCAGCGTCGTGCTGTCGACAGCGCTATAGATGCGCCAGTTGTCGAGGACACAAGCCTGTCCCTCGGGGAGGGTGAAGACCGCGACGTCCTGCAGGGCAAAGGTGATCATGATGAGCCCCACGAGGAGGAGCCATACTGTCTGTATGCGTTGCCACATAGCGATAGAGAGCTTGTCGGGACTTACTTCTTGGTGCGCCCAGCGATGTTGTGGTAGAGCTCGCCGTCTTCGTACTCCTTAGCAGCGATGAGCGTAGGCTTGGGCATGCGCTCATACTGACGGGAGATCTCGATCTGCTCTTCGTTCTCGACCATCTCCTGCTGATCGTCGGTGTAGACTGCGAACTCCTGCAGCTTAGCTTCGAGCTCTTGCTTCATCTCCTGAGCGATCTGGTTCGCACGCTTGGCGATGATCATCACGGTCTCGTAGATGTTCTCCGTGTCCTTGCTGAGGCTGACCATGTCACGGCTAATCGTGTTGGTCGGTACATTCTTTTTGTACTTAGGCATATTCTTTATTCTCTATGATACTTCGTGGGTGGGTTATTCGCTGACCTTCTTGCTGTTCATGCGATCGAAGATCTTCTGTGCCTGCTTCGTGTAAGTCCCGTTGGGGAAGTCATTGAGGTAGGCATAGTAGGTGTCGATGACGTCGCGGAGACGCTCCTGCAGCTTCTCGGGGACGCTGAGGTCAGCCATCTCGGCCTTGGCACGCAGGATGAGGAAGGTCAGGTCTTCCTTGTGCTTGGTGAAGGGATAATCCTTCAGAGCATTCTGCGCCGTGATGATGCACGACTCGTAGTTGTTACCGAGGTAGAGGCCAAGGTTGTAGTAGAGCTTGGCAGCGAGGAACTCCTTATAGGCGAGCTTGTCCTGCAGCTCAAAGAGCATCAGTTCGACCTCTGAGCTATGCTTGCCCTTGGGGTAGAAGTCGAGGTAGGACTGGAGCTCCTTGATAGCCCCGATGGTAGCGCTCTGATCCAGTCGTGGGTCAGGCGATGCTTGGAAGAGGCAGTAGCCAGCCTTGAAGCGGGCTTCCTCGACCATGGGTCCCTTGGGGTAGCTCGTATAGTAGTTCTGGAAGTAGCGTGAAGCTTCGCTCTCATCGCCCCGCTGGAGGTAGGCGTCGGCCAAGAGGTAGGTACTCTGAGGGCCTTCGTTCGTACCGACGAGCTGGGGGACGATGTCTTCGAGGAGGCTCACGACACGCCCATATTTCTTCTCATTATAGCTTTTCTTGGCGAAGGAGTAGCGCTCCCCGAGGTCCGTGGACTTCTGCACGCGGTAGTACTCACCACATGAAGAGAGGAGCAGGAGCCCCGCACAAGCCAAACAAAGTCTTTTGATCATATGTAATATCTCATCACAGCCCAATTCCTTCTTATATTTATATATTGAGCCTCGCGGGCAAAGATACGACTTTCCAAGGGAATGCGCCCCATATTTTTCGCTCCATGCCTGATGGGGCAAGTGTCCGCGCTACGCTTGGGACAAGATGCTGAAGAGAGTGGACTTGAGATCGTGGCGCTATGAGGGGTAAATGCAAGGTGTAGCCATGGGTACTACCCTCTGATGGAGGCAAAGAGTGTGAACCCATAGTGGTATGAGGTGTGAACCTATATTAGGTTGTTGCTCCGCGTAGGGATAAAAGTTGCGGACGAGTGGCAGATAAGTTTGGACTACGTACGTGGCTCTAATATCTCCGTACGTGGATATTTGGCTTTACGTGCCTGGTCTTTAAGACTACGTGCATAGATGTGGAAAAACCACTACGTGAAGGCGCTTTTTTCTTCACGAGAATGGCACTTTCCCCTCCGCAGGATGAGGGGAGTACTCGCGATAAGGCGAAGGACTTGTGTATCACTTCGGAGAGGTATATCGGGGAGCTGGGCGTGCGATACCTTAGCACAATAAGTAGGGGGCAGGACTCTCGGCAACAGTCTTATATTGGTCTTCGCTCCGACCAATAGAGGTTTGCTTTCGGATCAATACTGGTCGACGTCATGACCACTATTGGTTCACTCATCGACCACTATTGGTTTGCCCTCCAAACGAATAGTGGTTTAATCCTCCACTTATATTGCCTCGTGTATGCTCTACTGTTAGTCGCTAACTTGCCAGCTTAGGGGAGGAAAGTGAAAAGCCCTTCTCCGAGCGAGGTGCTCAGAGAAGGGCTTGATGCTGTACCAGCCACAGAGGGCCGGGCCGAAGGGAAGCTTAGCCGCGGCGCTTCAGCTCGTCGCGGATTTCGCGGAGGAGTTCGATGTCTTCAGGCGTAGCTGCAGGGGCTTCAGGCTGCTCTTCTTCCTTCTTGCGGAAAGAGTTCATAGCCTTGATCATAAGGAAGATACAGAGGGCGATGATAAAGAAGTCCACAGTCGTCTGGACGAAGTTACCCCAGTTCAGCTCAATTGCTTCCTTGACAGTCTCGCCAGCAGCATCGAGCTCAGCAGGACGCAGGACGTACTTAGCGTCAGAGAAGCTATTGCCCGTGATGAGACCGATAGGAGGCATGATGATGTCATTGACCAGCGAAGTGATGATCTTACCGAAGGCACCACCGATGATGATACCGACAGCCATATCCATGACATTACCCTTGAGGGCGAACTCCTTAAACTCTTGAATGAACTTTGCCATTGATTGGTTTGCTTTACGTTTTAAGTATTAATTGTAATCTCTTGCAAAGATAATCATAAAATATTATCGTGATTATTAGCACGCTCTATGGGTGTATATATAATGTATATGATGGTGCGCCGAGATGTATGCGTTATATGTCCATTCGTGGGATAGTGTACCATAGGTAAGATGCCCTATAAGGGGACATTACTTACTGCCTACCTCCTAAAGAATTTGTATCTTTGGCGGTGCGTACAGGCTAGGCTGATGAAGATGAGTACCCTTCTTCTTGGCGATGGCTTACGCTTACAACACAACGGAACAGCATGCCTAAAGAACGGGGAGCCCTTCCCTATGTCTTCTACATCATCACACTGCTTGCCTCTGTAGTAGCCCTTTGGGGGACGCTCCAGTTAGGTGAGGCACTTACTCCTGCGGCATTGCGTCCCAGTGGCGGGATCGCGACGCTCTCCACTGCCTTTGGAGACTTCAGCACCAGCGTCACACACCATGTACACTCCACCATCGGAGTGCTCCTCCTCCAGATCCTTATCATCCTCCTCGCCGCCCGTATTATGGGCTGGGTCTTCCGCAAGATGCGTCAGCCTGCCGTCATCGGGGAGATTGTTGCAGGGATTCTCTTAGGCCCTTCGCTCTTTGGGCATGTGTCTCCAGACCTCTTTGGAGCACTCTTCCCCGCAGAGAGCCTCCCGAATATCCAGCTGCTAAGCAACTTCGGGCTCATCCTCTTTATGTTTGCTATCGGTATGGAGCTCCGCTTAGGGGATATCCGCCGTCAGCTTAAGAGTAGCCTTATCATCAGCCATGCTGGGATCTTCATCCCATTTGCACTCTCCCTCCCACTCAGCTACGCTATATATACGGAGTATGCTTCGGGCCTAACAAACTTTACGCCCTTTGCCCTCTTCATCGGGATCTCTATGAGTATCACGGCTTTCCCTGTGCTGGCACGTATCATTCAGGAGAATCACCTACAGCGTACACATCTCGGGAAGCTCTCCCTCTCGACAGCTGCAGCTGGTGATATTACCGCTTGGCTCATGCTCGCTGCGATCATCGCGATCTCGCAGAGTGGGAGCATCTTGAGCACGGGCTACAACCTGCTCTTCCTCATCGTCTACCTGCTGGTGATGTTTGGCATCATCCGCCCGCTCTTCCGTATCGCGGGGAAGGTATATAACAATACGGAGGTCATCAGCCATGGTCTGGTCGGGGTGATCTTCATTCTCCTCCTGCTCTCCTCTTACATCACAGAGTTACTGAGTATGCATGCTCTCTTTGGAGCCTTCATGCTCGGTCTCGTCATGCCAGAGGACCTCTCCTTCCGCAAGATTCTCACCGACAAGATTGAGGATGTCTCGCTGATGCTCTTCCTTCCGCTCTTCTTTGTGTCGAGCGGCTTGCAGACAGAGCTGGGGCTCATCGATAGTCCTGCTACATGGGCGCTCCTTGGACTCTTCACTCTCGTTGCTGTCGTTGGGAAGGTCGGAGGTACCTATGTCTCCGCCCGCTGCTCTGGCGAAAGCCCCAAGAGTAGTATCTATCTCGGTGCCTTTATGAATACGCGTGGCCTGATGGAGCTCGTCGTATTGGGTATCGGCTATGAGATGAAGATTCTTCCTCCGACGATCTATGCGGTGCTGGTACTGATGACGGTGATCACGACGGTAATGACGATGCCGATGGTGCATCTGATCAATGTCTTCATCCGAATGAAGGAGCGTAAGCGTGACCGCATCGAGACTATTGATAAGCAGGCAGGGACTAAGGTTCTCCTCTCGTTTGGTCGTCCTTCTTCGGGGGCTACGCTGCTGCACCTGACGAACCAGCTCTTGCGTCGTGGAGGCACTCATCCCAATGTCACGGCCCTGCACATTACTACGGATAAGGATATCAATCCCATCGAGGCTGATAAGTTCTATCAAGATAGCTTCCGCCCCATCCTCCGTGCAGCCGAAGAGCTGGAGCAGCCTCTCGAGACCGACTATATCGTAGCCGATGAGGTAGAGAGTGCTGTCCTGAACAAGCTGACTTCGGAGCGCTACAACCTACTTATTGTAGGGGCTGGCGTACGTCTCTCCTCGGATGAAGATGACCGTGAGGCTAGCTCGATGCGTCAGCAGATGAGTCGCTTTATGGGCTCACTTCCGATGCGCACCACGGAGAGCCTCCTCTCGATCCACAGCATGTTGCGCGACAAGATGGCCTTCTTCGTGCATCGTGCCCCCTGCTCGGTAGGTATCCTGCTGAGCCGTTCCTTTGATTCGCCTAAGCATATCCTCGTGTATGTGCGTAGTGCCAGTGACCTACGTCTCTTGCCCTACGCCCGTACGATGGCTGAAAATAATCAGGCTACACTGCGTATTGTCCTCTCCACTGGAGTCGCAGGAGTCGCACGTGAGAGCCTCAATTCTCATCCTGGAGAAGAGATTATCACGACAGATAAGCTCTGCTCTGTCCCCGCCGAGTGTGACCTCGTGGTCGTCAGCTACACCTATTGGCAGGAGTCCTTTGATACTTGTGAAGAGCTCCTTGCACAGCTCCCCTCCACCTTGATACTCAATCTCAAATAGGCCCACTCCTCATCACTTCACGCCAGCAACTGGCCTCAATACACAAAGACTATGACGAAGTTAGCAGCAAATGACCCATGGCTTAAGCCCTACGAAGAGCGTATCCGCCGCCGTATGGAGTTTACTCATGCCCGTGAGCGCTCGATCACACAAGGAGGAGATATCCCCTTGGAGCAGTTTGCCGACGGCTACCTTCACTATGGCCTACATCATGATAAGGAGAAGGGATGCTGGATCCTCCGTGAGTTCCTACCTGGAGCTCAGAGCGTGCACCTTATTGGATCATTCAACAACTGGCAGACGATGTCAGTGTGGAAGCTCAAGCGTGTCGATGACTATGGCAACTGGGAGATCTGTATCTCTGACAAGGCATTGCATCACGGTGACTTCTATCGCCTCTTTGTCCACTGGGGCTATGGGAGTGGTGAGCGTATCCCCGCCTGGGCTACTCGTGTAGTGCAAGATCCCTCGACGGGTATCTTCAGCGCCCAGGTCTGGGCACCCGAGGATAGCTATACCTTCCGTCATGCACGTCCAGCTCGCACCGAAGAGCCTCTCATGATCTACGAGTGCCACATCGGTATGTCGTCTGAGGAGGGCAAGGTAAGTAGCTACCGTGAGTTCCAAGAGAAGGTCCTGCCTCGCATCATTGATCTTGGATACAACGCCATTCAGATCATGGCCATTCAGGAGCACCCTTACTATGGCTCCTTCGGCTACCATGTCTCAAGTTTCTTCGCACCCAGTAGCCGCTTCGGTACGCCTGACGAACTGAAAGCGCTCATCGATGCCGCTCACGCTGCAGGCCTCAAGGTCATCATGGACCTTGTGCACAGCCATGCCGTGCGTAATGAGGTCGAGGGGCTGGCTTGCTACGATGGCTCCCGCACACTCTTCTTCCACGAAGGCCCTCGTGGTGACCATCCCGCTTGGGACTCGCTGTGCTTCGACTACGGGCGCAACAACGTCATCCACTTCCTCCTCTCCAACTGTAAGTATTGGCTGGAGGTCTTCCAGTTCGACGGCTTCCGCTTTGATGGCGTCTCCTCGATGCTGTACTACAACCATGGCCTCGGTGAGTGCTTCACCTCGTACTCCGACTACTTCAATGGCCATCAGGATGCCGATGCTATGGCATATCTTACGCTGGCCAATAAGCTGATCCATAGCGTCTATCCCGATGCGATCACTATCGCCGAAGAGGTGAGCGGTATGCCTGGCCTCGCAGCTCCCATTGAGGACGGAGGCTTTGGCTTCGACTATCGCCTCTCGATGAATATCCCCGACTTTTGGACGAAGCTCATCACCGACCACCCCGACGAGGAGTGGAGCCCTGGTGCTATCTGGCATGAGCTCACAAATCGTCGTGAGGATGAGAAGACCATCAGCTATGCCGAGAGCCATGACCAGGCACTTGTGGGGGATAAGACGCTCATCTTCCGCCTCGCTGATGCAGATATGTACTGGCATATGAGTCACTCAAGCCGTACGCTCATCACGGACCGCGCTATCGCCTTGGATAAACTCATTCGTCTAGCTACTGCTACCACGATGAATGGTGGGTACCTCAACTTCATGGGGAATGAGTTCGGTCACCCCGAGTGGATTGACTTCCCCCGCGAAGGCAACGACTGGTCTTACCACTATGCCCGTCGTCAGTGGAGTCTCGCAGATAATGCAGACCTCCTCTACCATGACCTGCAGGAGTTCGATCGTGCGATGGTGCGCTTCATCGACTCGGTGAAGACCTTCCCCTCACTCCCTATCGAGCAATATCACATCCACGAGGAGGATAAGACTTTGGCTTTCGGGCGTGGGGACTACCTCTTCGTCTTTAACTTCCATCCCACACGCTCTCACGTTGACTATCCTATCAATGTCCCTGAGGGCGCATACTCCGTCGTCATCGATACTGACAGCAAGGCCTTTGGTGGCTATGGCCTTATCGACGACAGTCTCATCTATGCCACGCAGCCTGCCGAGAAGGCTGGGACTGCAGCCTTCCCTGCTTTGGCACCGCTGCGCCTCTACCTCCCCGCACGTACGGCTCTCGTGCTCAAGCGTAACACAAACAATTAAATGACTCTCCATAGTGGTGAGCCCCAATCAACTTACACGTCAAATGAGTATCAACACAAAGAACATTGCCATCTTCGCAGGCTCTGCTTCGCTGGAACTGGCAGGAAAGATCGCCGAAGCCCTGGGTATTAACCTCGGTGATATGCAGGTAGAGCATTTCGCTGACGGCGAATTCTCTGTCTACTACAAGGATAGTATCCGTGGTAAGGATGTCTTCCTAGTACAGTCCACCTATCCCTCTTCGGATAACATCATGGAGCTCCTCCTGATGATCGATGCTGCTAAGCGTGCCTCCGCACACTACATCGCTGCGGTCATCCCTTACTTTGGATGGGCTCGTCAGGACCGTAAGGATAAGCCTCGTGTGTCTATCGGGGCAAAGCTCATGGCAGACCTACTGAGCACGGCGGGGGTCACGCGCGTCATCACTATGGACCTGCATGCTGACCAGATCCAGGGCTTCTTCAACGTGCCTGTGGACCACCTCTATGCTTCTATGGTCTTCATCGACTACCTGCGCCAGACGTCTGATCTTGAGCGTACGGTCATCGCTACGCCTGACGTCGGTGGTGCCAAGCGTGCTAACTCCTATGCTAAGTTCCTCGGCGTGCCCATGGTCATCTGCCACAAGAGCCGTGCTAAGGCCAATGAAGTCGCTGAGATGACGATCATCGGGGATGTTACGGATAAGGACGTCATCCTCGTGGACGATATCGTCGATACGGCAGGGACGATCTGTAAGGCTGCTGACCTGATGATGCAGAATGGTGCTCGTAGCGTCCGCGCTGTAGCCAGCCACGCTGTGCTGAGTGATCCTGCTACCGAGCGTATCAATGCTTCGGCGCTCAAGGAAATGATCTTCACCGACTCCATTCCCCTGCGTAAGCACTCGGATAAGCTCCACATCGTATCGGTAGCCAATATCTTCGCTGAGGCTATCAACCGTGTGATCAATCACGAGTCGATCAGTATCCTTTACTCTATCTAAAGGCAACCCTCTTCCGTAGAGGAGTCCTATCACAGCCCCGCCCCCACGCATGTGGAGGCGGGGTTTACTTTGCCTTCGTTGTGAAGGCCTATAAATGAATGTGTATGAAGAAGCGTGAATATATCGAGGCTAATAAGGCTTGGCTCAAAGCGAAGTCTCAAGAAGCGGGTGTTAAGCCTCTGCCCAAAGGAGCCTATTACAAGGTAATTAGCGAAGGACGTGCAGATGGTAAGCACCCGTCGCCTCGCAGCATCGTCACGGCTCACTATACGGGGCGGACGATTGATGGGCAGGTCTTTGATAGCGCGGAGGGCGATGTGCCTGCAGCCTTCCGCCTGAGTGACCTCATCGAGGGCTGGATCATTGCCCTACAGCAGATGTGTATCGGTGACCGCTGGGAAGTCTATCTCCCTGCAGAGCTGGCCTATGGTCGCTATGCGCAGCCTGGCATCCCCGCAGGCTCAACCCTGATCTTCGAGCTGGAGCTCGTCAGTATCGCATGATGCAGCTTTTCGGACTACAGCCCGCTGATCTCGTCTTAGTACTCCTACTCCTTCTCAATGGCCTGACCTTTGTCGTCTATGGAGTCGATAAGTGGCGTGCTCAAGGCGGATACTGGCGCATCCCTGAGCGGACGCTCCTTCTCTTGGCTGCCTTCGGTGGAGCCTCAGGTGCCTGCCTCGGGATGATCGTGTGGAATCACAAGACTTCGCACAAGCGTTTCCGTTATCTCGTCCCCTTTTTTGTCCTACTCCAAGGGCTGCTGGCATTCTATTTTCTGCACCTCTATTGAGCCTGCTTCTTTCGCATCAACCAGCCCCTTTAATAACCTCATAGAAAGAGGCCCTATGGAGAGGCGAAACGAACCAGTACTGGTCTGCGAAGTGACCAGTACTGCTTGACACATGGATCAGTACTGGTCAATATATCTTACCAGTACTGGTTCGCTTGGTTACCAGTACTGGTTGCTTTATCTAGTAGGTAGATAGGCTTTGCTGGATAACCTCTCTTTCGTGCAATATGTAGGGGGAGTCGCACCTACTTTTGATGGGGTGAGAGGCAGTTCTGTAGCGGGTGCTACTTGGTGTTTTTACTCCAGTAGCCTATCGCCTCGTATGGTATTAATGCTTATATTTGTGTAGTAATACTAACCCCGGTAGTAAAAAACTATGCACACAGACAACTATTGTGTCATCATGGGCGGAGGCGTAGGCAGCCGCTTTTGGCCATATAGCCGTGAGGCTAAGCCAAAGCAGTTCCTCGATATCTTTGCCACGGGTCGCACCCTCCTTCAGATGACTTATGATCGTTTCTCCAAGGTAATCCCTAAGGAGAACTTTGTCGTCGTCACCAATGCTATCTACCGAGACCTTGTGCTGGAGCAGCTCCCGGAGCTGACCCCAGGACAGATCCTCCTAGAGCCGATGCGCCGCAATACAGCACCTTGTATCGGCTGGGCGACATATCACATCTACGCGAAGAATCCCAATGCTAATGTCCTGGTCACACCTGCTGACCACCTCATTCTGCAAGAGGATGCCTTCGACGAAGCTATCCGCCGCTCACTAGACTATGTGAAGGCACACCCTAAGCTGGTCACTCTCGGCGTGCGCCCCTCGCGTCCTGAGACGGGCTATGGCTACATCCAGTTCACAGACTGCGAGGATGAGCACTTTGTGAAGGTGAAGACTTTCACGGAGAAGCCCAATATCGAGATGGCGAAGGTCTTCTATGAGAGTGGGGAATTCCTCTGGAATAGCGGGATGTTTGCATGGAACGTGCAGACGATCCTCGATGCCTTCCATCAGTACCTGCCTTCGCTGACCTCTATCCTCGACGAGGTGAAGGGCGCTTATGCTACCGATGAGGAGCAGAGCCGTGTCAGCCAAGTCTTCTCTGAGTGCCCTAATATCTCGATTGACTATGCTATCTTGGAGAAGGCGGACAACGTCATGGTGCTTCCCGTTGACTTCGGGTGGGCAGACCTCGGTACTTGGGGCTCGCTCTATGAGCTCAAGCGAGAGGAGCCTCGTGCGAATGTTGCTCTACATACCAAGGCTCTCTTCTATGAGGCTGAGGGCAATATCGTTTCGCTTGATGGGGATCCCGAGAAGCAACTGGTCGTCGTCCAGGGGATCAATGACTGTGTCGTAGCTCAGAGCAAGGGAGTCCTCTTGATCTGTAAGCGCGATGAAGAGCAGCGCATCAAGGAATTCATGGGCGAAGCATCCGTCCAATTTGATAAGAAGTTCGACTAATCATTTAGTCCTATATAAAGCAAGCGCGGGCGAATCAC
>ERZ773214.255-NODE-255-length-37347-cov-4.128124_pt1 | contig 37347 bp, 52 predicted proteins | sample MGYA00511238_ERZ773214 | MGnify/ENA primary metagenome ERZ773214 (study PRJEB29015, sample SAMEA2738157) | human oral metagenome | biome: human oral; feature: human-associated habitat; material: saliva | place: China | collected 2259 ... | reverse complement strand
TGCGTCTGCCTCTGGGAGAACCTTTGCAAGAGCAAAGAATGCCGACTGAAGAATGGTGTTGGTGCGCTTGCCCATGCCAATCTCTTTGGCAAGATCAATGGCGTTAATGAGATACACGCTGATGTTGTTCTTAACAACATAACGCTTTGCCTCTGCTGGGAAGTGATGTGAGAACTCTTCGGCATCCCACTGGCAGTTTACGAGGAACTTTCCTCCTGGCTTGACGTCACGCACCATCTTGAGACCCTTGGTAATATACGCGGGGTTGTGGCACGCCACGAAATCTGCCTTGGTGACATAGTACGGAGAGCGAATCCTGTGGTCACCGAAGCGCAGGTGGCTAATGGTAATGCCACCGGTCTTCTTGGAGTCATACTGGAAATACGCCTGAACGTACTTGTCGGTATGGTCGCCGATGATCTTGATGGAGTTCTTGTTGGCACCAACCGTACCGTCGCCACCAATACCCCAGAACTTGCACTCGATGGTTCCTTCGGCTGCGGTATTGGGAGCATCCGGATCTTCGGGCAAAGACAGATTGGTAACATCGTCCACAATACCAACCGTAAACTCATGACGAGGCTGATCCTTCTTGAGCTCTTCAAAGATAGCGAATGCGGACGCAGGTGGCGTATCTTTAGAACCAAGACCATAACGGCCACCGACAACGGTGAGATTGCCTTTTCCGGCTTCATACAGTGCAGAAACGACATCCTCATACAGAGGCTCACCAACAGAACCCGGCTCCTTGGTACGATCCATGACGGCAATCTTCTTGACCGTCTCAGGGAGAACGTCAACAAAATGCTTCACCGAGAATGGACGATACAGGCGAACCTTCACAAGACCGACCTTCTCGCCATGTGCGTTGAGGTAGTCGATAACCTCTTCCAAGGTATCGCAGAAAGAACCCATGCAGATGACGACGCGATCGGCATCCGGCGCACCATAGTAGTTAAAGAGGCCATAATCAGAGCCAAGCTTTGCGTTGATCTTATTCATATAGCTTTCAACGATTGACGGAAGCTCGTCATACACAGGGTTGCATGCCTCACGGTGCTGGAAGAAGATGTCGCCATTCTCGTGGGAACCGCGAGAATGCGGATGCTCAGGATTCAGGGAATGGTCGCGGAATGCCTGGACGGCATCCATATCGCACATCTCCGCGAGGTCATCATAATCCCAAACGGCAACTTTCTGAATCTCATGCGAGGTACGGAAGCCGTCAAAGAAGTTGAGGAAAGGAACCTTGCCCTCAATGGCGGACAGATGGGCGACCGGAGCAAGATCCATAACCTCTTGGACATTGCCTTCTGCAAGCATTGCAAAGCCCGTCTGGCGGCACGCCATAACGTCTGAGTGGTCACCAAAGATGTTCAGTGCATGAGTTGCAACGGTACGCGCCGAAACATGGAAGACGCCCGGCAACTGCTCACCGGCAATCTTATACATATTTGGGAGCATCAGAAGCAGGCCTTGTGATGCAGTATACGTTGTGGTAAGCGCTCCTGCACCAAGGGAACCATGAACGGCACCGGCTGCACCCGCCTCGGACTGCATCTCGACAACCTTAACGGTTGACCCAAAGATGTTCTTGACACCCTGAGCTGACCACTGATCGACATAGTCGGCCATTGGGCTGGATGGAGTAATGGGATAAATTCCCGCTACCTCGGTAAACGCATACGACACATACGCCGCCGCGTTGTTACCATCCATGGACTTAAACTTTCTCGCCATATCCTCTCCTTGTTTTATCTGCAGATTCCAATCTCTGCAGGCACTTTGTAATGCGACACGATCCTATGGCTGTTGACCCTGGGTAACCAAAGCATTTTGCTGAGCTCACACACTGTCGTATGTACGCATCAGCACCATCTTCGGCATGGCCTACAAGGGTCGCATACTTCTTCTCATTATTACCCAAATTGATATCAAAAGATGTCAGAAATCCGCCGATGGTAATCCCTATTTTTTAGTAGGAATTACTACCTGCAATATCAATTTTTTCCTTTTGCTGTGGCATACAGCTTCTGCAAATCCAATTTGAGTTTTTCTCCTACCGAGCCCTTCGCCTCATCAGCTTGAACAATGCCGTGTTCGTCCGAAACAAGAAACACTTCATCAAAGGACTTCTCGCCTGCAAGAACCCCTTTCACAAGGTCTTTATTGAATGAGACGGAACATTTACGCGTAGCGAGAAGGTCAAGCACAAGCGATGTGGCACCGGAGAAGACTTCCTTGGCAAGAGCACCAATCTCAAGCCGTCCGTCTTTTACAATCCACAGGGTCTCCGGTGCGCAGTTTGTCTCCGCTCCCTCTTTCTGGGCAGTCTGTGCCCGACGGGACAGAGAGAGAAGTGAAGTTTTATGCAGTGCCTCATAAGGACCCACCGCCATGGCTGCTTTACCGGTCTTGTCAAGCACGAGCATCAACACCCCATCAGGATGTTCCAAAGAGCCCTCCTTAAGGGTCCCTTCGATATGCTGTTTGGCCCAAGCAATCAAATGAGGAGAGACGGCATGCCCTCCAACAACACGCTTTCCAAGCGCCCGAAGATGACGGTTTTCAAGAGGAAGAGTTCCTCCTGAAAGCCTCCAGCGACAAACCAGCGAAGGCGAATCCGTTTTAAATTCTTGCGCCGCCCGTAATTCTTCCGTATCCATATACGTCCCCGAAACTCTCATTAATGTCTGAAATGGCGAACGCCGGTGAATACCATGGCAATATCATGCTCGTTACAAGCTTCAATCGACTCTTCGTCTCTTACCGAGCCTCCCGGCTGGATAATGGCAGTTACTCCATGGGCGGCCAGGGTATCCACGTTATCTCTAAAGGGGAAGAATGCGTCTGATGCTGCAACTAAGCCAACCGGCGCAATCCCTCTGCGCTCACAAGCTTGTTCTGCCCGTTCGCACGCGAGAAGAGCGGCGTCAACTCGATTGGGTTGTCCAGGCCCCATCCCGAGTCCCATACGATCTTTTGCGATGAGAATGGCATTTGACTTCACGGTTTTACAAACTTTCCACGCAAACAGAAGGTCATCGAGCTCGTCAGAGGTTGGCTGGCGTTTGGTAGGTACGCTAAACGTCTTGGCATCCTCACAAGCAAGATCAAGGTCCTGAACTAAAAGGCCACCGTCAACAGTACGAACCTCAAGTCCACCGCCATGGGTAATGCCACCGGTGGCAAGTACTCTCAGGTTTTTCCTCTTACTCAATCTCTCTCGGGCTTCCGCGGTATAACTTGGGGCAATAAGCACCTCAACAAACTGCTTTTGAATGTCAGCAAAATGCTCCACAAACTCAAGCGGGATTTCTCGGTTTGCCGCGATAATACCTCCAAATGCGGAAGTTGGATCACACGAAAAGGCTCGATCGTACGCTTCAACAATATTTTCAGCCACAGCTGAGCCACACGGATTTTGGTGTTTCAAAATAATCACTGCCGGTTCGCTAAATTCTCGCACAGCCGTCCATGCGGCATCCGTATCCAGCAGATTATTGTAGGAAAGAGGTTTCCCCTGTATTTGTTGAGCCCTTGCCAGTGAGTGTTCAGACGCATTGGGCAACCGGTAAAACGCCGCAGACTGCTGTGGGTTTTCGCCATAGCGAAGATCTTGCTCTTTCGTTGCCTCAATAGTGAATATCCGAGGGAACTTTTCCGCGCTTTCCACTGCAGCCTCAGAACCCTCTTCTTTTTCTGTCGTAATGACACCTGAGAGATAGGCGGCTATCGCACCATCATATGCTGCGGTTGTTTGAAAAACTTTGAGTGCCAACCGACGCCGAGTCTCACGCGTTGTGGCGCCGTCATTTTCACGCATCTCTGTCAAAACAGCCAAATAATCCGCAGGATCACTCACAACCGTTACAAAATCATTGTTCTTTGCAGCCGACCGAAGCATTGACGGACCGCCGATATCAATGTGCTCGATAGCATCGGCGAACGTAACGTGAGGGTTTTCAACCGTCTTTTCAAACTCGTACAAGTTGACACAAACTAAATCAATCATGCCGATATCATGAGCCTGGGCATCGGCGATATGGTCGCAGTTATCGCGACGGCATAAAAGCCCGCCATGTACCCGAGGATGAAGTGTTTTCACGCGACCGTCCATCATCTCAGGAAAGCCCGTATACGCCTCAATGGGAATGACCTTCACTCCGGCTTCTTTAAGTACGCGAGCAGTACCGCCGGTAGATATTATCTCGACACCAAATTCTGACTCAAGAGCTTGCGCAAACTCAACAATTCCCGTCTTATTCGTTACCGAGATTAACGCGCGCTTAATCACACCAAAAGACATAGCTCTTCTCCCTATTTTCCATATTGTGCATAGCGTTTACGAGCCTTCTTTCTAAAGCCTACCAGTCCCTTGCGGTTTTGTGCGGCTCATATAGGTTTTGAAATGAACTTATAATATGCAAGATACATCTGTCGCCCAGCAAGGAGGTTTTATGGCGTCCAACCATAAAAGTCAAGAGCAGCAAATTATCTATCGTCCATTTGTCCCCACAGATTTTGACCAAATTTGCAGCCTCATTGCCCGCGTCTGGTATGCAGATGGGTTACATGAAGAATCATTTCTATCGGGTCATATTGATGCCTCTTACTTTCTCTCCGTTTCCAAATTTCTCTATGTAGCCGAGAAGAACGGTGCTGTTGTGGGCCTGATTTTTGCAGGCGATGGTACAGCATATCCAGAAAATAAGCCCTGGCGCATCATTGAGGTGTCTGCTCAAGATGTTGCAGATACAGAAATCAAATCAGACTACTTTCAGCTGGGCGCTCAATATATTCAGACCGAAGCTGAGCTTATTGACGCATTCAGAAACTCTGACGATCCGCGCTCAACATGGGAAGTTACCCTCCTTTGTATTGATCCGCATGAACAAGGCAAAGGCATTGGAGGACGCCTTTTTGCCCTCGCCATTGATTACTTCAGAACACAGCATGCAAGCGGTTTCTTCCTTGCCACTGACGACAGCTGTGATGTTGATTTTTACGACTACAAGGGCTTGGAACAAATCTCATCCGCCGATGTTTTTCCTGATCAAGACAACTCCGTTTCTGCATATATCTATGCCATGGAGCTCTAACAGCCATGAGTTCTGTTATAGGAAGATTTGCGCCGTCTCCTTCTGGTCGCATGCATCTCGGTAATGTTTTTTCGGCACTTATCGCATGGTCAGCAGCAAAGTCAGAAGGAGGGAAAATCGTTCTTCGTATTGAAGATCTTGATCCTCGTGCTCAAAATCCACATACAGCCTCTCTTCTCATGGAAGATCTTCAGTGGCTTGGACTCACTTGGGATGCGGGCCCCTTTTTCCAAAGCGACCGCAAAGAGTTGTACCTTGATGCGCTTACAAAACTGAAGTCAAAAGACCTTCTCTACCCATGCTTTTGTTCACGAGCCGACCTCCATGCGGCAACTGCACCACACGCTTCTGATCAAATGCACCCGTATCCGGGAACTTGTCGCAACCTTTCAGAAGAAGAGCGAGAAAAACGTCTCCTTCATAAAGCAGCCGCGACACGTCTTAAAGTTCCACCTTCAGACAATCCCGCATCTTTTATTACCTTCACCGACTTGGTATATGGAGCCTATCGAGAAAATCTTGCCTGTACGTGCGGTGATTTTCTTGTTCAGCGCAGCGACAACGTAATTGCATATCAACTGGCAGTTACCGTGGATGATGCGGACATGGGAATCACACAGGTAGTCAGAGGATGCGACCTCCTTTCTTCGACTGCACGTCAAATCTATTTGCAACACTTCCTTGGCTACAAGACACCAACGTATGCCCATGTACCTCTCCTTGTTGACGGCAGTGGCAGACGACTTTCAAAAAGAGACAAAGATCTTGACCTAGGCTCTTTTAAGGCTCATGGAATCTCCGCGGAACAACTCATCGGATTTCTCGCCTCACTGGTAGGCCTTGCTGAGCCACAAGAAGAGCTTTCAACATCAGAAGTTGCACGACGTTTCTCATGGAACGCCCTCAGAAATCATCGGGAAAACGTGAACATCAGAAATATTTTCCCCCTTGACCCTTTTAGTGAGTTGTAACAATCGCAAGTTCGGGGTATCATTCTCAAGCACTTACTTTGGAGAGCTGACCGAGAGGCCGAAGGTGCTCGCCTGCTAAGCGAGTATGGGCCCAAAGCCCATCTGGGGTTCGAATCCCCAGCTCTCCGCCATTTTAATTGTTTTACTCACCTTGTCTACCTGCAATTATATAGATAAAACAAGGTGAGTTTTTATATTAACTTTACAATTTCTACGTAATGCCTGAACAGCGCTTTTTATTTTGTAGGGTCAGGAGCAGGGTCATAAAGGGGTCAGAGACATACCAAGAGGAGCAGGATATTTAAGGCACGTTATCACCGATTTTAAGCAGGCAAAGTAACTGTGTTCAAATTGTGTAGGAATTGTGAAGATGGATATTTTACCTTGCGATAGTCCTATTATAGGTCTATAGTAATAGTCAACAAGAGGGAGCCAAAGGGGCAACCTCGAAAAGCCGAAAGGGGCTAAAGATGAAAAAGTACAACACAAACGAAAACGGCACAACTTGGATCATCGAAGAGGTGCGTTTTGACGAGTTCGAGAACGGGGTTTACGAGAACCCAACTTTTAAGGAAATCGCAAGTTTCCCAACTTATGAAAAAGCTTATAAGAATTGGATGAATTACTGCAGCGGAGCAAATGACTACTATGGGGCATGCGATAATCAAAACTACTCAGCAGCATACTTCTTCAGAATTAAAGAACGTAACGAGCTTTAGAATCAATGCGCCCTCGGAAACGGGGGCGCATCCCTTAAAGGAGGAGATATGGAGAAAAGCAAAGCCGAGTTCCGCGCACTGTCAGAGCTCGTCGGAATCAACCAGCAAGACATCGCGCGCATTATGGGAGTTGAAGATCGCAGCGTCCGCCGTTGGATATCTCCGTCATATCCAACTTACCACGCGCCACAGGACGCATGGGACATCCTCGAGGATGCTCTGCGCCTACAGCAATCAGGCGTAGAGAGTGCACTCGAGATCGTGGAAGAGTGGCACGAGCGAGCTGAAAAAGAACCCAAAGAGGTCACGCTCATATACTGGCAGAGCGAAGATGACTACCGCGAGCACCATTCTCCGGCAGATGGCGGAAGCTGGCGACAGGCAAACGCCAATTCCCGCGCGACATACGCAGCACTTACCGCTCTTGGCTATTCTGCGCGATTTGTACCATCAGATAGCAAGGGCAAGTACTCCATAGAGCCTGAGATAGACGCTTAGAATCGATTACAGTAATCCGTTTACCTGCTCGTTTGTAATGGCAAAAATCGACATGAAAATACCCCCTCCCGCACAACGCGAGAGGGGGTTTATTTGCGCCGTAGCACACCCCGCAGGAGCGGGGCGCAAGGGGTCGCGCCTAGGAACGTAGCCCTCTGTAGGAGCTAGGGACACGTAGTACACCTAGCCCGTAGTTACAGTATAGCACTTAAGCCTTGATACCGGACAAGTAGCCGGATGCGTCGATCGTGACCGTCACATCACTGACCATCATATGGCCATCACGGTCAAAGGCGCAGAGCTTACCCGCTCCGACCTCGTACACACAGTCATACACCATCGCGCCGGACTCGTCGAAGTAGTACCAGATGTCGCGACCATCGCCGGTATCGTGGTACCAGCCGGTAACCATGCGGCCGGTGCTATCGAGGTAGTACATCTTGCCATCTCGCTCCACCTTGCCAGTAAGCATGTGGCCGTCAGACGCCAAGAGATACCAGCTGCCCTTGTACTCGATCCACTTATCAGCTACCAGGGCGCCGGAGTCATCCATATACCACCAAAGCTTCTCGCCGTCTTGCCAGCTGGCATGTACCCAGCCGCACATCATCCAGCCCGAAGCGTTGAAGTAGTACCACTTATCGCCGACCTTGCACCAGCCGACGGCGTACTCGTCTGCACTCTCGCCGGTCTGGTACCACCATGAACCCTTACCGTCGGTATGCCAACCGGGAGCGCTTGTCGAGCGGCTCCCTGTCATGACCTCGTACCAGTAGCAGACGCGCTCCATAAAGTGGGCGTTTTGGCTCTCTGCAAGCTCGCCAGGGCATGCAGTAGCCACGATTTGGCGGTGTGGTCGGACGTTACCGCCCCACTCGGGGTATCCCAAGCCGTACTTGATAAGGAGTGCCGCCGTAAGGTGTGCACCGCTCTCAAGCGTCGCTTCTGCGACCGTCCACGGGGATGTAGAGTTGTTGGCGTGCTCGATGCTGATTGATTCGCAATTCGCTACCCAGCGCCCACACGCCCAGGCTGTATCAGCCTCCAGGACGTGCTGTGTGATGGTGCCAGCGGCGTCGATGGAGTAGTGAGCGCTTTGCGCCTGCATCCTATCCCACATGGCCGTGATGGCGGCTCCGTCAAGTCCTACAGCTGCCTCGTGGTGGGTCACGATATAGCGCACACTATGCCCATCTCGTCCCTTACTGTATGCACTTGTCGGGATGTATGCGTCAGCTTCAATTTCTCCGGTAAAATCAGCCATTACTCCCCCTCCACACTAGCTGCCTTGAGTGGTGACTTACCGGAGTCAACCTCCGGAAGTCCGGCCACAGAGGTAAGTAAGGACACTACAGCCGCAAGAGCCGCCGCAGATGCCACTGCTGCCCAGTCCACAGCGGTAATGCCGATGGCATTGGTGCCGATAAGGGCAACGGCCGTCTGTGCTGCCGTCTTAATAGCGCGTACCAGTGCTGCTTTGATCCATACGTTCATAGTTTTTCCTCCTTTTTCGGCCTACTGGCCGATCATCTTGGTAATTAAAAAGCCGACTACCGCGGCTACGATTAACGCGATTACCTGCTTTGTAACGTCTTTCCAATGCTCGCCGGGGACGCTAGCGAGCGCGTCTACCTTATCGTTAAGTCTGTCAATCGCCGCCTGTATCACCTCAAGTGTCGATTGCATGGCCTCGAGCTTGATGTCGAGCGCAGTCGTACCGATTTGCAAAGACTGTATCTCTACCCCATGCTTTGTCACCCGTCCCTCTAGCGTCTCTACGCGACGCTCTAGAGCCTTAAATGCTTCCGGAGATACGCTCTCGTCTCCCATTGGCATCACCTCCTCGCATTAGAGCCATTTTTCCGGTGTATAAGAGATTTCAAAACCAACGGGGGAAGACTCCTTGTTATAGCCGTATACCTGTCCTGTATATCCGCCATCAGCTGAGGATATCCACAGAGTAGACGTACCATCTATCGGTAAGTAGATACCACCACTTGTCGCGGGTGACTTTGGGAGCCATTCGGAGGGGATAAGACCGGTAAAACGCTCACCATTAAAACCTTTACTCAAGGCACCGATAATGTGGACTTTCCCCATATATACGCGCCACTTTGCCCAAGTGCTCGCAGTGCCTTCATCAGCTGCTGATCCATGCAAATATGACCAGTCGGTTTTTACGGCAATAATATCAAGCGCAGAAAGCGCAGCAGCGGATAGAGCAGGTTTAAGATTTGCAAGCTTTACCGCAAGGTCAGAATTGAGCACATATCTACTAAGGACATCAGTGAGTACCCCACGTGAGACTGCAGTATTTGCATCGTTTTTTGGTAAACTAATATAGACTTTGCCATCAAGACTACTGTCCGCATAAAGTACTACGTCGCCACTTAAGCTTTCAACTACAGCATCGCCACTTAAGCTTTCAACTACAGCATCGCCTTTTACGTGCAACATAAAATTGTTTTCAGTTTGCGTGCCTACAGTAGGCTGATTTTGCGTTTCAGGATTAGATCCATGCGTATACGTAGTCGGAACTTCGCCCCACTGTACTGCTGTTGTTGCGTCAGAACCCAAAATAACCACCTTTTTCCCATCTCGCGCTTTCTCGTGAATAATTTTTGCTGTATCTTGCGCCTTGGTAGCTGCACTCTCAGCAACGGTAGCGGCATCTTCTGCCGCTTTTTGTGCCGTTTGCGCCTTGGTAGCTGCACTCTCAGCCAACTCATTGGCTTTTTCCGCCAACTCTTTGGAAGTTTTGGCTTCCGCGGCGGCTGTTTCTGCACGCTCTAGCGTATCTTTTACCGTATGGGTATCTGCTGCGGCATCAGTCCATGACTGCTGCCCTGTAGGTGCGGTGAGTGCTCCTTCTGCGGCGTCGATGGCATACGCAAGGCGATCAGATATAAGCTCCTCACGGCTTTTCTGCCCGGCAAGCTTAATTCTTTTCATTTTTGCTCCTAAAACTACGAATATATCGGGTCTTTGATTGGGTCAAAGAGAATTTCTACGGCATCTGAACTGTCACCTCGCATCTCTGCGACACGCAGGCGATATATACGACTCGGCAAGCTCGGGAAATCCTCAATGGTGACGTCTACTACATCGCCTGGATAAAGCTCACCAATCTGTGGAGCGTATTTGTCGCGTAAGTGGTAGACGCCGCTAATCTGCACGAGCGGATACTTGACCGTATCGAGTACGGCATCGGTGTGGCTTGCCACAAGCGCCGGCGTCTCCCAGTCGGAGTTGCTCTTTGCCATCTCGATAAGCGGCAAGGGGTCTTGCGTGCTGCATAGTCTCAAGTCCTCTGACTTGTGGCACAGCATAGCCTCCTCATGCCCTGCACCGGTACCATATACGCGCATCGTCGCGCCTTGATGCGCGACTTTGATGTCTGAGAGGTTACCGCCACCTCGAAAGCTGTGGAATCCAAAAGGTATACCGCGCTGGCCTATATATGGCTCAGAATCGGTACCAGCCTCAAAGCGTAAGCGTACGTGGCTCTTATCGGCCATGTACGGCACCCAGCGCATGTCTATGCCGTTGGTAACCTCGCTTATCGCTTTGAGTAGCTTTTGACCATCGTTATTTTGCACGTTGAAATTGTGATACGTGCGGGTGTGCTTGCCGGCCTCGTTGAGGTACTGCCAATCTATCGGCAACTGTCCGGCTGGCTTGAGGTCGGTAAGCTCACGGCCAATCTGACAGCAGATAGAGCGTAAAGAGCCGGTAAATGTCTTATCTCCGCGCGTGACACTAGTCACGGTGCCCTCTTGGTCGCCCTCGTGGCTGTAGTCGGCATCTTTAGCCCAAATTGTGCCTTTGCCAAAATTGGCATCATCCGTCAAAATGCGACTTTTAAGCAGCGAGAAAATCGACAGTGCCGAGAAACTCGTACCATCATAGGTATCAGTACGAGCACCGATGATGCCATACATAAGCGGCACACCGTCCCATAAAAGGACGATAGCGCGCTTATATGATTGCAGAGCCGCGGAGCGCGCTTGTGGAGTCGCTGCCGGCACAGACGTCCACGGAAGCTGTAGTGATGTCAGCTCGTCTACTCCTGCCATCTTGTCGCCAGTGACTAAGCTACTATCAGTGAGCGAGAGCGCCCAGCTAAAGTGTGGGATGTCTATCGGCTCACCGAGCAGCCCCGTCATGGTGTCGGCTAAATGTAGACTCCACATTACTTCGCCATCCCAAGGTCAACTACGACGAGCCGCTGGCCGTTGTCGTAGTACTCGTCTCGATGCGCGAAGTAGATATCCGATGCAGGCTCTTGAGCTGAGGCATATATGGATACCTTAATCGTATGATTACCTGCATCAACGGTCGTCGTGTCGGTAAAGGTGTACGACATAGGCGAGAAATCATAAAGCCCCAGCTTAAATGTCTTGATGATTTTGTCGTCAATCTCATACAAAAGATAGGCACTGCCAAAATGATTGGTTGCATTGATAGCCTGTAGCGACGCGTTGAGCTGCACAGACAACGCGCGTTTCGTCGGCACAAAAAACTTCTCGCCAATAAAGGTGTACTTGCCTTGACCTCTTGACAAATTACCTTGTCCGGAGTCGGTATGATCAACCAACACCCCAAGAGAAGCTCCCGCTTGATTTGCACTGTCAACTTCTCCCGTTTTATATGCTTGGTGCGTCGTAGTTGCGCCTGCTGGCATCAGCATATAGGCGATAGCAACGGTACCAGTTGGTAGTTGCGGTTTTACTGGAGTTTGTGACGGCGTGCCCTGCACCACGCCAACAACAACATCATTACTTGCGTCGCCCTGTGTCTTGTCTTGCGCCTTGATCCATACAGCATCGATGCGACTAAACCCGGTGGCATTTGCAGAGACCGCCGGAGTATTTCCGCCAGGAAAAAAAGCCTCGGTTTTACCGTCAGAAGCGCCGCGAGAGCATACGGCCATACCCTTAGACACGATGTAGTAAAGGCCGCTTGAGCCGTTGCACTCAAGGCCGCCGACAACGCCGGTGTTTGCCCACTTGTAATCGAGGATGTGCCGCATATCAGCGGCGGTAGTACCCTTTGTACCGTCTTGCGGCACGCCAAAAGCTACGCTCATATATGCTCCTTAAATGTATGTATCTCTAAGCTCTACGCTCGCGCTACCTGTGCCGGAGGCACCAAGAACAAGCGTTAAAGAGTCATCAGGTAAAACGCCCGGGAAAGTACGCGAGGAAAGACTACGTGTGACATCAACGCCATTGATGGTCGCGATCCTGCTCAAACAATCGAGAACAACGGGTGAGCCTGTATATACGGGCTGCGTATATACCAGCTCGCACCCGTCTCCGGTAATGGCCGCACCTGCCTCAAGGTCTCCTGATAAGGTAATGACGGGATAAGCCATCGCGGTACCGTGGTTTTGCACTGTGCAAAGATTTTCACGGGGCGCCTGCTCTCCCCACTTAAGCGGCCAATGGAGCACCTGCCCGGCGTCGTAGATAAGTCCACCGACGTCTGTCACGCCTGATGCCGCCATATATCCGGTGTGTGCCGTAGTCGAGTAGCGTCTTGGATTTGCTGCCACAAAGGTAATCTCGCCGGTTTGCAAATGGTCAAGCCGTGAATTAGTCCACTTGACCGTGATATATCCATGCGCAAACGTCTCTTCCTCGCCGTCTCGTACCGTCACGCGGACGATACGGGACGTACGGGAGAGGAGTCTGCGCCGTAACGCCGCAGCTATATCACTGTCAATAGCCGAGGCGACAACGCCAATTACAGCCGTACGAGCCGAGAATAGTACCGCCTCGTCCGGGATATCAAAAGAGCCGTGACCTTGCCCTCGCTCCGTCATGGAGACCTTAGCAGGCGGCGACTCAAACCATCCGGTAATACCGGTAGCCCAATCGATATAGAGGCCGTCTTTTAACATGCCCTCGCTTTGCGCTTTAAGCTCGAGGCCATCTATATCAATGCTAAAAGGCTTATATGCTCCCATTAAATCACCGCCGCAAGGTCGCGCCCCATCGTGCGAGCGGTAACGCTTGGGTCACTCGCGCCAAGGTGCACGTCCTGATTGATTGTCACGTACTTAATTTCCGTATGCTGCAAAGTGCCCATACGGCTCACAACGCCATCGGCAATCAAATCAACGAATGGCTGCGAATATTGCTTGTTGGTAAGCGGAATAATGTGCTTACCGTCGTAGTACTCTGCACCATCCTCACCGATTACATCATGAGGGCTGATAAAGGTCGGCCGATTGTAAATCGCTCCACCGTCTGCGTGCATACGTATACCGCCGGTGGCATGGCCAACAATGCCTCCGGAAGCGTTGGCGTGAAGGTGCGCTGTAAAGACCCCTGAGACCTGCGATAGCATACCGAGTACATGGTTGATTGTGCCGGATGCATAGTCTTCTGCAACAACCGAGAAATACTTATCACGAATTCTCTTTGCACGCACATGGTCAATACCAAGCTCTGCTGCTGTAATTGTGCCGTCATCGTTGACATGGTATGGCTTATCGTTAATTGTCATCGCGTTAAAGTTCCAAACATTTCCAGCTTGGTCTTTGATGGTGCCGTCATCAGTCACCGTAAACTCCTTAGGATCGACCCCCAAGGCATTAAGGTTTTGAATCGACTTGACCATATCATCAACGCTACCTTTACTTGCAGTCGCAAGCGCTGAAAACATATCGGTACCAAGAGCTGATACTTGCTCAACGGAAACACCGGCCTGCTGTAGGCTTTCTGATAGCTTGGTAATGTCAAGTCCGGCATTTGTCGCACTCTCGATGGCTTTCGAGCCAAGAGCCGCAATAGCATCTCCGAACTCAAGCGCGCCGCTTGCGGCGTCGCCCATCTGCGCCTCAAGGTATTTGACTTGGCCGTTCATGTCCTCCAAGGACGCTTTTGCCTTATCAACATCACCTTTGAGCTGAACATAATTTGCAGACGCCTTTGCCGCGTTACTTGCATACTGTTCGCGCGTCTGCCCGAGGTTCTTAAGCTCTACATCAGACACTTGATCGTAGTAGTGGTTATATCGCTCTTGATATGTGTCATTAAGCTTTTGCAATGCGGATTGATATGCCTTTACGGCGTCAATCTGCGCAGAATATGCCTCGGTAAGATTCTTGGAAGCCGCATTGATACGCGCCTCTTTTTTCTTTGCCTCAACAAGGCTGTCAATACTAGATTTAAGGTCTTGTACCTGCCCGTTCTCGTCGGTGTATTTACCTGCTAAAACGTCAGTCTTACTAATATTGATACCGTACTGGTCAGCAAGCGTTTTTAGTGCCCACTCAAGCTTGCCATTTTCCTCAGCACTCAAATTGGTTTTGCCGATGGAGTCACCGATGACGTTTTGCAAGGTGTTAAGCTGCGCAATCGTGCCCTCTGCGGCGTCGTTATTCTCGCGAATGGCTGCGCTGTGCTTTTTAACTGAGGTTGCAAGCTCGTCTAGAGAATACTCGGCGATTTTGCCGTGCTTACCAATATCATCAAGTTGGCCAGAAAAACTACTGAGTGCACCGGAGCGGCCAACCTCGCTGTTAAAAGATTTAACCGCGTTATCTATACCATCAAATCGATGCTCAAACTGTACTGCTGCCGCAATAGCAGCACCAATACCAAGGGCTATACCTCCAATGGCAAATCCGGCTAAACCGGCGGAGCCTGCCAAAGTACCAAGCTTGCCGGAAAGGCCACCGGCCGAAGAAAACGCCGCTTTTGTTGCGGTGTCTGTTGCAGTGGCCGCTTTGACAAAATTACCAAAACTCCTAACCGTCCCAGCAACACCATCTGCAATTTTACCGGCTGCACCGGTAAGCTTTCCCGCAATGGAAATTACGGGGCCGGCTGCGGCGGCAAAAGCTGCCAGCTTAAGTATCGTCTGCTGGCTGCCCTTATCCATCTCAGCAAACGCCTTTGCGCCTTTTTCGACTGACTTAAAAAACGGCTCGCCTGCCTCAAGCGCTGCCATAGCGGCGTCAGCTAATGGACCTCCAACCTCTGTGGCAAGTGCCGTTACGCGGTTTTTAAGGACATCAAGTTTTGCAGCAAGCGATTTATTGCGGTTTTCAACCTCCTTGTTGAGCGCGGTATTCTCTTTCCACGCGCCATTGGAGAGCTGCACTGCACGAGATACCAAATCAGAATTTCCGGCCATACGGCGCAAGAAGTCCGACTGGCGAAGCTCTGTCACACCAAGCTCAGCGAGTGTTTCGTTGAGGTCTCCGCCGTTTGCTTTGACCTTACCCAAGCCCTCAATAACACGCTCAAAAGTGCCTGTAACATCCGTCTGCCATGCAGCCTTAAACTGCTCGACAGACATACCGGCAACATCAGCCCACGTCTGTAAGGTCTTGCCATTGGTTGAGACGGCCATGCCGATCTCATTTATGGTCTTGCTAAACGCAGAGCCTCCGGCTTGTGCCTCAAGACCAAGGGATGCAGCTGCGGCTGCTACGCCCAAAATATCGGCCTGCGACATCCCGGCTTGCGTACCTGCTGATGCCATACCCTGCGACATGGCCGAGATTTTACTCTCAGTTGTTGCCATGTTATTGCCGAGTGCGACAATCGAGCTGGCATATCGTCCGGCGTCGCCCTGTGCCATGCGCGTAATGTTGGCGAATTGCGCCAACTCTGTGGCCGCCGTCTCAGCGTCCATATCGGTTGCAATGTCAAGCCCTGCAACCGTCATCGCGAAGTCTTGGAGCTTGTCATTACTCCAGCCAAGCTGTGCGCCGAGCGCCTCCATGTTGAGAATGGTGTTCGCACTTACCGGTTGCGTGCGCGAAAGCTCTACCGCTCCGCGCTTGAGATTTTGATATCCCTCCTCCGTCATATCGACGGTCTTACGCACACCGGTGAGCGCGGTATCAATGTCAACGGCGCTCTTAAAGGATACAGCGGCGGCTGCGGCCAAAGGCAAGGACACATGACGCGTAAGCGTAGAGCCTACCGCCTGCATCTTATTTGATGCGTTTTTTGCTTTTTCGGCAAAATGCTCAATATGCACAGAAGCTCGGCCAAAAGCACTGGCGGCGTTGGTAGCCTCAACAAGAGCGCGCTGATCGCGCTTGAGATATGTCTCTGCAAGTGTAAGCTCACGGTTTACGCGCTTATATGCATCACTTGTCGTGTCTCCTGACGCGGCGAGTTGTTGTTGTGCCTGGCGCAGGGCATCTACACGCTTAGTAGTTGCCTCTACCTTATCGCGCGCCGCCTCGACTGCACCGCGAAACGCCTTGATATTCGATGGGTCGATTTTTGCGGCGTTTTGCATCTGTCGCAGTTGTGATTGTGCCTTGCGGGAGGCTTTGTTGATCTCACCAAGAGCTGCAGTAAGCTTTGTCGAGTCACCCTCAAACTTTACCGTCAAGCCCTTATACTCGCTTGCCATAAAACCTCCCTAAAAGCTGCCAAAGACGGCCTTTGCATCAGCCGCGGTGCCGATAATCTCCACCTCCTCGCGCTCGTCGGGAGGTATTTTCATGGCGCTTGTAAGCGCCAATAGCTTGTTTGCGTCTACTGGTGACATATGCAGAGCATCGCCATACGGCACGCCTGCCTCTATAAGCTGCACAATGAGTGCAAGCTCTCTCCATGCGCTTACCTCTTTAGGCGGCGCATACTCCGGCGGTTGCGGTAGCCCTTTACGCGGTCTCTGCTTCGTCGGATTTTTGAGGATTTTCAAATCGTTTTGGGATGCGAAAAAAGGTGCGCTCTGCAAGCTCACCCGCGACGACATTAAATGCGCCGGCGCACTCATACATATTCGCAGTGCCCTTCAAAACGTCACTCTCAAACTTTGCATATTTGCACTTGATAGCCCCTGCGGCTGTGGCCATGGCCCACACAATGCCTAAAAGCTGTGGAACATCGCACCAGTCGGGAAAATCAAGTTCTTTTTCGCTAATTGTTTTTCGCGTCATAAGCAGATCATGAATCAGTGAGCCTTTATATGGCTCTGTGACCTTGCCGCGAAACTCGTCTGCGTAAATCTTGCAGGCGAAATTACTTGCCTCAACCTCAAGTTCGCGCCCGAGACTGTCGGTCATATCAATAATATCGATATTATTTGCGTTTACAGCCATGATCTCTTCTCCCTTAATGAAAAAGCGGGGGAATTGCTCCCCCCGCTTAAAAACAGTCCTTACGCAGCAGCGGCGAGGAATGGCACCGCATCAAAGGCGGTAGCATATCCGGCGTCGCCCGGCTCAAAGGTAACTACTGTGCGCTCCTTGCCATCCTTACACTTAATCGAGGATGCCTTAACAGAAAGCTTCTCTGAAGCCTCAGAGAGGCTGCCCTCGGTGTTAGTGTTGGCGGAATAGGTAGGTACTCCTGTGGCGGAGCAATTAAGCACCCAGACACGGTAGCCACCCAAATCGCCACTAATCTCAAAGCCAACGGCGAACTGCTTTGCTACGTCGTCTACAGACTCCACAAGAGCGCCTGTAGTGGCGTCTTTCGTCTGTCCCAAGATTTTGGTGTAGAAATCACGCACAAAGCGCGTAGCCTCAAACTCATACTCTTTACCGCTGGCACCTCCGGACTTTGTGAAAAAGTTGGGGTTATTATCTGCGGCAATCGACATGGACGAGCTTGATCCATTGGATACGCTCACCGACTTGGCGCCAATGTTTGGCCAAGGCTTTGCGGCTTTACCATCAGCGGTAAGCTCCGCAAAATGAAGCTTACTCAGACCAAATCTAACTTTTTGCTCTGCGGCCATACGGCCTCCTTTCTGCGTCACTGCCCGTAGGTAGTGACGGTATAGGTTGTCTCAAGTACACCATCACCAAGAGGCACCGTACGGCGTACGTATGCAAAGCCGGCTTTGATAAGGGCGAGCTCAAAGCGCCCCTCCAAGTCCATATCGCGGCCGTGTGTATAAACCTCTACGGTGTATGGCGTAACGTGGTAAAAATTGATGCCGTCTGCTATCTCGTCTTGCGTCGTCTCCGGCACAAGTAAGGCAAACGGCGGCTGCGGCGGAGAAGTCCCGTCGGTCGTATCAAACTCAATCTGCGCAAACGGTAGGCCACACGATTTGATACATGAAGTGAGCTCTCGTAAGGTCTGCATTATGTCCCCCGCCTTAATACCGCGGCTCCTGCCTCATAAGCTGGCTCAATATGCGGATGTGCCGCAACGCGACCGCCTGTCGGGCGGCCATGAATAAACTTGGCGTGACCTTTTTCGAGCAGATGGGTCAATCCCGGCTTTTTGCGATTATGAACCGTCACGGACATATGCCCGATGTCGTCATCGTCAACCGTTGTCGTCCATCCTGCGGCATACTTTCCGGTCTTTTTCGGCGAGGAACTCTTGAGCTGGCTTTTGGTAGCCTTTGCGGCCTCTTGCACCCGCTCACGCAATACGCGCTCGTCCTCGTCTACCGTCTCCTGTACCATCTCAGCAATGGCTGCGGCCAACTCGTCGGTAGATACGGTGTAGTTATGACTTGCCAACCTCGGCCACCCCCTCAACACAACGCAGGCGCACCCAGTCACCGTCTCCGGCGACACTTTGGACGCGGTAGCGCACCCCGGCCATGACAACGACGCGCTCGCCCGCATAGTCACAGGTGCGCAGCGTAATTGTTGTGTCGTTAAAAAGACCCTTTGAGGCCGCCTCTTGGCCATATGCAATCGTACGTATGTATACCTTTTGGCGCGTCTCAATACTTTTTGCGATACCGAGATCGTCATAGGTCGTCTTGACTGACACCAGCTCGCATTGACCAACTGTTTTTATCTGCATGAGATAAAGCCATACGAGGTGGCCGTTATCGTCTGTGCGCGTGATGTCGTACACCTTGTTATCAATGACGATGGTATTGGTGGTCTCAAGCTCAGGTGGGCGGCGTATGGAAACCTTAAGCGTGACCGCTTCTGCGCTCGCTCCAAGTAATTGCGCATCAACCGCCCGGACGGTGGACTTACGAAACGCAAGACCGCTCACTAAGGGCGTAAGTCCGGCGGGGCGTGAGAAATCTAAGCCTCGAATACGACGATTTGAATCATCCTTGCAGATGTCCAATACGCCATCTGTCGGCGCAAAGACGACACGCTTTGCCTTAAGACTCACTGTCATCACCTGCCACGTGCTCACCTTTGGTAATAAGTGAGCGAGCGGTGCGTAGCTCCTCGGCGTAATTGCGCCAGAAGTCATCTAAGGCATCGGAGAACTCATAGAGGCACGCATTGAGGAAAAGCCCCCACGGCTCGCCGTCAGCAGGAGAGAAAGCGTGCGTGTGCTCATAGCCAAGACGTGATGCCAAAGCGGGCGACGCGATGGCAATTACGTCATCGAGCCGCCCGTCAGTCTCCGGGTTTTGCCATGTAACATTGAGCTTGCGCTTAACGGCCTCTAATCGCTCCTCTTGCGTATAGTCAGCCATTGCGCCTCCTTACGCCTTAGTCTTAACCTCACCCTTGACGGTGACATTGAGGTACTGAGGCTCGAGCTTGGAGAGGTCAAGGACAAGCGCGGTCGTATCGTCGTAGGCAATGCCGTTGGCATAGGTAACGACCTTAAAGACGCGCTGATCGTCGAGGAACTTAAAGTCGTCGGAATACTCAATGCCGCGGTCTCCGCCGACGAACATATCGTACTCACCGAGCAATGCAAGGATTGCCTTGTCATCAGCCACGGCCGCAGACTCGATTACCTCAGTCGGTACAGGGAACAAGCCATTAACATAGCGACCGTCCGGCGTTTGAGTCGTACTTGCAGGCATAATCTTGGTGAGATAGTCGGTCGAGTTGCAAATGAGCGACAGACTCGCAAGCGCGCCGGCTCCTTTGTCCTTGCCGCCCTCGTTCTTCGCGAGTTTGGCAACCAGCTTGCCGTACTCTTTTGGCTCAAAGGTAGTAACCAACTCAGCGGTCTTCTCCTTGTAACCGGTAGTGGCGTTGTAGTCGGCGCCTTTGGCAATCTTGCGGTTAAGGCCGGTTGGCTCACCGGCGGCACCTTTGCCGGCAACAATGCCGTACTCAAGACCATCGGCGATAGCCTCGGTAAGGACGGCGCGTACATAGCCGTCAAGCCATGTGGGGCCGAGCGCGAGCATATCGCGAGTGACAATAGCAAAGCAGGACAGCTTGCCCTGTGTGATGTCGATAACGTCAAAGTCAGAGGTAATCTCCGTCGCAATGGCCGCGTCCAAGGCGCCCCAAACGGCACGCTTAGAGCCGTGGCGGTTGCGTACATAGCGCGTAACTGCGCCGGTAGGCGTGATGTGTACCTTTGCGAGCAGTGGGTGATCTTTGGTGATATTTCGCATCACATCATCAATCACCGTAACTGGCAAAGCCTTATCAGGGATGGTGGCAAACGCCTGCATTGGCGCATCGGACTTGAGAGCCTCAATAACGCTCTCGTAGTATTTGGTCTCGGTGCTCGTAAGCTGGCGGAAACCGCGTGCGGAAAGGATAGCCGCGTCATTGGTGGCGACGGCCTCCTTGTACTGCGCGGCAACATCCTCAGCAATGGCAAGCTGCAATGCAGCAAAACCTTCCTCGATTTGCTGTGCGTCCTCGGATGCAAAAGCAGCGGCGAGCTGCTTAGAGGCATCGCGAGAAATGTTATTTAGCGTAATTGGCATAGTTTGTCTCCTTAATTGTCGCTAAAAATACGAGCGAGACGCTGGAAGTGCGTCTCGGTAGTGCCTTGGTCTTGTGCTTTCTTTGGTTCCGGCTTTGGCTCTGGCTCAGGGTCAACGGGCGCAGGCTTTGACGTCTGCATTGGAATATCAACATTGGTGAGCAAAAGTGCGGCCATTACCGTCTCACGCGCGGACTGCGTAGGCGTATCTGCCTCCTTGCTGCCACTCACCTCAGTAGCAAGTCCCCACTCGAGGGCTTGCTCGGGGCTTACCCACGTCTCGGCGTCCATAACGGCGTCTAACGTCTCGCGATCGATTGACGTACCGGTCATGTAAGCCGTCTTAGACAGCTCCGCGATGGTATCGAGCGTGTCTGCCTGCTTACGCAGGTCTTGCGCATTGCCGCGAGCTGCGATCCACGGATTGTGGAGCATTAAAAGCGATGCCGGACGCATGATGCGGCGCGATCCTGCCATAAAGATGACCGATGCAATCGAGCAGGCAAAGCCGTCACATACCGTCACGACCTCACGGCCGCAATCACGAAGCGCGTTGTAGATCGCCACGCCTTGCATGACTTCGCCACCGTAAGAGTTGATGTGTACCTCTACCGTCTTTACATCGTCTGAAAGCTCAGACAATGCCTCGACAATATCAAGGCCGCTTGTTGTAGACGGGTCTTCTTTGTCAAGAAGAAGCGCGAGGAAAGAACCGTCGGTAATGTCACCATAAATAGTGAGCTTTGCCACATCAGGCTCGTCTTGCGTCACGACCAGCTGCATTACTTTTTCGGTATCCATTTATTCACCCCCGCCCGCCGACTCGTGGTTTTTCGTGCGTTGGTATTCATCCGCCCAAGGCTCACTTAGTGGGTCTTGGCCGGTGAAGCCGCGTATCTCGTTAGGACTGTCAATCGAGCTGCCTACGAGCTTCTCGATTTCTCCGGCAACCGCAAAAAGGTCTACATGCCGGACGTGCGTAGTGTCTACGACAGCGCGGGCGCCCTCTGCCCACTGGCTTTGCGTGTATGTCTTGCGCGTAAGCTCCTCACCGATAGCCGCAGCGAGTGGGTCAACAGCAAAGGTTAAAAAGCTCGACAGAAGCTCGGTGAAGTTGTTTGTATTGCCATAAAGAAGCGAGGTCGGCATACGGAAACACTCTGCGACCGTCTCGAACATGTCCTTGCGTATCTCTGCCACCTGTGAAGACGTCACGGGGTTTGCATTAGTGCCCTCAGATACCCTTGATATAACCTGTCCATTGTGCAGTGGCCACACGGCCGCGCCGTTTGCCTTGATAAAGCGCTCAAGGTTTTTCTGTATACTCTCGCGCTGCTCTTCTTGCTGCGCAGGTGTGCCGTTAAGGCTGCTCCCAAGCTCAAAGACCCACTTCGGCGCGTTGTGGTCACGCATGGCCGCAATAACGGAGCCGGCAAGGGATTGGTATTGCTGTTCAGCCGCTCGCATAATCGATGAGACCCCGTTTGATGCGGAAAGGTCGAAGTAGTACACATCACGTGCACGGTACGTACCTGGTATCTGCCTGCGAGCGGACATAATGCCGCTAAAGGTGTCCTCACCTTGTCCCTGCTCACGTATAAAGCTGCTCGCAAGGTAGATTTGATAACCGGAGCCGGTTTTTACTGGAACGATAAGCGCCTCGCCTCTCTTGCAGAGCAACTCACGGACAAGCCCGTCGATAAGCTCGGCGCGGGATTGATTTGGGTTTGGCGACACATTCCAAAGCCACGCACCATCGTCAAAGACGCGCTCATTTTTACTGCGATAAAACCTGATTTCCGACTTTTGCAGAGCCGCTGATACATACGAGGCCATTGTGTCGCGTGCTATCTCCATCCACTTGCACGCCTCAAGGTCATATGCTGCCGTAATTGTCGCAGGCTTACCGTCTATACCGAGTACATGGCCGAGAAAGTCTACAATACGCTCGCGTAATGCCATCAGTCACCGCCTTTACGATCAAGAATGTCAATGATTGCTCTCTCTCTGCGAAAGCTCAAAGACGAGAGGAGCAGCTTTTGCTTTTGCTTTTGCTTTTGCTTTTGCTTTTGCTTTTGCTATGTCAGATGCCTTTGTGCTACCGACTAAAAACCCGCTGCCAAAGATTGATTTTTTAATCGATGTCTGAGCATCAAGACGCGCTATCTTTGCGGATGATCTACGGCCAATACGGACAACCTCGCCACCTTTTGAAAGCTCATTGAGCATTGATGCGGTAACGACATTATCGGGATACTCGTATCGCGGGAGCTCTTTTTTCTCTGTGGCGGCAAGCGCCTCTACGGCATCATCGATTACTCGTCTCAAGCTTGGTGCGCTCATGGCGACATAATCTCCGGCAAGGTTTGTCACAAAAGAGGTGCGGACTTCCGCGCCATTGGCATATACAATCGACGCACCGGCGCAAATCGCGCAGTCGTCAATTTTGCTCCCAAAAATCGTCATTGCAGGGGCAAAAAGAAAGTACTTGATACCTCGCGCGAGATACCAGCGTCTAATCTCCGCCAAAATCGAAAAAGGTGGATTATCGACGACGTAGCAACCCTCGGGATAGGCCGTACACTGATAGTCTCCGCCTGGCTTAAAAGGTCGCACGATCGGAGCGTCTGCCGGTATGTCGTACTCACGCCTGCACCACTCAAGAATTGCATCGTAGATAGGCTGCGGCGTATAGCAGTCATCTGTCGTCTTTTTATGCTTAAACTTGTCGACAAAGCCCTCATAGTCGTAAAAGCTTCGCTGGTCTGGCATATAATCCCACCCCTCCACTCATGACATTAAAAAACCGCCCTTGGGCGGTTTAGAAAAACATCGGCTCAAAGTCCACTGCGACAACCTCCGATTGCTCGGGAAGCTTGTCCGCAACTACAAAGGCATGTACGAGCGCCATAAACGGGTCGGTCTTGCGACTATGAGGTTCGATTTTTCCGTAGGTAAAATTATCGTTTGGTGCAGGTACAAGCTTTGCGTTATTGGTAGCCCACCTCATGAGCGGGCTATCTCCCCAGGCTATCGAGTGCGTCGCAAATGCACTGTCAATGACCGGCTGCACGCGCATAATGTCAGACGGTCGCGTAAGCCATACCTGCTGGCGCTCACCTTTAAGCGAGCCGTCAAAGCCGGCTGCCTTAAGCGCCTTTTTAAGCAGCGAAATACGATAGCTATCTATCGACACCATGCGCACGTCGTATGCCGCAGATATCGCACTTACCCACGCAGCAACGCTTTCCGGCGACACCTCCACATCGTCTACAATGTCAAGCTGCCCTAAAGCCGCCCACTCATTAAGTGGTGCTTTGATCTCTCCTGCGTCGCTTGACTGCGTGCACCACCACGCATGAGGAAGTACCTGATACTTGTCGCCAAGCTTAAAGAGGGCAACGGCTCCCACCATGTCAGTGGTTTTTGCGTAGTCAATGCCGATAACGCAAGGCATACCGCTCAAAGCCGATATATCAATCGGCGTGGACGCTGCCAAAAGATTAGCCCACGACGTAACCGCGATGTCTTTGCGCTCCTGCGGAAGGTTAAAACGCTTTGTCGGTGTCATCGGGTGTTTTTGCGGGTTGCGTCGCCACTCATGCGCGTCTTTACGATACTGCTCAAGCAGTATCTTTGACGTCATAAGGCGCGGATTTGCTTTAACCCAGCAACTCTCGTCGTCTATCTCGTCGATGCTATCGAGCTTACAAATAAACGGCAAAAGGCCACCGTCGGGTGCCTTTCCATCCAAAATCGCGCGCGCCTCAGCCTTTTTCTCGTCCAAAACACCATCGCGAACATCTCCGTCGGTTGTAGTAAAAAGCCTTCTCGGGTGTTCCTTTTTTCCAAGTCCTCCGGTGAAGACCTCCATAGCATCGGAGGTTTGATAAGCGTGAACTTCGTCGAAAAAGACGGCACCGGAGCGCATACCGTCTTTGCTCTCGGAGTTTCCGCTCCAATACTTAAAGCGTGCGCCGGTCTCGAGGTTGTACATCTCAACTTTATTCCACGTAAACGCCTGCCCCCAGAAGTCGGGGCGACGCTCAAACATGCGCCATAGGTCGTCATATCCAATCTTTGCCTGACTCTCAACCGTAGCGCAAATATCTACGTCGTAGTCCTGTATTCCGTTTGCCGGTGATATCAAACAAAAGGCGAGGTATCCGGCAAATCCGGTTTTGCCAAAACCACGACCAACGTATAGGAGCAAATCATCAAAGCGCGGAAAAAAGCCCTCTCGAAAGGTGCAGAGCCAAAGAGCCACGAGGAACTTTTCCTCAACTCCAAGCTCAAAGGGAAAATACTGCTGGTAGCCCATGTAGCGCTCGAGGCGCTCTTTGTCGATAAAAAGCCGTTCCGTGGCGAATATGTGCCGCACCATTTTACACAGCTTGTGCATCTCATGAGATGCCTTGATACTGCCTCGCTCAACAAGTCGGAGCCATCCGGTAATCTCAGGACAATCTATCCGCTTGTGAAGCCTGTATGTCGTCTTCGCCACATTACAACGTCAACCTTTCATCTGGCTTTTTCTCCTTAAATGCGGTTTGCCGCGATTTAACGGGGTCAAGCCCCAGCTGCTCACGTGCGAGCATGTCAAGCGCTTTGGTGTTGCCATCAAGTGCGCTCTTGTACATCGTCTTGCGAATAAGGGCGCGGCCTTGAGCATGGAACTTTTTCTCAGCTTGCTCAAACGTCAAACCAAATGCCTTGCTACACAAACCGTCAAGGTCTGCGATATCGCAATCCATAACGGCACACACATCATCAATAGCATTAAATGACTGCATCAGCCCGCAGAATTGCTCTGCCTGCTCCTCGCTCCATGCAGTTACCTTTTTCGGTGGCCGTGCTTTTTTGGTGTACTTGCCACGCTTTTTACCTTGCTTTTTCTCCTCTGCCATTTATGCTCCTAAAAAGGCAAATCATCGTAAAGCCCTGCTTGCTTTTTCTTCTTGTTTTTCTTTTTGCGGATTGCTCTGCGAAGTCTGCCGCGTGCTCATACTCGACCATTCCAAGGGTATTCTCGTAGATTTTTGGCCGCGAATATCGCTCATTTTCGATGCCGTCGTCTCGGCTTTGGATTGCGACGTCTGACAAAGAGAAATCGAGGTCAGTAGCAATGCTGCCAAAGTCTGACGGTAAGGAAAAATCAAGCATATAAGCTCCATTTTTAAGAGAAAGAAAAAAAGAAAAACGCCGCGCGTATCAAAATCCTGTGGGTGACCGCCGGTCTACCTGCGGTTTTGTAAATTTGGGGTTTACCCCCGGGGGTATTTCCGCCATTTTCCCGTAAAATCCCGTTAACGCCTTAATAAATGTATCACCACATTTCATCAGTTAGAGCCGCCCGAGCCCTAACATTTTTACCAAAGCGACCATGTGCGATATCGTGCGCCGCATGGCTTAAGGGCACGAGATTACGAATAATCTCCCCGCGCTCGTCGAGCGCAAACTCAGAGAGCGCCCAGCCGGGATACTCGTCAACGTGCATCACGTGATGCACGGTCTCGGCCGGTACGTATCTGCTCGGCTCAAGACCAAGCTCGTACTGGCTCTCGCCGTGGAACTCAGCAAGCACTCGAGCGCGAAGCCTGCGCCAACGCGCGGAATTGTAAAACGCTCTGTCATGGCCGTTACGCTTGCGCTGCTCACGGAGGAGCGAATCAAGCTCCCAATCATACCTTGGTACAATCATCTGTCTACCTAAAACAAGAGCCCTCACTCTCGTAAGGGCTCTTGTTACTCTCGATAAAAACAACCACGCTAACACACTAGCACATATCGACGTGACAAAATGCGACAAAATGCGACAAAGTATGACAGGATTAGTACTCCTCAAGCAAACGATTGTACTGCCTGCATATTTCATGATTAACAAAAACAATATCTCTATCGGTCAAGGAATGTTCGTCCGCTCTTTTAAGAGCTTTACGAACACCAGCCAAAGAAGCTATCACCAACAGAGCTTGATGAGCTTTCTTACTGCATCCTTCCCAGCTAGACACATGGTTAATAATCCACTCGGCGTTGTCATCAAGCATCTTGGCCTCAAACTTGCGCTCGATTAAATCAAGTGATGTTGATATGCTTTCGTACTCATTGCATAAATCGCTGTGCTTATCCTCGATATCCGTAATTCGCTTGCTGATACACCAATCGGCAAATAGAATCGCCGTCATCTCAACAAGAACAACCACTGATAACACGGCGTTAATCATCTCAATTCCTCCTCATTGTCCTTGAGCCATACGCACATACAGCGCAAATCGTCTACCACATCGGCAAGCCCTGAGCGCTGCACGCGCACTGAAACTGTACCAACCGCATTACTCAGCGTGTAATAGGTGCTGTCAACTGCGGCCTTTGGTGTGGGTAGTCCCTCTATGTGCTCTGTCGTAACAGCTAAGCGCATACCATCCGGTAACTCTGTCATTGTGCACCCTCCTCACGCTTACGCTTACCCTCGCGTCTATACGCTGCGTGGTCTTGCTCTTGCCTTTTATCAAGCTCGTCTTTAAGCTCTTGCGATATCTGCTCGCCATACTCACGGCGAATGTACTGTATCAGCTTCGCGAGCGAGCGAAGATTGTCAGCAAGTGTGCGCCGGTGCGGGAGTACCACCAGCACTCCATCAGCTCCGATAGTCGTGCTATCGAGACAATGCGCATCTATCTCTTGTACGAGTACACCGTCCTGTACCTTGTATCTTGGCGCCAAATTGCGCTTGAGATATAGCCCCTTGATAGGCTCTGTGTGTACGCGATTACGTACAGCCTTAACCTTTGTCATTGTGTTGCAACTCCTTTACCGTCTCTAACCTTTGCCAGTCCGTATGCTTCGCACATGTCAAGTGCAGTATCTGCAAACCTCTGACATGCTCGAGCGCTGTAGTTCATCCTCTTTGCCACCTCTTGCCAGCTCATTGCCTTGAGGTAGCGAAGCTCCAGCGCGTCTGTGCACTCATAGCCCGCAAGGGCTAAAAGACCGCTTTTGCGGTCTCGACCGTAGATGATGTCGTAAGCGGCGTTGATGATCTCCACGAGCTCGCCCATGCGCTTGATGTACCTGCTCTCCGCATCAACTGCCTGCTCAACAGCCGGCATCCCGCTTTGCGCTGTGCCGTGGGATATCGTAGGCTTTGAGTAATCGATGCCGCCGACGTCCATCTGATACGGCAAGCCCTCAAGCTTTGAGCGGATGCCTTGCAGCTCACGCACCGCTTCTCGCGCCTGCTCGAAGTAATCCCGCGCGTAACTCATAACGCGCCAACCTGAGATTTAATTTTGTCGAGAGTTTGCTGGTCAAGCGTCAAAATCTTTGTGCCGATGCTTGACGCAACGATTCGCTCAAGAGCAGAGCCGCGACTTTTTGGCGAGCCGGGTAAGCACACAAGCGCGTCGTACTTGTTTTCCGTGAGCACGTGGAGACATACCCGCATAGCATCCTCCCAGCTCTTGTCGGCATCGATGACGGCCACCGGATTAAATACGACCTTAGCCCCTTCTTGCCGCAACCATTTTTCGACTGCACCAAAAGCCGGTTTGTTGCGATCCTCGATACCGCTTACGGCTCCTGAGACAAAGCACCACTTGCCCTTAAAAGCCCCATCTGCTTTCGCATCATCCATCATCTTTTCCCGTCCTTTTTTCTTCCCTAAACCATTGAAACAAATGTTTGCCTATTACTAGTAAGGTTTAGTAGTAAGTCTTTTCTTTTCTTTTCTTTATCTTTGTATTACGACCGTATATACGCTAGTAATACGTTCGTAATACGACCGTATAAAACCGCAGGTATTCACTCCTTTTTTGACCATCGTTTTGCGATTGCTTTAGCCCCTGCGGCTCTCTTTTTCCCAACAATGAGCGCATTTTCAAGTAATCGCTCCGATACGATTTTTCCCTCGCGCAAAGAGTCGGGATCGATAAGTCCAACATCCGCAAAACAGGAAAGGTTCTTCTCCACTTCCTCGAAACTTTGACACCAGAGATAGTCCATAAGCGTCAGTATGTCTTCGTCGTTTCTATACGAGAGAATGTGGCCGTCTGTGAGCGCCAGAGCTTCGCAGAGAAGCCAAAACGTACACACGCCTTCTTTACCCAGCCGGAAACGCACACGCTTTATTTTCATGTCGTCGTGAGCATTGGAATCGTGCAGGAAGCTCTCAAGCGGACGAGCGGCCATCGCGTCGCTGTCGTACAGTGGTTGTTTCTTCATGATTTCTCCTTTAAGCAGTGGGAATAATACAGTCGAGTATTTCTTCTGTCGTCATCGGTCGTGGGTCTACGTAGTCGATGTCATCAAGGGGCATAACCTCGACCATGTCCGGGTAGCCGTATGTAATGCCGTAGCGAACACTTGAGTCCTCCGTATAGCCGTATATGGCGCTTATGGTCTCAGTACCACTTCGAAACTGTGTACGCTCGATTACATGGATGTAAGCATCCCCACGATTCATGTAATTTGACTTGTCTTCCCACGAAATACCACGCGCGGAAAGCGCATCTCTTAAACGCTGCATTGGCTCAGATACTTTCATAAAAAGTTAGTCCTTTCTTGTAGCAGGGTAGATAATTACTTCTTATCTACTTTTGGAAAATCAAAACACTCTAAAAAGCATTGTTTAACTCTTCCTTTTATGCTTTTACTCAAAACATTAAAAACGCTCCATTGCAAAAAATTGCAAATGGTTTATAAAACTTAAGTTGCAAGATTAAAGGTCTGTGTGACGCGCTTTGCGGCCGTCTCAAAAGCTTCTGCGGCGGCGCGGTCTCGTCCCGGAAGTACGTGTGCGTAGATCCTAAGTGTTGTTGCTTCGTCGGCATGCCCCAGACGCTCCGAGAGTGTCTTTAGGTCAACTCCATTGGCGAGACACCACGAGGCGTGCGTGTGCCGGAGCGTGTGGAAAGTAATGCCAGCAGGAAGCTCAAGAGAGCGCCTGAGAGCGGTAAACGCGCTTGATACCTTAGTAGGTCTCATAAACGCCCCTGTGACGCTTACAAGGGGCGTAGCGCCCTTTATAGCCACTCCCATACACTTACCTTGCAACTGTGCATACCTATCAATCAAAGCGAGGTCTTCGTCGGTGATGGAGACGTTTCTGTGCCGCCTGCCCTTTGTTACGTCGCGGCGGTACGGTGGGCGACGTGGCTCCTCGATAACCGTACCGGACACGTGTATATAACGCTGCATGTGATTTACGTCTTGCCGTCGAATTGCGCATACCTCGCCGCATCGCATACCGGTCTTAAGCGCGAGCCACGCGGCAAACGCATAGACCGTCTCAAAGCTATACTCTTGAGCCGAAAAGGACTTATCAAGCACGCTTGTAATGGCTCTGTCTATCTCGGCAAAACCCCACTCCTCCATCGAGACCGCCTCGTGTCGCTCCTGTGAGGGCTTAGCCACGTTAAAAAGCGGGTTTATCGAACAAATACCGGAGGCAACAAAGTAATTGTAGGCGCTGCGGAGAAACTGATGGATGTTGATAACGGTATTGCGCGATAGCCCCGCTCCTTCATCTTCTCGTGGCTTTAAAAGCTGCTGTTCAAATGCGGTAAAGTCCGCAGGTACAAGCGTGTCAACCGTAACTCGCGGTAAATACTTTGAGATATGGTTTTTGACAAAGCTTTGGTATTGTCTGATTGTGTTTGGGCTTGCGCCGTTGCGGCGCTTTAACTCCGTGTACTCGCGCAGGAGCTGCACGAGGTTGGTACTTTTAACTTTTCCATCGGCGGTGAGATGCGCCGCCCACAGCTCGGCCATAGCCTGCGCTTCTTCTTCGGTTGTCGCTGCCGGAAAAGACGTGTAAGGCTGTATCAACTTGCCGCTAAAATCTCGCCCAAGATACAGACGGCAACACCATATTCCCTTAGCGTTACGCTTAACGATTGGTTTTAGCTGCATTTTTTATCGCTTTCATAATGGGTTAGAGCGGTTAAGAAATCACGGGAGAGGAGTAAGCCTAAAAGGGCGCGTAGTCCATCAAAAGCCATATGCACTCACCGTGCGGCAGGCTGTTCACGACAGCATCTGCCTCGCGCTCGCTCATATCACCATCGCTCATAAGGAGGTCTACGACATCGTCGCGATCGTCGAAGACCAGAGTTTCGTATTCCCACCACTCGCCGATGCAGGCGCCGGTAAGCTCAAGGACGAAGCAATCATCGGTCTCTTCGTAATACGATTTGCCCATCTTGTATATCGGTAAATCGGGTCGCTCGGAAATCAGCTGTGTGAGCTTCGCGCCTGGTTGCTTAGCGGGCTTATTATTCATTTTGTCCCCACTTCTCTTCTCGGGTATATCCGGTGCGCTTCTCAAACTCAGAGCGTGCGGCTTGCAGACTATCAAGCCTCGCTTTTTCAACCGCTTTAAGCGCGTCCAGCTCCTCCGCGTCAAGCGTATATGTGGCCTCTTGCCCATACGGACTAAGCGCATCTCGGCCGCTCACTATCGCGACCATCTTGTCTTTGATTCTGCTAAGACGCAGCTTTCGTGGATGACGGCTGATGCAGTACTCGCATGCTGTAAGGTTTTGTATCTTAATGATCTGCTTCTCAATGCGCTTGTTTATCTCGTCCAAGGAGTATGCGTACAAGTCTGGTAATTCAAACAGTTCACTCATCAGATCCTCCATCCAGTACTGCAATGGTGGCATCTTTACCATGATCCTCAAGTCGCCACTTATGCAATATGCCACCGTGTTTTTCTGACATAAAATCCCAAAAGGTCTGCTGATCAATGCCGCATTCGGAATCGTAATCGCCCCACACCTCGTCATCAAACATCTCGTCCACGTAAGACTTGCACCTACTGCACTCACGCCACTCGTAAACAGAATCAATTTTGAGCGTAGAGGTCGCGTACTTCTCACCTGTCTGTATCTTTTTGCCGCACCACGAGCAGTAGTGCGGCTTGCGGGCTACGACCTCATGCTTTGGCTTAATTTCAATCATGATCATCGCTCCTCTCGCCCCATGCACAGAAGCCGTCTAAATTATCCTCTGGGATTACGAAGCCAAAGCTATCGCAGATGTAACCACAAAGCGGATTGTAATGCTTGTTTCTGCAATCTCGACATCTCACGATTGGTTCATCTGTGAGCCAATGCCCGCTGTTGCCATCAGTACCACCGATGTATTCACCTTCTGTCATCGCTCCTCCTTTTTCTTCCCCTACGTCGCTAGTGCAAGTGTTTGATTGTCGATATAGTCCTCTGCTGGTAGAGCGGCTTGCTCTAGCGTATATGTCTCTTGAGCCTTAATGCGCTCACCGATCCACTTCATGACCGGCACCGCCATGGCATTACCAAGCATCTTGTAGCGCTGTGTGTCGCTTAATGGCTTGCCGTCTGAATTTTTGACGGCCGTCCAGCCATCAGGAAAGCCTTGCAGGCGCTCGCACTCTATCGGCGTCAGGTGCCGTGGCGGCATGAGTGATATAAGTGGCGGCTCTTTAGCAGCATGAGCGCTTAGTGTCGGCGCTATGTTCTTATGACATCCAGCTTTAGCATGGTTTCCAGCGCGACAAAAGAGTACAGGCTTATACGACGCATTGAGCGTCGAGAGCATATCTTTATGCACAAGAGCTCCTTTGCCGCCATTGCCGGTACCTTGTCTTACTTTTAGCGTGTATGTATCTGCGATTTGAGCGCTTGTATCATTGGTTCCGGTGGCATCTTGCCTGCTTTGGCGCACCGGCGCAGTATCCCCGCGCAGGCTTTCGCGCTCAAAAAGTACTTCTGCGGCACGTCTGTCTCCAAGATGTCCGACAAGGTAGACTCTGCGGCGGCGCTGGGGGACTCCGAAAAAGCGCGAGTCCAATACTCGCCATGCCAGACCATACCCGAGCGCATCCAAGGCACTGAGCAAACATTGGAAATCTTCCCCGTGCGAGCTTGAGAGCGCTCCTGGGACGTTTTCCCAAAGGAGCCATCGAGGACGAATCTCTTGTACAGCTCTGATGTACTCATACATGAGTCCTGACGCTCCACGAAGTCCTTCTCGCTTTCCTGCGACGCTAAAGGACTGGCAAGGACTTCCGCCAACGATGATATCGGCTTTGCCATGATAGCTTCTCCAATCGATCTTGGTAATGTCTCCGAGGTTGGGAATATGCGGGTAATGAGCGGCGAGTACCGCAGATGCGTACTTATCTATTTCGCTAAATACAAGCGCCTGGAATCCTAAAGGCTCCCAGGCACACGATACGGACTCTATACCACTAAAAATGCTGATGTAATTCACTAATCCTCCTCCCTCATAAACAGCACCCAATGCGTCTTAGACGCTTTAGGGCGTCGATTACCGATGATTGGTTTTGCCGGACAAAGTGCCAATACGTCTTTGAGTGGGATGTGATACTCGTACCACTTAAATACCAACACTCCGTAGGGCTTGAGTACCCGCAAGCACTCTCTAAAGCCTTTGGCCAAGTCCTCGCGCCAGCAATGTGCATCGAGCTTGCCGTATTTATCGACTTGCCAGCCAGCGCCAACCTCAAGATGTGGCGGGTCGAAAATTACCAGATGGAAAGATTTATCCGGAAAAGGTAGCTCCCGGAAGTCAGCTACCATATCAGGGCTGACGTCAAGTGTGCGGCCATTGAGTAGCACCGGATTTCTCGGATGTGCGTCACACTTAAGTACGCGCTCGTCTGTTTTGTCAAAGTAAAAGCTCCGTGCCCCGCAGGCCACGTCTATGGCTGGTGGTAAAGTCATCATCTCACCGCCTGTATGATCTCTTGTACAAGCATGCCTTGCGGATGTAAGCACCAGCCGAGGGTGCTGTTTACAGAAATCAAGAGCGGCACAAAAAGGAAGATTACAGCTACCACGGAAAACGCTATTGCTACCGCAAGACACTCCCGCTGTGGTCGGCTGCATCGCTTATATAAGTGAGCGAGCAATATAAGAGCTACGACAAAAGCTGCTAAAATGACGCCAAATACAGCTACTGTATAAATCGATTGCATGGCTCTCAGCTGTGTATACTGCTCGATGGCTGATGCCGTGATGTCGTAGGCTGTGCCGAGTCGCTTTGATAGCTCGTCAATGACTTTGGTAAGCATTTCGTCACTCATAGTTTCCCTCGCTTAAATCTTCACCAGTCTCTTCTTCAAATTCTTCAGGAGAACAAATTTCAGCATCAAAGTAGTACGAAGGTACAATTTGTAGCTTAAGAAGTGCGCCGCAGTGAGGACATATACCATAGTCATAGCTCCCATCAAACATGTCGCAAGTTTCGATAGAAGATGTATAAACCATTGATTACACTTTGGGCATATTTCAGCATCGCCTGACTGAGTGTCAGGACTATACACATAGCCTTTTAGCGCTTTAGTACGATAATCATGCTTAGACATCCTTACTCACCACCCTAGACCCGCACCAAGGGCAGAAGTCCCATCCATATCCCTCGTCTAGATCTCCCGAACACACGCTGCAAACCTGTGTCTCGTCCTCTATCACTTGATGACATTTCGGCTCTATGAGGTCGGATAGACGGTCAAAGAAAGGCTCAAAGGTACGGCCTGTATCCTGTGTACCTATGATGTGGTCGATTGCGCAAAATGCAGAACGTATACTTGATGTATTATCGCCGTCTAGCTCTCGTCCGGCTTCCCGCAGCTTTGCTGCTACCTCTTGGCGATCCTCAGGTGTAGTGTGACCACTCATTGCCTACCTCCCTAAAATCTCATGGATAAGCATTCCATGCGGGAAGGTTATCCAGTTGTATGTATCAAAAGCGGAAAAGATAAAAACTGCTATAAAAATTCCAGCGATACCGGCAAGAAAAGCGGAAGCGGCGAAAAAGAAATCCCGGTCGTCACAATACGTTGCTTTACGACCTATATGAAGTGCGATGATCGATAAAATAGCACATAAAATTATCGCTATACCGACCATAACTAACCAACGCCAAGAATCCACTATCTTTGTCTGTACATACTGAGACATAGATTCTGCTGCGATGCTATAGGCGCCGTCAAAACGCTTTGCGATCTCCTCGATGATCTTAGATGTAATTTCGTCGGTCATTAAAATCACCTGCCTCCATAGCTTTAAGGACTATCTCAAGTCGGACTGCTATTTCAGTCCATTTTCTGAGCCGCAAGACATTGACACTAACTACGTCTGAATCGTAGTGTCCATTTTGATCACACCACCCGCACGCGCCTCTTAGATCGCTGCTAAGCGTTCTGGCGGCTACAATCTCAGCCTTGAGGTCACTACTCATAGTCGGTCACCACCCTTGCTCCGCAATTAGGACAGAAACGCACATAATCAGGGCTTATATGCTTACGCTTGCATTTGCTGCATTCAAAAACCGGGACTGGATAAAATCCGTCTTTTGGTGGTTTGCTTATGTCCTTACATGTAGGGTCTATGAGGTCGGCTAGGCGCTCAGCAAGAGCTGATATGCCAAGCCAGTAGCCTTTTTTGCCGCCGAGAGCGGTGCAAATATCCGTGTACCGAGGCTTGTAATCCTGGTCGCGCTTGCTGGGAGTAAGACGTCGTAGCCGCTCCGCTACTTCATGGCGATCCTTTGGGGTAATGCAATCATTCATTGCTCTCACCAAGCTCTCGTATCTCCTCGGCGACAAGACGTAAGTCCTCCTCCGTCACGGTGCCTTTATTTGCGTCGGCTATCTCTTCAACCTCTTGTGCGATGCGCTCATAACCGCTGATAGGCTCAGCGTGTGTGATACTGCTTGGATTGCGCCAAAAAGCGCGGAACATATCAGCGGCGCTGCGTATATATATTTCTACGCCATAAAGTCCGCTGCCGTCATATCTGATACTCAATACCTGATAAGCTTCTCCATCAAACCAAACGGTATCCCCGATGTGGATAACCTCACCGTCTTTATCGCGAGGTAGTTTGATCAGCCCAAGTTCAAAGTAGATATCACGTAAGGTTGAATCAATACTATTGATTGCTTCGCTAAAAGTATTGCCTTTTTCTCCAGTGATTTCTTTTTTGTGACACTTTTGTGCTTTTGTATTAAGCATCATTAACTCCTCAATTTGAAATTATTCCAGCCAACTTTTAACCGTGGCATCCCAGTGATTTTTGTTGCCAACACCTACGAGCCACTTCTCATAAGTCCCTCTAAGCTCGATAGGACAGCGAATAATAATTGAATGTGGCGCGTTGCCACTTGATGGGGCGAGCAGCCTTACAACCGCTTCCTTTGGCTCTTGGTGTGACGAGCGCCCTTTAAGCTCTGCAAGCTCCTCTGGTGTCACAACGGCGGAAAATACGGTATCCATAGCTAATCCCATCTCTTTCATGCGCGCTCCTCAGATTTGAGCTGCTTATAAAGCCAGCACATGACAGCAGCTAGAGCAGCAAAAATGGCTATCATCACCGCGAAAAACAGGCCATTTGGTATATCGATACTCTCGACAATGCCAGGGACAAAAGCTGCACCAAAAAGCACTATGCAGCCAACAACTCCATCTCTAGTCATCGATAATCACCTCCGCGCAGTAACGCTCTACGAAATACGCCTGACCTTTGCCGGTAACAAGCGGTGTCTTTTGTATGGTCGTGCTACCGTCGGCATGGCCGATTACGGTCTCCTTGATGCGGAATAAGCCCATATCCATAGCACGCTGCGTCGGGACATTGCGCGAGCGGCCAAAGCTGCATAGATAGCCATCAGAGCGCAGACGCTCGAACAATCTGTTTTGCCCGATGTTAAGGCCGTTTTGGCGCATGATCTTAGCCAGCGCACCAACGAGGATGCATCCATCAGATGCGGCTACGGCATCGGCAAAGCGGGCGCGAGGAGCCAGCTCCTCTATCTGCTGCTTTTGGCGCCGCATGGTCTCGTCTGCGATTTTAAGAGCTCGAGCGAGGATAACCTCGGGTGGCTCGTTGACCTCAGCGGCGATATATCCACCGTCACGTCGGATTGCCGGAAGAACGTCATGCGTAACCCAACGCTGAAAGCGCTTTACACGCTCACGGGCGGCCGGATCCTTAATACAGGACGCGCGACGAAGCATTACAGCGCGGTAAAACCCAGCCTCATTGAGCGTTGTCATCGTCTGCATTCCGCCAAGGGTCGCCACTTTGTGGTGTCCCTTCTCGTCATCATCAAGTAACCGTGTCAGCTTGTTTGCTTCGGGATATCCAAGTATCCGAGCGACGTCAGATGCGATTACCTCCGGCGTGTCGTTTGTAGCAATCGCGCGCAGATCGCCGAACTCGTCGCTTGTAAAAACTGTTAATGACATACACGCCTCCTAAACATTGAAAGGCTTAAGAGATGCAGCCCATGCCAGCACAGCGTCTCGGTGATAGCGATTGTTTTTAACTCCTGGAAGATGTAGCGCTGCAGGCGCACACCCGTGTCCATCGTCGTGCCGGCAAACAGCGCGGCCATCACCGTCAGCATGGTGGCCGACAGCGTGGGGTCCAGCCCGATGCCCGCATTCATCACGGC
>ERZ773214.252-NODE-252-length-38121-cov-8.028608_pt1 | contig 38121 bp, 44 predicted proteins | sample MGYA00511238_ERZ773214 | MGnify/ENA primary metagenome ERZ773214 (study PRJEB29015, sample SAMEA2738157) | human oral metagenome | biome: human oral; feature: human-associated habitat; material: saliva | place: China | collected 2259 ... | reverse complement strand
TGCGCTGATCAGCAAGTTTGAGGGGGTTGGTGCGGTTTTCCATTTGGTTGACCCTGGGCGCGATGTTTGCGTGGAGCGTGCTACTGAGGCTGGTGCGTCTGATGATGTGTTGGCGCGTATTGATGCTTGGTATGAGAATCCCCCGGAGTTGCCTGGGGGTGAGAAAGGAGGTGTTGCCCTTATGAAGTTGAAGGATTTGAAGGTTCGGGTTAAAGAGCCTGATGATGTTGAGGTTGAGGCGGGCGAGATTGTCGCCTATGCAAGTGTGTTCGATAATGTGGATTCTTACGGTGATGTTATCCGTAAGGGTGCGTTTGCGGACACGTTGAAGGAGTGGGAGGAATCAGGTAATCAGCTGCCTTTGCTGTATGGCCATGATTTCCGAGACCCGTTCAGCAATATTGGCACGGTGGTTGAGGCTGTTGAGGATGATCATGGTTTGAAAATCCGTGCGAAGCTTGACCTGGATAATGAGAAAGCTAGCCAGGTTTACCGATTGCTGAAAGAGCGCCGCTTGTCGCAAATGAGTTTCGCGTTTGATGTTGTCGAAGGCGCGGAAATGAAAGACAACGACAATTGGGTTTTCGAGATTCGCAAGGTGCGCCTGTATGAGGTCAGTGTCGTTCCTATCGGCGCGAACCAGGAAACCGAAGTGCTGGCGGTGAAAGCCGCCGAGTCCGGCGCGGAAATGTCAAAGGCAATGGCGTTGATGCTGAAATCAATGCGCGACGCGCTGGCCGGAAACGACACTAGCCCCGAGGGAACACCACCCTCGGGGTTTTCTCATGCCGCCAAGAAGAGCGGCGATAACCAGGGCGCCCTGAACAAGCTGGGTGCCCGCCTCATGATCTTGGAAAAGGAGAAACACTAATGGGTAACGCAACCCTGCGTGAGCGTCGTGACGCCGCGTTTGACCATGCAAAAAGCCTCTACTCGCAGTTTGGTGAGGAGGTGACAGATGCGCAGCTCGCCGAGCTGAAAGAAGCCCTCCATGAGGCCGAAGCCCTCGACGCTGAACTTGCAAAGGTGAAGGAAGCCAACTCGGTTTTCGAGAAGCTGCGCAACATCGACACTGGTGAAACCCCGCTGCAGCCTGAGGCTAAATCCCTGGGTGAGCATTTCGTGAAGTCTGCTGGCGACAGCCTTAAGCAGCAGGGTTCCCGACGCCTGGAGATTTCCGCCCCTGAGTTCAAGGCCGCTGGCGACCCGGCTAAGACAACCCCGCTGGTTGATGGTTTCGGAACCATGTACCAGCGCAGCATTGTTAACCAGCGTCGTGAGAAGCTGGTTGCCGCTGACCTGATGGGTTCTGCGAATGTTGACCTCCCCACCATCAAGTACCTGGTGGAGAAAGCCAACCGTATCGCTGAGGGTGCGCCTGCGTCTGTGGCTGAGGGTGCGCAGAAACCCTATGTGCGTTTCGCCGATCTTGACATTGTGACTGAATCACTGTCGAAGATCGCCGCGTTGACGAAGCTTTCCGACGAGATGATCGCGGACTTCGGGTTCGTTGCTGACTGGATTAACAACCAGCTCATCTACGAACTTTCCGTTGTAGAGGAAAAGCAGCTGATCAGCGGCGACGGCACGGGCAGCAACGTGCGTGGCATCCTGAACCGCTCCGGCATTCAGACGGTGACTTCCGCTAAGAAAGCCAATTGGTTTGATGACCTGTACAGTGCGATCTCCAAGGTTGCCCAGGCAACCCCGCTGACTGCTGACGGCATCATCATGAACACCGCTGACTATGAGGTTCTGCGCCTCGCTAAGGACGGTAACGGCCAGTACATTGCTGGTGGCCCGTTCCAGGGCCAGTACGGTGTTGGTGGTATTCTGGTTGACCCGCCGGTGTGGGGCTACCGCACTGTTGTGACGAACAACATTCCGAAGGGCACCGCCCTTGTGGGTGCGTTCCGTCAGGGTTCCACCATTCTCCGCAAGGGTGGCTTGCGTGTGGATTCCTCGAACACCAACGCTGATGATTTCGAGAAGAACCTTGTGACTCTGCGCGCTGAGGAGCGTATCGGCTTGATGGTTCCGCTGCCTTCGGCTTTCGTCAAGGTGACGCTGACGGCGGGTGCGTAGTCATGTTGCGTCCGTATCGTGTGAAGTTTCAGGACGGGTTCGAGACTGTGCTGCTGCTGACTGAGATTCACCAGCAGCGTGATTTCCCTGATGCCGTGCTGGTTGAGGATGACGCCTCTGCGGCACCGGTGGAAGCTGAGGTTACTGAGCCAGTGGAGGCAACCCCGAAACGCGCAACCAAGAAAGCAGCCGCAGACACTACTGACGCTGAGGCTGAGGCCGCCGAGTAAGGAGGTGTGGGGTGAATGACCACGGGCTAATCCCAAGCATGGCCACGGCTGTTGGCGGTGAACGCCCCACACAAGACCAGATCGACAAGGCCGTGGCCACCATCCGGCAACTCTGCGGCTGGCATGTGTGGCCACGCCGCACGGAAACCCTGCGCCTAGACGGCACTGGGGATGAGACCATGATTCTCCCAACGAAACGACTTGTCGACGTCACGGCGCTCACTGTGAATGGTGAACAGATTGGCGTCGATAAGGTTGGTTGGTCTGATGATGGTCTGCTGTATAAGCGCGGGGGTTTCCCATGTGGGTTCAGGAATGTCGCCGTGACGATTACGCATGGACATGATGCGGCACCTGATTTGGCGGCTGTGGCGTTGGAAATGGCTGCTAGGTCCATGCGGCCTGCGGGGAATATCAGTGTTGGCAGCATCAGTGTTGGTGCTGCCACGGGCGCGACGCCGCAGTCGTCGGAGTGGCGCATCGTTGACTTGTACAAGTTGGGGCCGTTGCCATGAGCTTGATTTTCAATCAGTCTGTGGAGGTTCTGCGCCCCAAGCTTGTGCGAGACCTTTATAACCCGAAGCGTGGAACCGCGTCGTTTGACGACCCTGAGATCATTGCGTATCCGCATTTGGTGAGTGTGCAGCCGGTTTCCACGTCGGAGGATTCTGGCCGCGCTGGCACTCTGACAACGGTGTTCATGCTGTACACCCAGATTGGGTTTGATATTGACCTGCGTGCAGGTGACCGTGTGCGGGTTGGTGGTTCCCTGGTGTTGGATGTTGACGGCACTCCGATGAAGTGGCCTGACCCGTTTACTGGCCGGGTGCATCATGTGGAGGCCAGGTTGAAGGTGATTCATGGGTAGGGAATCAACCCGGGTTGAGCTTGATCTAGATGACCTGTTCAAGCAGGTCATGGATACAGATCAGGTTGTGGGTGGCACTGAGCAGCAGGCCGCGAAGATTGCGGCGCGCGCTAGGCAGATCACCCTGCGTGAAGGTGGTGAAGCTGTCATTGATGTTCGGCGTCGATACCACGCGAACGGCCGTGCCTCATACGACGTGGTTTCCGAAAGCGATGAAGAGTACGGCACGTCGGAGAAGAAACGCATACGCGCCTTACGGCGTGCGGCAAGGGAGGTGAAGTGAGTTGATGAATGATCGCGCCTGGTCAGATACTTTGCGCATGGTGATTGAGATGCTTTCCTCCACCTTGCCTGATGTGACTGTGGCTGACCGTATGCCCCCGCCTGGGGAGCTTGACCAGCAGTTGCCGTATGTGATGGTTGACCTTCTTCCTGGTGAGGAGGTTGTCGCGTGGGGTGGGCGTGGGCCCGTTCGGGATTTTGTCGTGTTGGACATTGACGTGTTCGCGGCGTCGCGGGCGTTGGCTCACCCCACTGGGGTTTTGATTAGGCAGTTGATGCACAATCTCCCGAACTATGCGGGGGCGAATGTGACTTATGTTGATTGCCCCGGGTTCTCGACACGGCCTGACTACAATCCGCACATACGCCGCCTTGGTGTCACAGTGACGCTTCACGTGCCCACATAGAAAGTAAGCAAATCTACGCCCCACCCGAAACCAGGGTGGGGCATTCCGTAACAGGAGGAAAACAAATGGCCGAACAGGCAACCCTCGAAGGATTCGAAGCCGCCGCCCTGCGCGTCGGTGTCACCGGTGCGCTGCGAACTGCGGCAATCGGCACCAAAGTCATGACAGACTTCAAGGAAAAGTACGACACCAGCATCTACCTGAACCGTGGTTACATCAGCCCGGATGGTGTTGAAATCAGTTTCGACGAGGACACGAACGAGTTCATCCCGTGGCAGGAAGCCCTGCCCATTCGTCGTGACATCACGAAGTCTGTGAAGGCAATCAAGGTCACCCTGTGGCAGTTCACGCGTGACAACGCCAGCCTGTACTTTGGTGTCCCCGGTGGTCAGATCAAGGTCAACGACGACGGTTCCTGGTACTTCGACGAGGGCAACCTGCCCGAGTTCGAGCACCAACAGTGCGTTCTTGACGTCGTTGACGGCGACAAGGCCATGCGCATCACCCTGCTTGATGCTCAGGTGACCGGCCGCTCCGGTATGACGTTCAAGCGTGAGGACGCTATCGGCTTGGAAATCACGCTGACCGGTTTCCCCGCTGGCAAGGAATACGCAGATCAGCAGCTGTCTGGCAAGACCGCGCGGTGGCTGTTCTCCGCAGGCTGGGACGGCTCCGGCGCTAAGGGCGCCACGTCTTCATCTGATGATGGTGCTGTTCCGCTTAAGGTGCAGACCCAGCAGCTGCCTGCTGGCACGAAGGGCCAGGAGTACTCCGTTACCCTGGCTGCGCTTGGTGGTGAGGCCCCCTACAACTGGTCTGTTGACGGTACGCCTGCTCTGCCCGCTGGCCTGAGTCTGAACAGGGACGGCAAGATCACGGGCACCCCGACTGCTGCTAGTACTACTGAGATCACCTTCAAGGTGGAGGATGGTAAAAAGCGCACTGCGACGCAGAAACTGCAGCTCGTCATTGCTGATGCTTAGCGTCTGATTGTTGTTCGAATCCCCGGTTTCTTGCTGGCCCCGGGTTATCAAAGGCCAGCATTTTAGGTGGTGGTGGGGGAGTGTTTGGCAGGCCCGCCCCCACCAACCTTTTGTTGTTTGGCCTGCTTGTTTGAGACTTTGGAAGGGGTCTGCCATGTCCTATGATTTGGATGCTTTGATCGCTCAGCGGAAGGAAGCCACCGGTATTGAGGGTGACCGTATCGCCTTCACATTCAAGGGTGAAACCTTTACTTTCGCTGACCCGATGTTCCTGAATGATGCCCAGTTGGATGAGCTGAATGACCTGCCAGAGTACGGCCCTGATTTGTGTGCCTGGTTCATGGGTGAGGAAGAGTACGACCGGTTCCTCGAGGCTGGTGGCTCGTCGTCTCTGTGGGGTCTGGTGTTCGCTGAGCATCGCAAGGCTATGGAGGCTGTCAACAGTGAGGGAAAATCTTCACCGTTGAATCGCTTGCAGCGTCGTGCGGTGGCGCGGAAGTCCTCGAAGCGTCACTAGAGCAGGCGTACCACAGGGATGTTATGGCGGAGTTCTGGCGGGGTGAGATCACCTTGCGGAAACTCCGTGTCCTTGTTGAGAACCTGCCCAAGGATTCCCCGGCCCGTTGGCACCAAACCGACGGCAAACCCTATGGCATTACCGACTCCCTGTTGTGGCGGCTGCTGTGGGCGACGTGGGAAACACAGGTTTTGCTGGCCCGTGTGAACGGGAACAGCAAAGCAAAAATGCCGGCCGAAGAAACACCTGCCTATCCGTGGTCGGAGATTAAGAACGCTAATTCTTCTCGCATTGGTTCTCTGGGTGACCACACCCAGGAGGAGGCCCTTGCGTATTTGAAGAGTCTTGAAATCTGATTGGAGTGTGGCGCGGTGGCGTCTACTGTGTGGGTTCCGGTTAATGCTTCGATGCGTGGTTTCGCCGCTGAGGTGGTGAAGGGTGCGTCGAAGGCTGCTGATGATGCTGGCGTCCTGATCGAGAAGAGCTTTGAGAAGTCCGGCCAGAACGCCGGTGCCGCGTTGGCTGAGGGCGTCGAGAAGCAAACCCGCGTGGTTGCTGCGGCCCGTAAGGCTGAGGCGCAGGCGGCGCAGGATGTTGCGGTGGCTGAGGAGCGTCTGCAGCAGGTGCGTAACAGTAGCACGGCCACGGCGTCGCAGGTGGCGCGCGCGGAGTCCGATGCGGCGGTGGCCAAAGCCAAGCTTGATCAGGCTACCGCCCAGGTCGCACGTGGTGAGACTGATCTTAAGGCTATTCGTGAGGGTGGTGTCGCAACAGCGGCTCAGGTGGCGCGCACTGAGGATAATCTTGGGAAGGCTCGTATCGCCGCAGCTGAGGCGTCCGGGAAAGTAAAGGCTGCTGATCTTGCTGTGGGGGAGCAGCGGGATAAAGTAGCTGCGGCTAATGAGAAAGTCGCGGCGGCGGAGAAGAAACTTCAGGACGCGCGTAACGCTAATGACGCTGACTCGAAGGAGGTGCAGCGTGCGGAGCGTGAGCTAGAGACTGCGAAACGTCAGTCTGATCGCGCGTCACTTGCTTTGGTGAAGTCGGAGGGGGAGCTTAAGAAAGCCAAGGTTGATTTAGCAAACGCCAACGACCAGGTGAGCGCCAAGGAGAAACTGTACAAGGCCACAATGGAGGACGCCGCAGCGTCGCAGCGCAAGGCAGCTGATGCTGCTGGGCATGTTGGCGACCAGGTTAAGAAGACTGGTTTCACGTTTACCGGCGCGGCGGAGAAGTCGAAGGCTTGGGCGCTGAGTCTGTCTGGTGATGTGGATAGTGTGGGCGGGAAGATCAGTTCCCTTGTGGGGACGGTTGGTCGTCTTGGTGGGGCTATTGCTGGTGGTCTTGGTGTTGCTGGTGGTGCCGCGTTTTTTGGTGATGCCATTGGTAAAGGCCGTGAGTTGTCACAGGTGATGGGGTCGTTGCAGGCGGTGACGGGGTCTACTGGGGACACTATGAAGATGGTGTCTCAGCGTGCCCGCGACCTGGGTAACGATGAGACGCTGGCTGGCACGTCAGCATCGTCTGCGACTGATGCGATGCTTGCCCTTGCTAAGGGCGGCTTGTCGGTGTCGGATGCTATGGACGCCGCGAAGGGTTCCATTCAGCTTGCGGGAGCGGCGCAGGTTGACGCTGGCACTGCTGCTGATATTCAGATCGCAGCGTTGAATGGTTTCCACCTGGCAGCTAAGGACGCGTCACTTGTTGCTGACGTTTTGACTAACACCGCTAATAACAGCGCTACAGGCTTGACTGAGCTAGGCGACTCCATCAAGTACACGGCACCTATTGCCTCCACGCTGGGCGTGTCTTTGCAGGATGCCAGTACGTACCTTGGCTTGTTCGCCAACCTTGGCATCAAGGGTTCCGAGGCCGGTACGGCCATGCGTTCCGCGTTGCTGTCGCTTACTAACCCGTCTAAGGAAGGCGCTAAGGCGCTGGCTGAGATGGGGATTAACGCGTTCGACGCGCAAGGCAAGTTCGTGGGCATGCGGGAAATCACCGCGCAGCTAGCCGCAGCGCAGGACCGTATGGGTGAGTCTGCGTTTACCGCCGCTGCGGCTACCGCTTTTGGGCGTGAAGCCGTGAGCTTTGCGACCACTGCGGCGAACAGCGGCGTCGAAGGTTTCGATAAGCTGCGTGCCTCTCTCGACCGGCAAGGCTCTGCTGGTGAAACCGCCGGGGCTAAGCTCGCTGGCCTGAATGGTGTGATGGACCGCATCGGCAACGCGATTGATGATTTGCAGCTGCAGTTGTATGCCTTGGCTGAGCCTACGCTTTCGGCGTGGGGTGATCGGCTGGGCAACTCCATTGGCGCGTTGACTAATCAGCTGCCTGCTGTGGCTGAGTGGCTGGGCCGCAACAAGGATTTGCTGGTTGTCATTGGCGGCGCTATTGGTGGTGTTGTTGCTGGCATGGCTGCTTTGCGGGCGGCGCAGGCTGGTTTGTTTGCGGTGTCTGCGATTAGTTCGTTTGCGGCGCAGATGAAAGTTCTACCTGCCCTGCTTGCGGCGCAGCGTGCGGGTACTTTGTCCGCCACTGCTGCGCAGCTGGGTTTGAACACGGCCATGCTTATCAACCCCATAGGCTTGATTGTGGCTGGCATCGCTGCGGTTGTTGGTGCCCTGGTCTTGTTCTTCACGAAGACTGAGGCAGGCAAGCGGATTTGGGGCGAGTTCACCGCGTTCATGGGGCAGGCACTACAGCCCGTGTTCACACTGTTCGGCAATCTGAAAGCCGCATGGGGTGAGATCACTGAGGCTTTCCAGGGTGGCGACGCCGGGTTCGGTGGACTCATGGCGATCTTCGGGGCTGATAAAGCCCAGGCGATTGTTGATTTTGCTGAGCGCATGGGCGTTGCGTTCCAGAATGTGAAGGCATCCATTGGTGAGCTGTTCGCAGCGTTCCAAGGCGATGATGCTGGCATCGGCGGGCTGACCGCCCTTTTCGGCGCGGACAAGGCGCAGATGATTGCTGATGCTTTCACCACCGTCGGTAATGCGATGGAGTGGATTCGCGGCATCATTGTGGATTCGCTGAGCGGCACTTTCACGAGCCTGTGGAACACTGTCACGACCTTGGCCACGACTTTGAACAGTCTTGGCCAGACGATCACGGGCGCTGTGTGGGGTGCGCTGCAAGGCTTGTGGAATCTGCTTGTGCAGCTGTGGAACCTGCTTGAACCGGTGCTGATGCCGGTGCTGCAAACCATCGGCATCATTGTTGGTGGCGTGGTTGTTGGCGCAATCCTTGGGGCGGTGAAAGCCGTTGAGGGGTTAGCGTGGATACTGTCGCAGGCCACGAACATTTTGTCGTGGATTATCACCAATGGCTTCAACCCGCTAATCAGCGTAGTTGGCGTGGTCATCCAATGGGTGGGCAACTACTTGGCTGATGCTGTTCGTGTTGGTATCCAGTTCCTGGGTGACACGTGGAATGCTATTTCCGCTGGCATCGCCTGGGCGTGGAACACGCTGATCAAACCTGCGTGGGACGCGTTGGAGTACGCGGCGAAGTTCGGATTGGCGCTGATCGGCACTATCGTGCTGACTCCGCTGCTGCTGGCTTGGGAGGCCCTGTCATGGGGCATCAAAGCTGGTTGGGACAATGTGATTAAACCCGCATGGGATTTGCTGCAAGGCGCGGCAAACTTCATGTGGAACAACGTTCTCATGCCGATTTTCGGTTTCATCAAGTTCGAGTGGGATGGCCTGAGCCTTGCCATTCGTTTCGCGTGGGACACGATCATCAAACCCACCTGGGATTTAATGATCGCGGGCATCACGTGGCTGGCCAACAATGTGTTTAACCCGATGGTCGAGTTCATCAAGGCTGTGTGGAATGGTCTTGGCGCTGGCATCAAGTGGGTGTTCGACACGGTTGTTACGCCAACGTGGAATCTGATGCAGGCCGGTTTGCAGGCGCTGGGGGATTTCTTCTCCAACATCTGGAACGGCTATATCAAACCAACGTGGGAAGCCCTCGGCAACGGCATACGCTGGGTTGCCGATAATGTGGTGCACCCGGTGTTCAACGGACTGAAAGACGGCCTGACTAGGGTCAGAGATTGGTTCAGCCAGACCGTCGACAACATCGGCCGCATCTGGGATGGCATCAAGGAGAAGACCCGCAAACCTGTTGAGTTCGTGGTCAACACGGTCTACAACGGTGGAATCAGGAAAGCCTGGAACACGGTGGCCAAACTGGTTGGCCTGGGTGAACTCCCTGAGCATCACTTCGCCACAGGTGGTGTCCTACCTGGCTACAGTCCTGGTAAGGATATTCACCATTTCTACAGCCCCACTGGTGGGCTGCTTGGCTTGTCCGGTGGTGAGGCGATCATGCGCCCAGAGGTCACTAAGGCTATGGGCGGTAAGCCTGCTGTTGATGCGCTGAACAAAGCCGCCATTGGTGGTGGCGTGAGCCGCGTCAAGAAACTGTTGGGTGAGGGTGCCGCATTCGCGCGTGGCGGCGTGTATCGTGCCCTTGCGTTCGCTAAGGGCGGCGTGTTCCCTAATGGCGGTACTGAGCAGCGCGATCACCTGACTGAACGTATCGCATCATTGTTCGATGCGATCAAAGGTGAGCATGGCAAGCCCTATCAATATGGAGGCATTGGCAATCCCAGCTGGGACTGCTCGGGCCTGTGGTCAGGCATTGTACAGTTCCTGAACGGTGGGAATTTGCGCGGTGGCCGCATATTCAATACCGAAAGCAATTTCGGTAACTTCGGTTTCGTCCCTGGCTTGTCTGGTCGCGTGACCATTGGTGTGCTGTCTGGCAAAGGCGGTGGTGAGAACGGCCATATGGCGGGCACCATCGACGGCACTAACCTGGAATCCTCCGGCGATAACGGTGTCCAGATCGGCGGGCGTGCCCGAGGCTCCGACAACTCCCTTTTCAACCACACCTACACTTTGAAAGAGTTCCTTGGGGAGTTCATTTCAGGCGGCGCTGGCGGCGGTGGTGGCTTCAACCTCGGAGCGATGGTCAAGGGCCTGTGGGATGCGGCGATCAACAAGATCGGCGACTTCCCAGGCAAGGAGCAACACGGCGACTTCGGCAAGCTCCCCGGAGCTATCGCTAAGACCCTCGCTGACAAGGCGTGGGACTTTATTAAGTCGAAGGTCGGCACCTTCTCTGGTGCCGCTGGTGTGGCTGGTAATGCCGAGTCGTGGCGTGAAATGGCTATGGCCGCGATGCGGCGTCAAGGCTTTAATGCTGATGACCCGGCGCAGGTTAATGCCATGCTGGCTCAGATTCAGTCTGAGTCTGGTGGCAACCCTGGGATTGCTCAGCAGATTGTTGACGTCAACGGCACTGGTGACAGTGCGGGCGTTGGCCTGTTGCAGATCATTCCTGGCACATTCGCGGCTAACCGTGACCCTGAATTGCCGAATGATAGGCGCGACCCGTGGGCTAATATGAACGCCGCGCTGCGTTACTACCGGTCCAGGTATGGCACGGATTTGAACACTATGTGGGGTCATGGCCACGGCTACGATTCCGGTGGTTGGCTCAAACCCACCCCCGGAGGGTTCGGCACCTACTGGAACCACACAGGCAAGCCGGAGGCAGTGCTTACCGCTGACCAGTGGGACATGCTGGAACGCAACTTCGGAGACCTCCGAAACGCAATCCCAGCCCTCGTCGAACTCGGCAACAAAGGCCCCGCAGCCTGGAAACAAGCCGCAGACGCACTCATGCACGTCATCAACACCGGCGAATACCTCGGAGCAGATGCAACCCACCTCGAAGAAGACCACCCCGCAGTAGTCGCTGCACTAGCCGCACACCAAGGAATCGTCAACGCCCAGAACGAAGTAAAACGCTGGCAAGACGCCGGGGCCTACGGCGCTGGCATCGCCAACGAAGTGTTCTGGAAAACCCTTGGCAACAAGTCCCCGGACGCACTTGCACAAGACGCGTTCTTCGAGTTCATCGGCGGCGGCAACGGCCTGATCAAAAAGCTGGCCACAACCCCACCGGACAAGCTTGCGCCTGTACCGGAGTGGTTCACCCGCGACCAGAAGAAGAAGGAAGAAGAGCAGGCAAAACAGGCAGGCGATTCTAACACCGCTGCTTCCGGGGTTGATGGTGCCGCAACCGCAGTTGCCGAAGCAAAACCGGAAAACCCGCAGGACATTAACCCAACAGGGCCGCAAATCAACCCCGTGGATGCTGCGCGTGAAGAACTCACAACAGCATTCCACGGCGGTGACGATGGGTTCGGCGGGCTCGGCCAGCTGATCGGCGACACGCACGCGAAAACACTGGTGAACGCCACCGGTGATTTCGGCCGTATGGTGCGCAGCAGCCTGGCCGCGAACGTGGCTGAGGAGTTCACGACCGCCTTCAACGGTGGCGACTACGGGTACGGCGCAACAGCTGGTGTCGTTGGTGAGGAGCGCGCCAAGTTCCTTGTCAACAAGGCCGCTGACGCGGGTGCCGCGTGGGGTGAACTCGGTGCCGCTTTTAATGGCGGTGATGATGGGTTCGGCGGTTTGGCTAGCCTGATGGAGGACATCGACGCGGCACACGGGTTGGTGAACCTCGCTGGTTGGGCTGGTCAGCGTGCCCGTGGTGGTACACGCCTGTATGACCAGGGCGGTGTGCTGCCTCATGAGGGTGCGGCGGTGAACCTGTCCGGTAAGCCGGAAGCGATTCTCACTAATGACCAGTGGGGTGTGCTGAAACAAATTGCCGATAAGGGTGATGGTGGTCAGCTGACCCTGGTGGTGAATGTTGATGGTGAGGAAGTCCTGCGGCAGCGTGTGGAGGCTGTGGAGGGCAAGGTCGAGGTGAACACCAAAGACCTGAAAAAGATCAAGGGTGAGCGTCATGTTGGTGGCGCGCCCACTGTTCTCACATAGCAAGGAGTGAGTGTTCATGGAATCCCTGTACAACGTTTCACTTGACGATAGTGCGGGGGTGACGTGGGCGCTCACCCGGTATGCGCATGGCCGTAGGGGCATGTGGTTGATGGGGCCGCCTGAGTTATCTGCGAAGGTTGATGTGAAGACCAGGGCAACGACAACGCAGGTGGGTGCCACGCCGATTGGGTGGAGCATCGACAAGATGGAGGGCTCCCTGAAATTGGGTTTCCATGCTGAGGATGCTCCGCTTGCGGAGTCGTGGCGGTTGTTTGTGCGGAATGTGACTCCGTTTGATGAGTCTGTTTTGCGGGTTGTTGTGCCCGGTAAGACAGCGTTGTCGTGCAGGTTGTTGGTGAAAGACCGTGTGCCTGACCCTGGTGTTTCACCTGCCACGTTGGGTTTGCGGTCGTTCACGGTTGATGTTCCTGTTGTGTGCTATGAGGGGTGTTGGCGTGGTGAAACTACCCGCCACACTGGTGAGGTTGTGATTCATAACCCTGGTGATTTGCCGTTGTGGCCGCGCGTCAGGTGGCAAGGCAACGGGGTTACGACGGTGACCGCCCCGGGCGTGGGCCAGGTGGAATTGCCCCGCACTGGTAACAGGGTGGCTGTGTTGGACACTGACCCCGCTAAAGCCTCAATGATCACGGTCGGTGGTGAGCCCGCCCCGGATTTGTGGCGTAGGTTGCGGGGGCGTGTATTTCCGCAGCCTATCCCCCCGAGGGGTAAGGCAACATGGGTTTTTGGTGGTGGGGCTACCGGCATGGTGACCCCATTGTTCACGTCGATGTGGAGGTGATTTGGTGGCTTTCGCATGGGAGCTTTGGGGCAAGTCGCAGAAAAGCGTGCATGATTCCGGTGGCCGCACCGTGTGGCTGTTCGACAAGAACATGGAGCCTTTGGTGTCGTTGTCTGGGTTTCTTGAGGGCACGCAGTTTGGCGACGAGTGCAACGCGCCGGGCAAGTTGCAGATTGATTTGCCTGGCACGCACCCGGCGGTGCGGACGTTGATGTTCGCGGATGAGGACACCAACACCCCTGACCTGAACCGCGTGTTGAATGAATCCCTGTGGGTGGTTGTCGAAACGAAGCACTATCGTTTCGCCTACCGTGTCGTTGAGGTGGAGATCAACTCAGATGCTGACGGTGACGTGTTCACCGTGCATGGTGAAGGCTTGTGGGAGCTGTTTAATCACTTGCCGTTGTGGGCATCGCCGGGCGCGCCGATTGTGGCTCAGCTGAAATGGTCAGATGTGCAGGCTGGTGATTCGCTCAGGGTGATTAAAAACTACCTGTTCCGCAACCTGGCTAAGGATTTTCAGCCGCAGTTGTTGAAGAACTGGGATGTGTGGTCAGCGTCAACATGGCGTGACCTGCGGCCTGAGTGGTGGCCGTTGATTGTGAACCCTGTGCACGAGTCGGAAAACACCGAATGGACGGTGCTTGATTCACGGTTCAACATTGCGGGGGACATGTTCAAAGCAACGTTGGATGCGGCCGGGTTGCAGCTGGTCGCTGAACTCTGGCTACCCGGTGACCCGCAGCCGTTCCGAAACCACGCCACGTTAAAGAACCCCACCATTGTGATCGACGTGAAGGCCAGAAACTTCGCATCGTCCACCGGCGGTATCGGCGACGTCATCAGGGGCGTGAAGGAGAAAATCGCCGGTGACAATGTGTCAAAGGCCATTGTTATCGACGACACCGCGTTCAACGGCGACAACCCGAAAGCCTGGTGCGTGTGGGATGGTGACCACATGCGGGGCGTGTCGTCGAAGGTTGTTTTACGCAAGGCCACTGATAGTGCCGTGATTGTGGGTGGTAAGTCCCCGCAGATTGTGAACAGTCTCATTGCGGCTGGTTCGCAGGCGTTGTGGCAGGGTATCGGCGCGGCGATTGGGGCGTTGTTCCCCCCGTTTGCCGCGCTGTCTGCTGCGGGTGGCGCGTTTCTTGGTACGTTGCAGGCCAATGCTTTGAAGGACAAACTGTTTGCTTGGTCGGAGTTCCGGGCGTGGTCGCGTGAGGACGCGCTAGGTAAATACCGGTACAGGGGTTTGGTGAAGCCTGGTGAGGGTTTCAGCTTGTCGACGCTGCAGCAGGCGTTTACTGCTTTGCAGGAGACGCAGGGGAAAGTGTCGGTAGCTTTTGAGGCTGGTGACGGTTCCCCGTATTTGTTTGGGCGTGATTATCGCGTGGGTGATCAAGCGGTGTTTCGTTCGCGTGGTGTGAACTTTGCGACGTTTGTTCAGTCGGTGACGATTAAGCCTGGTCGTGGTGGTGATGATGTTGATATTGGGTTGGGTGACCCGCGTTTGCGTGAGTCTTCGGCACGGTCGTTGGAGCGGTCGTTGAAGACTTTGGCGGCGGCTACTGATCGTATTAAGACTTTGATTCCTTAGAAGGTGTTGTTGTGTCTACTGGTAATAAGCAGTTGGATTTCATGTGGCCTTATCCGGTGCCTGAGGGCATGCACCCGTATGCGCCTTTGTTGATTAAGCCCCTGGGGTTCAACATGGACATTGATCTGATTAATGATTTGTGCAGGTTCTTGTTCGACATGGTGGGGGTGAAGCTTCATGATCAGGAGCCAACTACGGTGGAGTATTCGCGTGGGTGGGATGATTCGCGTGAGGTTGATGAGTTGGTTCCTGGTGGTTCGTTGGCTGCGGTGTGGTGCCCGGTGTTGCCTCCGGGGTTGTCGCTTGACCCGCGCACTGGGTTGATGAAGGGTACGTTGCCTGAGGGGGTTTGGTCGTGGACTGTGCATGTGGGGCCGCAGATCAAGTTTGATGCTTTGGGTGGGGTTGGTTCCCCGAATGAGGATGGGCGTTGGATTGGTGCTTTGGAGGAGCGTCAAGGTGCTGTGCAGGTTGTGGAGGATGCTGCGGCTCCGATTGATGTGTCGAAGCTGACGGCGAAGCAGCGGGCTTTGTTGCTGGCGGAACTGCAAAAAAATAACAGTGACGAAAAGGGTAGCGAGGAATAGTCATGGGCATTTCGCCGGACAAGTATCAACCCAAATGGGACGGCTCACCACAAACAATGGGCAAAGCCCTGGAACACGCAGGTGGCGACATGGGCAACCTGCTAGCCCAGGGTTTTAACGGCCTTATCAAAGGCATCGGTGACGCCCTGCGCGGCATCGGCGGGGCGATTTTCAAGCCGATTGTTAGCGCTTCGCAGGTCTACCGCGATGGGCAGGCGGCGCTGCAAAGCCGTATCGAAGAACTCAAATCCCCCCTGGAGGAGACCGGCACACTGTTCATGACCAGCGGGGAGAAACGTATTCAAGATGTTTTTCCTTTTGATGAGATGTTGGTCGGGTCGCGCGGCGTGGAGTTTGAGCGTATCCCCCACGCCATTCGACTTATGGACAAAGGCGTGTGGCGCATCGACGCCATGATTAGTGTATCCGGGCTTATCTCCATTGCCGCATCCCACGTGGTGGAGTGGCAGATAGAGGTCAAGACCAGGACGGGGGAGATGTGGCATGTTAAGCGCGGGTACATCACGTCGCGTGAGAAGGACCACTCCATCTTGTCCACCGTGGTTGCTGTGCCTGATGTTGGCTACACGGTGCAGGTAGTTATCACGCACAATATATCTTTGTCTCGTGAGTTCTACGGTGGTGCGGACAGAAATCACCTGATGGTGTGGCACCTTAACAGGGAGATTGACGGCGGCAAAGGCACGTCCACGGGGCGTACGCGCTAGTCCGCATTGTTTCTACTCATTATTTTAGGCATCTGCCAGTAAAGGCTGGTGCCTTGTTTTTATGCGCTTTAGGAAGGTGCTAATGACTATTCTGACTGGTGATTTGAAGAGCATCACCAAGCAACCTTTTGACGGCCCTGACTGCTATGTGGTGCTGCAGTCATCGGGTGAACGCGTCGAGGGTGGCACGGTTGTTACTCGGGAACTGCGGCGAATCCACATGGAGGGAACCGGCGGGGTTTTCCGTAGCCCTGACATGTTCCCCGGCCCTGTCACTGTGACGCTTGAAGGCGGTACTGTGCATGGCACCTCGTGGACTGTGACACTGCCTGAATCAGGTGAGGTGAACCTAGCCAACCTGATCGGCGCGCAAACAGAGTACCCGCCCGCAGTTGTTGGGGAAGCGCAGCAGGCGGCCACCAACGCGTCGGAGAGTAAACGCAAAGCCGAAGAAGCCGTCACCAAAGCACAGCAGGCGGCAAGCACGGTTGAGCAGGTGAAGAACGACGCCATCGCCGCACGAGACGAAGCGCGTGAAGCCGTCAACCAGGCTAAACAAGCCGCAAGCGCAGCCTCCCAGGATGCTGTGCAGCAGGCAATGAATGACCTCAGCGGCCTGGTGCGTGACGAGATCACTAGGCAAATCGGTAAGCTCCCCGCAGGCGAAGGCGTTGACCCGGAGAAAATCGGCAAGGCCGTGGAAGAATACTTCCGGCAACACCCGCAAGGCGGCGGTGGTGCGGCCCCCACGCCTGAGGCTATTCAGCAGGCAGTTGGAAACAAGATCGCCGAGGAAGTCAACAAGGCTGTTACGAAGCTGGTGGAAACCCAGATCAAGGAGATCGTCACAGCCGCAGGTGATGCTGGTGTTATCAACGTCAAGCCAGCTGAGGGCACTGACATCACCACGGCTTTGCAGGCCGCAATTAATGACGCGTCGAAGAAGGTTATCCAGTTGCCTGCTGGTGAGTGGGGGTTGTCGAACACGATTAACCTTGACAAGCTTTCCGGCAAGGTCATGATGGGTCAAGGCGATGCCACGGTGTTGAAGATGAAACGCGGTGTCGGGAAGAACGCTATGCAGTCCACCAGTGGCGGCAATCTGCGGCGTGGCTACATGTCTGGGTTTGTTATCGACATGGACTGGGTGACGGGTGAGCGGCCTGCCACGGCGTTGCAGATCACGAACGCTGATTATGTGAAGATGGTTCAGATCGGGGTCATGAACTCCGGTGCCAATGCTTTCCTTTTGCAGGGGTTTGTGCGGAAGGAGAAGGCAACGGGCAACGGCACGAACGATTCCCTGGTTCTGAACTGCTGGACTGACGGTAGCGGCCTGAAACAGAACGCGGTGAATGAGGGAGCATCCGGGTTTGGCATCATGATCAAGGACGAGTCGAACCGCAACCAGATCATCGGCAACCAGATTCGCCGCGCATCCTGCGGCATGGGCATTGGTGGGCGTGACACCACTGACCCGGCTTTGCGTCCTGAGACGCTGATTCAGGGCGCACCGAAAGACACTCTCGTGTCTGGGAACAGTGTTGTCATGGCCGATAATCAGTCAATTGCTTACGAGCCTATCGGCTTCACCATCAAGTGCTACCGTACGAACATCACCGGCAACATGCTCCCCGTGTCCAAGGACAACGGAATCAGCGTGGGCGGGTACAGCGTGGTCATGGCCAACACCATCGGCGAAACCTGGAACCACGGCATCGCCTGCTCCGGGCACGGCACAAAAATCCAAGGCAACGACATCTGGAACGTGGGCCTGGAAAACCAGCTACGCCCACCCGCAGACGGCCCTAAAGACTGGGCGGCCGTCGCGTTGGAAGACCCCATCGGCTGCACCGTCATTGGCAACAGTTATGCGCAGGACAACCCCAAGGCTGACTGCGCGCACATGGTGAAGATTGTGTTGCGCAAGGGGACGAAGAAGGAGCAGGTTGGCGGCAACACCATCATTGGCAACAGCGCCCAGGAGGGCACTGTGAAGAAGGATTTCATCTTCAATGGGAATTTCAACCCGGCGCGCCCTGACATGATCATCACGATTGAGGAGTGGAAGAAGCTTCTTGATAAGCCTGATGAGGAGCGTGTTCGTGTTTTGGCTGGTGAGGTTGTTGATGAGCGGTTGAAGAAACTTCCTCCCGCGCCCGCGCCTGCTCCGGCGGCTAGTGAGGCGTCGCCTTTGTTGAAGGCGTTGGAAACCCGTGAGGGGCCTACCCCTGGTTTGCATATTCACCCGTTTCAGTTGTGGACGCGTGGGGCGCGCAGGCTTGCGCCGGTGACCTACAGTTGGCCTAAATATTGGGAGGCGATTGAGTACGCGCGCGACGTCACCGCCAACTATTTGCACAATCCGCAGATCGCCGGGCCGTTCATCGCCAACCCTCATAGTGGTGTGGGCACGAAGAAAGAGAACGACTACGAGTTGACTCTGACCACAACGGCGGCGCTCGGCATGGTCAATATTGCCTATGTGCTCACCCAGTGGGGCGGCCGTAGCCACGACGCGATCATCAAGGAAATTGACCAGTTCATCGAATACTACGGTAGGCACCGCATTCACGGCGTGTTCCTTGATGAGGCCGTCAACGGATGGGGCGCCCAAGAGTCGAAAGTCGCTGGCTATGTGGAACTGTACGGCAAGCTCCGCGCCAAGTACGGAAGCGCGTTCTATGTGGTTGCCAACCCTGGCGGCAACACCGTGGAGGGCATGCTGAACGCGGCTGATACGCTCATGGCTTTTGAGCAGTCAGCACAACGCTACGTGGACGACGAGACTATTTGCCCTGGGCACTACAGAGGTCATAACCCGCTACGTTTCTGGCACGCGGTACACAACGTGAACAATGTTGAGCAGGCAAAACAGGTTCTCAAACGTGCCAGCGTGTCCAACGTTGGGCAAATCTGGCTCACCACAGACACCTTCACCGGTGAGCTGGGAAGCGAATCCGAATGGAACAACCCGTGGGATAACGCACCGGACCCCGACGTGCTGCGCGAAACCATCGCATGGGTACGTCGTGAAGGAAACTACATCCTCCCAGTCGAATACGGGTAGGAGCACAAAAACAACAACGAAAGGAGTAAATATGGCAGAACGATATTATCCGCTCGATTCAAGCCGCATGGTCACATCACCATATGGGATGCGTGATGGGTGGATGCACTGGGGCACCGACTTTGGGCGCGAAGGCGGAAGCGCTGGCATGCCGGTCTACGCCGCGCAGGCGGGCACCGTAGTACAGACCGGCGCGGCCTCCGGCTACGGAGGGCCTTCCCCCGCAGGATGGGTACGCATCGACCACTCAGACGAACAAGGCGGAGGGCAGACGGTATACGGCCATGTGGTCGCTGAGGTCAGCCCCGGTGATGTTGTTCAGGCTGGGCAGCGCATCGCCCACATCAACCCCAACTCCGCAACCAACGGGGGCGTTGCTCCGCACCTGCATTTCGAGGTGTACCCGTGGGTGTTCAGTCGTGGCGCAGCAATCGATGCTGAGCCGTGGCTAGCCGGTGCGCTGGAACCTGGTGGCGGCTCAGCACCTATCGCGCCACCGCCGCCTAGTGGGGAAGTGATTTTCGGCGTGGACGTGAGCCGATACCAAAATGGTTTCAGCTTGGCGGCCGCCAAGAATGAGGGAATGCAATTCGTCATCATCAGCACAGGAGACGGCGATATCAGCGACCCCGTGTATCAATCACACTTTGAGGACGCCCAAGCCGCTGGCATGCCCATCAGTGCTTACCACTTCCTCCGCAGGGAGAATATGGGCAGCACGATAGCGCAGCAGGTTTCTGCTTCTCTGCGGGCGATGGGCGATAAGCGCGCCCCCGTGTGGCTGGATTGCGAGAACGAAAGTGGCTTGTCCCTATGGGAAATCCAGGAAGCCAAACGCCTTTTCGAGGAAGCTGGTGTGCGTGTTCTTGGCATCTACGCAACAGCGTCCTGGTGGGAATCGAAAGTCGATGGCGGTGAACCGCCAACACTTCCCCTTGGCGCGGTGTGGGTTGCTCATTATGGGCAGGACTTGAAGGGCCCGCCAGGTGCACTGTACGACCAGCGCGACAAAAGCGTTTGGGGGTATCCGCTCGGAGATCAAACCCCAGTGATCTGGCAGTTCGGGCAGAGAGGAGTAGTCAACGGATATGAAGTTGACGTAAACGCATTCCGTGGGTCTGTGGAACAGCTGCAGGCCCTTTTCTACAGCGGCACGGTGCCGCAGGGAGGAAACACGATGTCCCTATTCGGACATGAACAAGTCGCTGCGCTGAACGACGCAAAGATCGCGGCGCAGGAAGCAAACCGAAAGCTCGACCGCCTCACAGAACTAATGGAGTATGTGGCAGGTCAGCTTGGCCCCTGGCCGCAATTGGGCCAGAACTCGAAGGGTGAAAACCTCACCCTCGTGGATGGTGTCGCCGCCGCCCGGCGCGACATCGCCAACATTCAACAGCAAATCCAAATCATCTTGAAGGGAAAGTAAAATGGCACGCCATAACCTAAACTCAAAGTCCGTGCAGATCATCGAAGAGGCCGCAACAAACCTGCTTGCTGAGCAGCCCTGGTTCGCGCGCCGCAAGAACACCCTGGTCGCAGCCGCCCAGGCAGTGCTGCAAGTGCTGAGCGTTGTTGGCCTCATGGCTGGCCAGCTGCCCGCTGATGTTGCCGCTGTCGTGGCTGTCATCGCAGGTGCCGCAGGTGTTGTCATTCAGGCATCCATGAAGGGCAGCATCACCCCGTCGGTTGTGGAGCGTGTGTCTGATGAGGCCGCCGCAGTTGATGCGGCATCCCAGGAGGCACCGCTTCCCCCGTTTGACTCTCGCCAGGGGTAAGCCATGTTGTGGTTGGCGGCATTTGTGCCGCCACCGCAGGGGGTGGTTGAGGCTGTGAGCATCAGCGAGATTGTTGGTTGGGTGGGTGGTATCGCCACTGCTGTGAGTGTGATTCTTGCTGCGTGGACAGCGCACCGCAAGGGTCATGCTGACGGGAAGGTGGAGGAAAGACGCCTAGTCTTGGACGAGTCGCAACAAATTGTGAACAACCTCACCGCCACCGTCGGGGTGATGGAAACCACCCTGAACACGGTGACCGCGCAGCATGACCGGCTTGCCCAGCAGGTGACGGACATGCACACCAAGCTAACCAATCAGGACACGCAGATCACCGACCTGACTACCCGCATGACGGACATTAATCAACGTCACCGCACGGCTGTGAAGCATATTGCGGCTCGTGAGGAGTGGGCGTCGAGGAAGTGGCCGGGTAAGCGGCCTGATGATTTGCCGGTGATTCCGCAGATTATTCAGGCTGATATTCGGGAGCTTGCTAAGCAGGCTCGTGATGAGGTTTAACCCCCTTGTGAAGATGCGCCCCCGCGCCACCGTTGTTGGTGGTTGCGGGGGCGTTTTTTGCGTTTCGGGGCGGGGTCATTTTTGACGACAATTTGACGACATTTCACACCAAAACACACGTAAATACACGCAAATTCAACGGGGTTGCTACACGACAAAAACCGCACTTGACCAGCAAACATGCAGGTAAACAACGGTATGGGCAAAACCCAGAAAGTCGGTTCGAGTCCGACTGGGGGCACCAAGAAACCCTCAGGTCAAACCCCTAAACCACGTCACCAAAACCCCGATTTGACGACAATTTGACGACATTTCCCAAAGACCCCACCAACGCATCCAACGCCCCGCGCACCGCATCCAAATCATCGTCAAACAACTCCGCATACACATCCAACGTCATCGCCGCAGACTTGTGTCCCAGCTGCTTCTGCACCACCTTCACATTCGCCCCCGCCGAAACCAAAAGACCGGCCGCCACATGCCTAAGACCATGAATCGTCAACGAAGGAAACGACGGGTCTTCGGCGCGCACACGCCCCAACGCCGAATGGAAAAACGAACCCTTCCCAGGAAGCCGCATCGGGCCACCCGCAGGCGACTCCCACAACCACCCGGCGCGCGGCTTACCACGCGCCACATCTTCAAGCATCCCCATCACATGCCCAGGGCAAGCCACCGTGCGCCGCTCATGAGTCTTCGGGGTTCCGACAACCACCTCGCCCCCAACCGTTACTGCGTTCCTAGCAACCCTGATGCGCCCGTTCAGCGGGTCCAAGTCCTGCACCTGCAACCCAGCGGCCTCACCCCACCTAAGGCCAGTGGTGCCCAAAAGCCAGATCAGCTCACCCCGAACCGTTGCCTCGTTCGCTAGGCGTTGCAATTGGCTGATGGTGAGGTAAACCTTTGTTGGGTTGTTCTTGCGGGGCAGGGTGACGCTTTTAGCCGGGTTCGCGGGTATGAGGTTGTCGAGGACGGCCATGTCTAGAATCTTCGACAAGATCGCATGGTGGTGCCTGGTGGTTGAGGGGGATTGGGTACTGGCAGACACCCAGGCTTGCACTTCCGACGGTTTGATAGTTTTGATGCGCCGGTGCCCCCAGTATGGGAGTATGTGGTTTCGGTAGTCGAGGGCTTCGACGCGTGCTGTTGAGGGTTTCAGGTGGGTGCGGGTTTCCATCCATCTTGTGCCGAGGGCTTCGATGGTGATGTTTCCTGCGTTGGGGTCTACCCAGGTGCCGTTGATAATGGAGGTGGTGTGTGTGGCCACCCATCTTTCGGCTTCGCTTTTGGTTCGGAAGCCTGTTTTTGTGCGGCTTTTGCCGTCTGGGGTGCGGTATTGGACGCGCCATTTGGTGCCTTTGGCGGTGTCGTATCGTTTGATTGATGCCATTGTTTTTGTCCTTGCGTTGTTGCAGGCCAGTAGGTGTTTTTATTTGATTATTGTGGTGTTTGTGTCCGCATTGTTTTGTCATGCGGAAAGCCCCCACCGTGCGGGGCGGGGGCTGGGTTAGGTTCGTGCGGGGCGGCCGGGTTTTCCGGGGCGGGTTGCCCACCAGGCTTTGATTTCCTTAGCGTCCCATAGGCGGGTGCGCTCAATGTTGTGGGTGGGGGCTGGGGCCTGTCCGCGTGCAACGTATGCGGTGAATGATGATTGAGACAGGCCGGTGTAGTCAAGCACAGCAGTGATGGACCAGGCCACCCCGCCGCCGGGTAGCGTGATTTCGACGAGCGGGGTGGTCATACGCGGCACCCCTGATCATAAACCACGCGCCCCGCACAGGCAGGCAAACCGGTAGGCAAAGCGGAATTGTGGCGAGAAACACTATCAGAGTTTCGGGTTTGATTATCCACGGTGCACCTTCCTGAAAATTTTGCAGATAGCCTGAATCCAATTGCGGATAGTTTCTATATACGAATCGAGTACCCTATCCATTTCGCGTGGAAATAATACCGCAAGCACGGCTAAGTTCGATATAAGAACAACGAGGATAAGTATATCGCAGTTCATTATTGCTTCCTTTTCATGAAACCCCGCATGGTGGCGGGGGCTGGGGGTTCAGTTTCGTCCGATAGGAACAGGCGCGCCGTATTTCCGGTAGTTTTCCCAGGCAGTGGCTGCTGCCTCACGGTAGGTGCGGTGCCCCCACTCAGTCGGGTAGAGGGTGTTTAGGAGTTTTCCTTGCTGGTGAATTTCGGTTACCGGGTCAATAATGACCCACAATTCAGCTGATTCCATGATGCCGTCTTTTGAGGAATAGCAGGTGTTTCGCTCGATGACTGCGAATGCTTTGCCTTCGTGGATGACTTCCCAGCGTCCCGACATGACATGTTTGAAAGTGTAGGGGGTGTTCATTGTTGGTTCCTTAATCCAGGGGCCGAAGCCCCCGGGGTTTGCATGGTGTTAGTTGTCGAGGTTTTCGGCGTCTAGGGCGCGCATTTCTTCGGTCTTGTCAGCAAGCCATTGCTGCCATTGTTCGCGCCCGAAGAGAGCGTCCAGGACGGGCCAATCGTTGGTGTCGTCGCTGAATGCCATGCCCTTTTCGCGTGTCATTCCAGCTAGGGTTGGGTCTACCGCGAGGCGTGCTTTGCGGGTGTCGTCAAGGTCGAAATCGACAATGAACTGTGGGCCGTTGTGGGTGGGTTCTTCTGTGGGGAGGCTTGCCATTTCGCCGTAGGCGATGCCCCATTCTGCGGGGGCGATGTTCCAGTCGAGGTTGTTGAGGTTGATGGTGGTCATTGGTCTTGGTCCTTTCGGGTTTGGGGGGGTGTGAGGCTTGTTTGCCTTACGAGATTTATAATACAGCGCCACCCTGCAATTAATAAGATAGCGAGCCAGTAGCCTCACCCTAAAAGGGGTAACTACAGTCAATCGCTGTAAGGGGCATCCGCCCTCACCTGCGACGACACCGCCACATCTTCATCCTCAGCCCTAAACAAACGCACCGCGTCCGCATCTGAGCGCCGCATAATCTCACCAAGAATCTGCTGATTCGTCGCCTCCCTAAGTGCTGAAGCAGGGCTAGCGCCCCCCGCCTCAAACCGCTCAAGAAACCCAGTCTCCACAAGCCCATCAATTGGCGACCGCCCATAAGCGCGACAAAGCGCGATCACCATGTCTGGCTTCAAGCTTCCACGGCTAATCTGCTGGGACACTGCGCCGGGGGATAGGCCGAGTTTGGCGGCGGCGGTGCGCATGGAGTCGGGGCCAATAAGGTTCTCTACCCAGTCTTTGTGTCTCATGCCTACAGCGTAACCTCATTTGAGGTCACTATGCAATGGGGCAGGTAGATTAATGTTTTTTAATTAAATGGGGGCAGTGGTCGGGGGTGGCGTTTGGTGGTGGCTGTTGCAAGATTCGATCAGCTGATCTTAAATGAAGTCATCGCCCGCTAAGGGCAACACAAGCGGAAGATAAAAAGAACCTTATGATGTGTGAAAATTTAATTAGCTGCCTCGTGGAAGATACTTACCTCACGTTGGGATAACGTGACGAAGCTCTCGCAAAGCATCGGCAAGGACACCAGGAACCCGGCCAAAAACCGGAGGGAACGAACACGAGAAAGAACACAGCAAAGGCGTGAGCAGCACAAAAGCGCGGTGCAACCCCGCGCCACGCCACAAAGCCCCCACAGTGGATGAACAACACAGGGGGCCTCAAATCATCAAAACCACTACCAAAGAAAGACCAAAGAAAATGATCGACCTCATCTGGAACATCCTCACCACCGCAACCATCATCGACTTCAACCTCACCACCGGCTCCACCATCAGCACCATCTACAACGTCAGCCCTGCACTATCCGCAGTTTTGAGCTACTAACAGTCATGCGGCAACTGCTCAAAATCAAAGCAACAGCTCTCATCTGCCAAAGAATCCTAAACGCAATCCACATAAAACGGGTGCTCGATGAAATCCAAGCCGAATCAGGCCACGCAATAGCGCCTATTCGAGACCAAAACGACCCAGTAGAACACGGGGTCGGGCTACTGCAAATCATCCCAGGAACTTTCAGCAACCATGCCAGCGCATCCAACATGCCGCACCCGCTGAAATTCACACCAAAAAACAACCAACGCCCATACGCATTAGGAGGAACACTCCCCGCACGAACCCCGCAACTCGACAGGGACATCAACGAACCCCGGGGAAACATCACACTCAACGACATCAACCGATGCATCGAAAGATTCACCAAAAAGGAAAGAACAATGAGCGAAAGAAAATACCGCCTCACCGACGAAACAATCACAGTCTTTGGCCGCACGCTATACCGCATTCAAGCCACCGAGAACACCCCAAGCCGATACGTGGATGAAGGTGAACTCGGTGGGTTCATCGAGAAGGAATCGAACTTGTCCGGCGACGCGTGGGTGTCCGGCAACGCGCGGGTGTCCGGCAACGCGGAGGTGTCCGGCAACGCGTGGGTGTCCGGCAACGCGGAGGTGTCCGGCAACGCGGAGGTGTCCGGCAACGCGGAGGTGTCCGGCGACGCGGAGGTGTCCGGCAACGCGGAGGTGTCCGGCAACGCGGAGGTGTCCGGCAACGCGTGGGTGTCCCAAAAGCAGCACGTTTTTGTTGCTGGCCCCGCAGGAATAGAAAGCCGCTGGGTAACTGCGGCGCACACCGGAACCGATGAAATATTCGTCCGCATCGGATGCTGGGAAGGCACCCTAACCACAATGATGCAAGCCGTCGCCGAACGCCGCGACAAACATTGGGGACGACACGACGAAGCCACGCAAGAACGCTGGCAAGCCGAATACCAAGCAATCCACGACATGATCGCCATTCGCGCCGAATCATGGAAGCCAGAGAAAACCACCGAAGGAGAAACCAGTGACAGTGATGACAATGACCGCGCCTAAATACCGATTCCGGCGCGGCGCCCTGGAAAACATTGCGCACATGCTGAACCTGAACACCGATGAACGGTTGGCGGCTACACTCGGATACCAGGTATCGGATTTGGAGCTTTTTAGGCATGGTCGGAAATACGTCACCGCCGCCGACGCCCTCCGCATCGCAACCATGATGGGTGACTCAGACTACCTGGTCGGGTGGTTCGATCTTGTCAACCAGTAACATCAAACCTTTTCCCAATAAGCACGGGCACCTGAAACTTGTAACGCCAATCACTGGTTCAGGTGCCCTTTTCGACTCCAAGGAGGAGACAATGCCCCACTATACCTACACCACCGAAGAAACCCTCGAAGCCTTCCGAAGTGCATACCCGAAGCTCAACATCCAAACCGAAGACATCGAGAAGATCATTCAGCAATGGGTGATGAACAACCCTGGCAAACTGATTGAACGCGGCATGCTGCCTGACGAGTGCAAGCAGTTCATCGACGGGCGCTTCGAGCACCTGCAGGGAGTGTTCGAGTGGGCGGTTCTCCGGGGTGATCTGGAGGACAAGAACCTTGATCGCGGGTTTGCGATTGTGCGGTGCGAGCAGCCGGTTTTGGAGCAGGCTTTGGCTGCGGTGTATCCGGTTGCAACGTCGAAGGAGACTGACGGGGATGATGAAGTTCAGCAGATGAAGCTCATCGTAAAGGACTCTGAGGCGTTCATCATCGCCACAGATAAAAACGTCACAGTGACACACAGGGTGGGAATGCTTGACGACAGCCTCCCACACGACACGGAAATCCTGCTACCCGCTGAGGAGCTGCACATCCTCAACACATGGGTGGCGAAAATCCCCAAATCAAAACAATTAATCACCCTGTTCGTCACACGCCGTAAACTCATCGCCTCAACCAAACACCAAATGAAATACCGCGTGTTCCGGGCAAGCAAACACGACTGGATTGATGGTGTAATCCACCGAGTGCAGGCCGCATTCAACGCCCAAGCCCCCGACATTGTGCACCCCATGCGCATCAACACCACACGCATCAAGCACATCAAAGACGCCACCATCCTCACCACCTCCACCGAAAGCACCCTCACACCATTCGTCGCCAACAACGGCGACTGCTTCGGCACAGTCACAGTACGACGTGAAAACATCGGGGAACGCAAAAACCTCCCAATCGAACGCAACCAAGGCTTCTTTGCTATCAACGACATGTTTGAGGAGAGCAACTAATGCTAGACAAAATCGAAAAGCAAACCCTCGACGACATTGAAGCCCTGTTCGGGGAAAAGAAAACATGGCTCACCGTCGCAGAGTTCTGCAGACTCACAGGATTCCACCACAGCACCATCCGCAACCTGATTCGCTCCGGCGAACTCCCCGCAAGCCAACGCCGCCCCGGCGCGCGCATCCTGATCAACTACCGCACAGCCATTGAATACATGAAGGAAACAGCATGACCGACAAGCAGTTTGAGTATGAGCTTGCCCGTCTTCGGCACCCCGCAGGGCAAGCCATGAGAGCGAAAGAAAACGACCCGGAAACCGCACTTGCCCGCGCTGTCGGGGTGCTCACCGAACGCGAAAGCCGCACCACAAAACTCAGTTTTGCCAATGAGGAAATGACCGTGGGGGAAATCCTCGGGGCACTCAGCATCGGGGCTATGGTGCTGGTCGCGTTCGTGCTCGGCCTCATGGTCAGGGAGTGGGTGGGATAAGTGATGAGCAAACTTGAACAGCTCCAAGACGCTGTACATATCCTCCACAAGGTGTACCAGCCGGAGATCGACAGCAACCAGAACATCAAAAGCGCCCTGCTTAATCTCATCGACGTTTTGCACATGGAAGACCTCACAGCATGCTAGACGACGAGGCACCCCAACGCCCGGGGCGCAGGGTAATAGCCCCGGGCAGGGTAGCCGCAATCCGCCGGAAAATCGAACTCATGCTAGCCCCCAACCCCTGCCCAAAACCAGGGGCAGGGGAGAAGCAATGCTGTTACACCGGCTGCGACCGCAAACAAGCCCCGGACAGTGACCTGTTCCTCTGCGGCTTTCACGACACCCTAGCCGATGTCGTGCTCAACCCCACCAAATACATTGACCGCACATTCGAAGTAGGTGAACTACTATGACCCACCGCAAACCCCCACGACGATTCCAGGAACCCCCGCCAGTCATCAGCGTCGCAATCCTCGGGGCGCTATGCACCCTGATCTTTGCCCTGGCCCTAATCCTGGCGATATGACTATGACAAGCCGAACAGTCAAGAATCCCCCGCCGCCAGGCTCCGATGAATGGCGGGGCATGATCACAGCATCGAAAATCCCAGCAATCCTCGGTGTCAGCAGATTCACCAGCCAATACACCCTGTGGCATGAAATGGCCGGCCGAATCCCGCCAACCCCGATGAAACAAGACATTGCGGACTGGGGGCACGCCGCCGAGTTGGCGCTAGCTGACTGGTGGGCACGCCGCCAACCCGACACATGGCAACTAAACGCCGGGGAAGTCGCCTACACCCGTGATGACTTGCCATTCCCCAACCTGGCCACACTTGACCGCAGGGCCCGCAGGGGCAGGGCATTCCGAATCCTGGAATGCAAAACCGCCCGCAGTCTCGACGACTGGGGGAAACCCGGGGAACCAGACAGTGTGCCAGCCGATTATCACACGCAGGTGGTGTGGCAAATGGGGGTCAGCGGCATTCACCAGGCCAGTGTGCTTGTGCTGGGGCCGTTCCACCAAGCCGAGGAACATGAAATCCCCTGGGACGCGGACCTGTTCGACGGGCTGGTGGACGTCGCCAAAGACTGGTGGGCGTCCCTGCAGGAAGACACTCCGCCGCCACTTGATGACACGACCAGCACCTACCAAACAGTGCGGGGCCTGCATACGGACATCAACCCGGATGAGGAAGTACAGCTCACCCCCGCCGAGGCCGAAGAAATCATCACCGCCCTGCGCATGGAGAAAGCCGCCGCGCAGGCAGCGACAGCGGCGAAAACCCGGCTGCTTGACCGCATGGGAAACGCCAAAAAAGCCCTCATGGGTGAAACCACCATCGCTACCCGCGCAGCAACCTCACGCGGTGGGGTCATGCTGCGCCCGAACCTGAAAGCAAAGCTATGAAAACCCTCTACGTGATATTTCACGAGAAGTACCGCAATAACACGCACCCTGAGTGGGCGCCCGCCCACCCTGACATGATTTTGGCGGTGCAGGCTGAAACGTACATGCAGTGCCAAGACCTGGTGAAAAAGCACATAAGCGGCGAATGGGTGGGGATTTTCCAGCCCGCCGCAATCAACATGGACAACCACCCAATGGGCATCACGCACCTGCTCACCAAAGACGGCATTACGGAAGCAAAGGAGCTTGAACAATGACCTTCAACCACTACGACGGCGAATGGGATAAGAAAGTCGATGGTGAAAGCCTCGAAGACCTCGAAGAACTGCTCATCGGCCGCAAAATCGTTGGAGTCGATGACGACGATGAAGCCCTCATCCTCGACAACGGTGTCCGCCTCTACCCTGTGGGGAACGAGGGGTGCGGTGGCTGCAGCGCGGGGAACTGGTGGATAAGCCGCCTCGCACCCTACGACCATGCAATCACCGGTGTGAAGATCGCCGAAGAAGACCTCACCCAGGATTACAACGCAATCGGCGACCACGTTGTTCGAGTGTTTGTGTGGGCAGAGTCGTCGGTCAAAGCCGCCGAAATCATCACCGCAAAAGGCTACGAAGACAACGGGTTCTACGGCCAAGGCTACGAAATCTACGTCGTAAACCCCAATCATAAGGAGGACAACCAGTGAGCCAGGAAATCGACCGCATCACCCCAACCGCCGAGGCTGAGGTCATGCCCACCGGAAACGTCAGCGACGACGCCATAGACCTACTGATGCGGCAAGCCCAGGCGATGGAAACCGCCCACAAACTAGCGGTGGCATTGTGCAGCACCGACATGGTGCCGAAAACGTACAAAGGCAAGCCGGAGAACGGAGCCGCAGCAATACTCTATGGTGCTGAATTGGGTTTGAAGCCCCTGCAGTCACTGCAGCAGATTTTCGTTGTACATGGCGCCCCCGCGATTTATGCCCGCACCATGTCCGGGCTTTTGAAGGCACGCGGCTACCGGTTCGACACCATCGAGTCCACAGATGAAAGCGTCACGGTGACGGGCACTTCGCCGAAGGGGGAGCAGGAAACAAGCACATGGACCATCGACCGGGCAAAGCGCGCTGGTTACACGAACAACCCGAAGTACCAAAGCGACCCGCAAGCCATGTTGTACGCCAAGGCACTGTCCGAGGTGAGCCGCAAACTGGCCCCCGACGTACTGTTGGGAATCACCTACACAGCTGAGGATTTGCAGCTCGAAGAAAGCCGCGTGCAAGCCAAGGCCACACGACTCGACAAGCCCCGCCAGCAGCGCGGCGCCGCAGGCGTGAAAGCCGCCCTCGAATCCAAGCAGGCACCACAGATCGACGTTGACAGCATCATCGCGGCATTCAACACCGCAGCCAGCATCGACGACCTGAACACGGTGGCCGAGCAAGCCAGGGGAATCCCAGCAGACCACCCGCAGCGCGAAGCCGCAGAACACGCCTACAGTGAGCGCTACAACACCCTTGCTGAGATGGAAGCCCTCGCAGCCGAAGCCGAAGGAGGTATGCCATGATTCCGTACCAGCATTTCCCTGGAAGGCTGGTCAGCGACCCGGAACTCAGGTTCACCTCCAACGGCAAACCGTGCAGCACTTTCCGCCTAGCGTGCTCCGACAGCAGGAAAACCCCGACGGGTGAGTGGGAGACCACAAACCAGTTGTTCATCCAAGTCACCTTGTGGGGTGAGGCTGCTGAACCAATGTCCTACCTGAGGAAGGGTTCTAAGGTCACGGTGGTTGGGAAGCTGGTCACTGAGGAGTGGGAAGCCAAGGACGGTAGTCAGCGGTCGATGATTAAGGTCATGGCGGTTGATGCGTTGCAGTCTGTGGCTGATGTTGAGGTGGCTGGTTCACAGGCACGCCCTGGGTATTCGCCTTCTCAGCAGGGGGGCGCGTGGGGTTCTTTACCCCCAGCCACCCCGCAGGATACGGGCGAACCTCCGTTCTAACAGTATTTGTTTTTGCCACCCCCGCAGCTCGTGTTGCGGGGGTGGTTTTGATGAAAGATAAGGGAAATGAATGCCCCGAAACCTGAATGGGTGAATTTGTTCACGCCGCAAGGCATCGCCATTTTCGCTGTTCGCCGGTACGGCTTGTTCCTGGATAAGGAAACGTGCAGGTCAATCAGTGTTGTCTGCTTGAATGTTGGACTCGGTGCGTAATGAGCTGGTTCATGATTGACGACCGTTTTCATGCGCATCCTAAGATTTCCTCCCTTCCTAATGCTGCGGTGGGGTTGTGGGCGAAGGCTGGGAGTTGGTGCGCTGAATTTGAGACTGATGGGGTGATTCCTCGTCAGCAGGTGCGGGCTTTGCGGGGGAGTGCGGTTCAGATTCAGGCGCTTGTTGATGCGGGGTTGTGGACGCAATCAGTCAACGAAAATGGTGTGATCGTGTTCACTTTTAGGGACTGGGGAGACTATCAGCAGACCCGCGAACAACGCTCGAATCGACGCCGGATTGAACGCGAGTCAAAGGCCCGCAGGAGGGGCTGCAACGCCGATACCGAAACAGGGAGGCTCGACCTATCCGAACGCGAAATGAATCCGAATCGAAATCGAAATGAATCCGAATCGAACGCGAATCGAAATCGAAATGAAAACGAAATGAATCCGAATAGGTCGAGCGATTTTCCCACTACCAGCGAAAACGCCGAAATGTCCACCCCGGACGCCACCCGCATGTCCACCTCTCGCGCGCGACGCGCGCGCCCGGACCTGCGCCCGACCAATACCAATAAAGGGGAGCTTAAGAGAGAAAATCTTCCGAGCGAGAGCGCAAGCGCACACGCCCCCGCCCCGAGTTTCGACCAGGGTTCGGCGGCCGCTGACGCGCCGCCCCCCAACACCCCAACCGTGACCGGCGACACACCCGACGATTGGTCCACCCCGGACGACCCCCGATGCCGCGAACACGCCGGGCTGCCACGCGACCAGGTGCCACCATGCGGGGCCTGCGCCCAAGCCAGGCGCTGGTTCCAGGACCAAAAAACCCACGCCAAGCAGGCACGACGCGCCGAAATCGACGCTTGCCCGTGGTGCGACGAACGCGGGTTCGTCCTGGTCCCGACCCGTGGAATCGACCCGGATTCACCGGAAAACCGCAGCGTAGCCCGCAAATGCGACCACCGAACACCGCCTGAGCCTGTGGACCTCCCACCGGAATACGCTCAACTCCGGGCGGCCAGACGAAACGAGAATGCCCCAAATCCGCCCTCATTGCCGCCTCACACGCCCGAAAACCCCTCGGCGGGTAGTCGTGTATGGTTCGGCAATTCCAACGCCGCAAAACCCCCGTTTTGAGCCTGTTGTGACCACGCCCCGCCCAACAGGCCACCAGGCACCACCAACCCGCCCCAAGCCTCACGCGCGAAAATAACACCCACCCACAACCCAAAACAAACCACCACCCCCACATAGAAAGCATGTTCCAATGACCCAAACGCTCACATTCTTCACCCCAGGCACTCCCCGGCCCCAAGGCTCCAAACGCTACATCGGCGGCGGCCGCAGCATCGAATCCAGCAAACACCTACCCGCCTGGCGCAAAGCCCTCACCCAAACCGCAACCCTCACCCACAACCACAAACCCCCAATCCAAGGACCAATCACCATCACCGCAATCTTCATCTTCCCCCGCCCCAAACGCCTCAAAAAAAAACCGAACCACACACCAAAACCCCCGACCTCGACAAACTACAACGCGCCCTCGGCGACGCCCTCACCCAATCAGGAGCAATCAACGACGACAGCCAAATCACAACCTGGATAACCCACAAACGCTACGCACACCCCGGCGAAACACCCGGCGCACACATCCACCTCACCCAGAAAGAAACCCACATGGCACACCCCTACCCCCGCGACGACACCCTCCCAGACTGGGAACGCGCAGACAGGCTCGAACGCGACCACCAAGAAGAACAATACGAAATCCAGAAAGACGAACAATGACTCTCACCATCGCCACATGCATCATCATCACCACCGCCATAAGCACCCTCACCCACCCCGGAACAATCACCCACCTCACCACCAAGAAAGACACAAACCAATGACCCCCAACCACATCAACGCCCTCCGACGCTTCGCCTCCGGAAAACGCATCAACCACACCATGACCAACATCCTCATCGACCACGGATACCTAGCCTTCGACACCTACGGCTCCATCATCCTCACCACCAAAGCCACCAAAGAACTCCAAGAACCCAAACCATGATCACCATCAACAAAATCCTCACCAACCTCGCCACCCTCACCCACGAACTCGAAACCGACCTCCACCCCACACACATCGACTCCACCATCCCCAAAGAAGGAGGACACACCACACCCGGACCACGCCCACCCCTCAACCTCACCCAACTCGAAAACAAAATCACCACCGAAGACGAACTCCGCGACATCATCCACCAAATCCTCAAACACGCAAACATCCACCTCCCAGCCAGCGCAGCCAACCAACCACTCTCACGCTGGTGCACCTGGCTCAGCCACAACACCCACCTCATCAACCAACACCCCGAACCCGACACCATCGAACAAGGACTACGCACCATCGAACAAGACCTCACCCAACGCCACCACCGCGAACCACCCATCAACCCCCACGGCCAATGGCTCACCATCCAACAAGCCATCGACCACGCATGGCAACAAGGCCACCACATCACCCGCAAACAAATCCACCACTGGAGAGCACGAGGACACATCAGAGCACACCACAGCCTCGACGGCACACTCAAATACTCACAAACAGACATAGATAAAAAACTGTCACATTGACAAAACGGGCAACCACACTGCTAAACTCAGTCGCAGACAACCCCCATGCTTTTTGGCATGGGGGTTTACCCATATCAACCCCCAAAACCCCATGCCATTCAAAGAAACCCGCGCAAACAAAAAACTCCGCCAACAACTCCGCCAACAACACGCAGAAAACAACACCCCCTGCTACCTCTGCGGCCAACCAATCGACTACACCGCACCACCACACACCCCAAACGCATGCGACCTCGACCACATCCACCCCACAAGCACACACCCACACCTCGAAAACGACCCCAACAACATCAAACCAACACACACCAACTGCAACCGCGCACGCCACAACCAACCACCCCGACCAACCCTCGGCCAACCCAGCCAAACCTGGTAACAACGGTAGGGGGTAGCAAATCACCAGCACACCTGACCAGGACATTTGAGCCGGGTGGGCCTGTCCTCTCCCCCCACTCGTTTTTGGAGGTATCGCGCGCGCAAGACCTGGTTTCTGGAAGGAGCTTTAATCATGACTGTTGGGCCGCTTGAACAGGCTGTACTTGATTCAATTGAGGCGCGTGGTGAGAACGTCACCGGTGCGGATAAAGCATTGCAGGAGCTGGCGCTGTCGTATGCTCGGCAGATTGATTTCGTGCCTGTCGATGCTGGGTATGACCGTACTAAGGCCCTGTATCTGGGGCCTCATTTGTTGAAGGCGTTGGGGGCGTTGGGGTGCACGCCGGAGGCGCGGGGGATTCCTGAGGACCGTGACCGCCCTGTGGCGGTTGTGTCGGTGATGGAGCGTATGAAGGCGGTCGGTGGTGGTCGAGCAGGTTAAGGGCTGTGAGCAGCCGCGCCTGTTTCCCCCGCCGTTGCGGCCGCTGACCCCGGAGACGTCGAAGGGGTTTGAGGCTATCGAGTTTGCGGAGTTCCTGGGCATTCGCCTGTACCCGTGGCAGAAATGGCTGTTGATTCACGGCCTGGAATTGAATCTCGACGGCACTGACTTCCGGTTTAAGCGCGTCATCGTTGAGGTTGCTCGCCAGAACGGCAAGACAACTTTGATGGTTGTTATTGGTCTGTGGCGTTTGTTCGTGTTCGGCGCGTCGGAGATTGTTTCCGCAGCTCAGAAACTTACTGTTGCTGAGGACACGTTGAAAGACGCGTTTAAGATCGCCGCGCATAATGAGGTGCTGCGTGAGTACTTGCCGAACGACCCGAGGCCGAAGGACAACGAGTTCAACGGCGCTTGGATGCGGGAGACGAACGGTAGCAAGCAGATTGAGTTGTGCAAGGTGCCTGTGCCTGGCCGCTTGGATGTGTTCGGAACTTTGCCCACATGGTCGGTGACTACTGCTGACCGTAAGGGTGGGCGTTCCGCTTCGGCTGACACGGCGTTCATTGACGAGATGCGTGAGCTGCTTACGTGGGATGGTTGGAACTCGATTGAGCCAACGATTGCGGCGCGACCGGAGTCGCAGCTGTGGGGTTTCTCCAACGCGGGTGACGCCCGCTCGATTGTGCTGAAATCCCTGCGTGATTCAGCGGTTGAGCGCATCAACCTTGGGGACACTGAGGACATGGCCACGGCGTTGTTCTCATGGTCAGCGTCGCAGGACGCTGAGATAACAGACGTTGATGCGCTACGCCAAGCGAACCCGTCGATGGGTTGGGGCGGCATCACTTTGAAGAATTTGTTGGCTGAGGCAAAGGAGACGAAGAATCCTGATGGTTTCCGCACTGAGAAAATGTGTGTGTGGGTGGAGTCCCTGGAGCCGGGGAAGATTCCTGCTGACGTGTGGGGTGCTTGCGCTGATGCTGGTTCCCGTGTTGCGGAGGGGAATCCTGTGGCGGCGGCGGTTGATGTCGCGGTCGATGGGAAGTTCGCCTATGTCGCGGTCGCTGGTGTTCGTGATGATGGGAGAACGCACGTTGAAGTCGTCGCCCAACGAGCCGGTTTTAGATGGGTTGCCGAGTGGTTCGCAGCTCGTCTTGGGGCCGTCGATTGGTTTGATGGTCGTGTAGCTATGCAGGTGAAGGGTGCTCCGGCTGCTGGTTTGGCTCCGTTGTTGGAGGAGGCTGGTTTGACGGTGGTGCCTTGGCAGGGTGGGGATATGTCTTCGTCTGTGCTTGGGTTTTTTGATGCGATTGCGACTGGTGAGCTTCGGCATCGTTCGCAGCCTGTTCTTGATTTGGCTGTTGAGGGTGCGCAGGATAAGAAGGCTGGTGACCTGTTTATTTGGGATAGGTCTGGTAGTCGTAATGATGTTTCGCCTTTGGTGGCGTGCAATGTGGCGTGGTGGTTGCTTGGGCATGAGCCTGAGGAGCGGAAATCGGCGTATGCGGATGAGGATTTCTTTGGGGGTGAGGAGCCTGATTTCGATGATATTTACGCTGGTGAAGATGATAGTGATGATTATTTGTTGATTGTTTAGGAGGTGATTTCTGGTGGGGATTTTGCAGCGTTTGGGGTTTCTTCCGACGGCGGTGTCTGTTCCTGAGCCTGAGGGTTTGGCGTTGCCGATTCTTGAATCGTTGGCGGCGTCGATTGATGGTTTCAGTGTGGAGCAGCTTTGGGATTCCCAACCGCACCTTCGGACGGTCACGGATTTTATTGCCCGGAATATCGCTTCGATTGGGGTTCATGTTTATCGTCATGCTGAGGATGGTGGGCGTGAGCGTGTGCGTACCGGCCCGCTTGCGCGGCTGGTGAAGAAGGCTAATGCGGGGCAGGTTTTCTATGATCTGCTGTATGCGTCTGTCATGGACCTGTGCCTGTATGACGAGTTTATTTGGGTGATCAGTGACGCGGGTGACGGCCCGGAGATTTACCCGATTTCTCCGACGTGGGTTCATCGCCTGCGGTGGGAAGATAAGTGGACGTTGAAGTCCATTGTGATTACGGATGATAAGACTGGTGAGCCGTTGGAGATTCCGGCGGAGAAGATCATTCGTGTGCATGGCTATTCCCCGGGGAGTTATAAACGTGGTGCTTCGAAGGTGCGCACGCTGAAAGACTTGCTTAAGGAGCAGTTGGAATCTGCTGCGTATCGTGGCCAGTTGTGGAAGAACGGGCCGCGTATTAGCGGTGTGATTGAGCGCCCGGCGGGTGCTCCGCGTTGGGAGGGTATGGACCGGCGCAGGTTTAAGGCGGCTTGGCAGTCGCAGTATTCGGGGCGTGGTTCTGGTGCGGGTGGCACTCCGATTCTTGAAGATGGTATGTCTTTCAAGTCGATGCATCTTAAGGCGTCAGATGAAGATGTTGTTGATGTGGCCAAGCTGTCCCTTGCGACTGTAGCTAGTGTGTTTCAGGTTAATCCGACGATGGTGGGTTTGCTGGATAATGCGAATTACTCGAATGTGCGTGAGTTTCGTAAGAGTCTCTACGGTGATTCTTTGGGCCCAATCATTAAGCAGATCGAGGACACCTTGAACGTGTTCCTGCTGGAAAAGCTCGGTGTTGAAGACGACGTGTACTTCGAGTTCAACATTGAGGAGAAGCTGCGCGCCTCGTTTGAGGAAAAGGCACAGGTTACAAGTACCGCTGTTGGTGGCCCGTGGATGACGCGCAATGAGGCGCGCGCGATGAACAACCTACCTTCGGTTGATGGTGGGGATGATTTGCTGGTTCCGTTGAACACTGCGGTGGACCCGGGGGAGGAGCCCCCTAGTACTGATGGAGGTGATGACGGTGGCGGTTAACGTGGTGGTTGGTCCCCCGTTTGCTGGCAAGTCTGTGTTTGTTGCGGAGAATGCTGGCGCGGGGGTGCCGCGTTTTGATTTTGATGCGGTTGCCGTGGTGGTGGGGGGCGTCGACAAACCGGAGGCTGATGTGTCGCCTGGTGTTGTTGATGCGGTATTGGCTATGCGTAGGGGCTTGGTGGGGTGGCTGCTTGACCCTGAGACGGTTGTTGATGAGTTGTGGTTTGTGTCGGAGAATCCGCCTGCTGCGCTGATCAGCAAGTTTGAGGGGGTTGGTGCGGTTTTCCATTTGGTTGACCCT
>ERZ773214.250-NODE-250-length-38256-cov-10.543415_pt1 | contig 38256 bp, 23 predicted proteins | sample MGYA00511238_ERZ773214 | MGnify/ENA primary metagenome ERZ773214 (study PRJEB29015, sample SAMEA2738157) | human oral metagenome | biome: human oral; feature: human-associated habitat; material: saliva | place: China | collected 2259 ... | reverse complement strand
CTGATAAACCTACGGTTGAAGAACCTAAAGATAAGGCAGAAGAACCAAAACCTGATAAACCTACGGTTGAAGAACCTAAAGATAAGGTAGAAGAACCAAAACCTGATAAACCTACGGTTGAAGAACCTAAAGATAAGGCAGAAGAACCAAAACCTGATAAACCTACGGTTGAAGAACCTAAAGATAAGGTAGAAGAACCAAAACCTGATAAACCTACGGTTGAAGAACCTAAAGATAAGGCAGAAGAACCAAAACCTGACAAACCTACGGTCGAAGAACCTAAGGATAAGGTAGAAGAACCAAAACCTGACAAACCTACGGTTGAAGAACCTAAGGATAAGGTAGAAGAACCGACTAATGTTAGTGAGACTACCCAGGACACTATTAAATATCAACAAACAATTGTCAAGGATGATACCATCCTAAAGGGTGAGCGCAAACTCATACAGGCCGGGAAAGACGGTGTCAAAAATATCATCCGTACATGGGCGCTAAAAGACGGTCAAAAAATTGGTGAACCGATTGTGAATGAAGTTATTACGACACCCGCTGTTGATGAAATTGTTCACGTTGGCACTCGTGAAGATTTGATGGAGATTGACTTTGAGAAAACCCCATCAGGTGGTCGACGCGCTGTCATTAATTTCTATTCTATTGCTGAAGGAAAACGAGTTGGTGAAACTCGCAAATACACACACCTTCTACGTCCGACGAATAAAATCGTAACCCAAACACGAGAAAAGGTTCGTGAATCTAGACAAAATCCAGAGCGTACAGAATCTGCGATTCGCAAATTGTACGCGTCCTTTAAGTCACTTAGCGTACGACGACTAAAATAGGTACAAATCCTCAGTAATACTACTGGGGGTTTTAATTTTGTGATATAATGGGAGTATGAAAGGAATACATATACTATTGGTTAATATGCAGAAAGGAAAAATGAATAATGAAAAATTTGGAAACGGAATTACGTTACCGATTTTATGATAGGTCCTTACCATTCACAATCGGGGATGAAGAAATAAGAAATGAAAATGGAGATGTTATTGGTATGCTCAGTCATGGCGAGACACTTCATGATTACGCGCTAACCATTGACACTCTTGCAACTATTAAACCGTGCTTTAGAGAATTCGATAAATTAGTAACGGATATTAGTCCATCGTTTATCCAATTGGAAGATAAAAATGACACAATGTCGTTTGATATAAGAGATAGTGAGCATATTCATATTACTTATGAAGCCCTTAACCGTAGATGTGTAGAGATGTTCAGAGAAAATTCGGTATTTTGCGCTGATAGTGGTGCTGAGGTTGAAACATTTGAAACATCTCTTAGTAATCTACGAGATGTGGTTCTGCAAATTAATGAAAATGACGAACGCATTAGGTTAGATGCCATTGATGCATTCACAAATGGTGGATTTGAGGAGTCTGGTGATGTGACGCCGGTAGAAGCTCTCAACTATGGTGAAGTTGATAAAGATTCTCGTATGTTTGATAAGGATTCATCAGTGGTAAAAGCCCTTCGTGACTCAGGTGCGGACGAATATTCAGTAACTGTATACAAACCAGAAGACCCGAAATATGATGAACCTTATGTAACCTTATATCTCGGTAATAAAATGACGGATACATCTGATGCAATCACTGCCTATAAGCTCATTCCGTGTGATTGGGCAGAAGATGACGTTCAATCATTTGTGTCTGATTTCAAGGATTTTTGTGAAATCAGTCAAGAATTGAGACAATCGCAAAAGAGTGGCGAAATATCACTATCACTTGATGATTTAACAGTTAATGAAAATGCATTAACAATGTAGGAAACAGGTTCGAAGAAAGGTTGTGGAAATGGTGTGAATACACGGGTTTTGTAACCTTTTTGTTATTGACGCTATATTAGATTTCTGATATAATATAAACATATCAATAGAAAGGTATTTCGACTATTATGACATCCAGACAAGAAATTAAAAAACAAGCGCGAGACTTGATTGCCAAAGACAACCTATGGCTTGCGGTAGGTTTACCTACTTTTGTGCTCACATTAGTAAACTTAATGTTCGCCTTTAATGAGAGCGCATCGGGTGTATCCTCAGTCATCTCAGGTTTGACCATGATTGTTGACCTTTGTGCGAGTCTTTATATTTTTGACATTTTGCGAAAACATCGTCCAGTAAGAAAAGACTTGGGTAGCAGGGTCTCTGATATGTTTGGTAGTTTGACAGCTCACACCTTCAAAACAGGATTGTTGGTTGGTTTTGTGGTTTGTCTGTGGCTCTTTGTACCTTATATACTAGGTTTGGTGTTGATTATCACTTCGTTAGTTTCCAACAATTTTGGCTTGATGTTACTATTTGGTATCGCTTTGGTTGTTTTTGGTTTAGCCTTTGGTTTAGCCAAAACTTATGACTACGCGTTAGCGGTTTATTTGGCTAAGACAAATGAAGAATCAGGACTGTTCGAATTGCTGAAAGAAAGCAAAGAGAAGATGAAGGGTCACAAGTGGACGTTATTTGTTCAAAACCTTAGTTTCTTTTGGTGGTTCGTGGGTGTCTTTGCGACCGGAGGTCTGCTCAGTTTGTATGTGACACCTTATGTAGTCGCATCAACTGTAATTTTCGCAACTGAGGTTTTGGGCATTGACGCCCACGATATCAAATAATAAATTACACAAAGGTTGAAGATGGCATGATAATGTTGTTTCTTTCAACCTTTTCTTATTGACTTTTACCATTGATTATGATATAATAGCGATATAAAATAGAAAGATTAGGTGACAACATGCCGAAATTAACTCATTCAAAACGCACGGTCATGACAGGTCTTGCTATGACTGGCGTGGTTGCCGGTGCTGTTCAAACAGTGTCGGCTGATACTAATAATCTTGATGACTTAAATCAGCGTCTTCAAACATTGTCAAAAGATGCTGAACGCGTTGGTCTCAAGATTACAATCAAAGACACGAAGGTGCACGATACTAATGTTTCTGCACTGACTGATGTCAAGCAAGAAGCAGCGCGCATCGAAAAAGCGATTGCACAAGTTGAGAGTGTAAATAAGACAATCACATCTCTCGCAAGTGACCTCGAAAAACAAGGTGTCAAGTTTGATGGTGTAAAAGCAATTGAAATTGATGCTACAAATGTTGATGATGTCAATCAGAAGTTGAAAGATTTGGAAACTCAATTCAAATCGATTACTGAGAAAAAATCAGCAAGTGATAAAAATCTACAAGGTGCGGTAAAATCAGCTCGCGATGCCGGTGTCATTGTTGAAGAAAAAGGTTCTGTTAATGTACCAACTAATCAATTGGATGGAACAGTTAACCAAATGATTAAGGAACTTCAAGACGCTGAAAAATCCCAAAAAGACGGTCAAGCTGTTTATCAAAAAGCATTGGCTGATTGGGAGAAAACAGTTGCAGATGGTAAGGCTAAAGTAGAATCTGATTACGCGACAGCTGTTGCGGCCTGGGACAAGGAAGTAGCCGATGGTCATGCCAAAGTCGAAAAAGAATATCAGGATGCACTTTCTGCATGGGAAGCTCAGGTAGCTGATGGTAAGGCTAAGATTGAACAAGAATACCAGAATGCTATGAAATCTTGGGAAGCTAAAGTAGCAGAAGGCAAGGCTCAAGTTGATGCCAAAAATGCTCAAGCACTAAAAGCATGGGAAACAACAGTTGCGGAAGGCAAGGCGAAAGTCGAAAAAGAATACCAAGACGCACTTGCAAAATGGAATGCAGCAGTTGAGGCTGGTAAAGCCAAAGTTGAAGCTGATTATCAAGCAGCTTTGAAGGTTTACAATGCCGAGGTTGACAAGGTCAACAAACAAAACGAAGAAATTCGTAAACAAAATGAAGCGACTAAAGAGGCCTTCAAAAATGCAGTAGCTAAATTATCAACAAAATCAACAGCGACTAAGGTTGGTGATAACTATCAACAAACCATTAAACAAACAGTAACTGATAAGTCAATTGTCGAAATCAAGGTTGCTGCCGATAAGGGTGTTGACCTTGTTGAAGTAGAGCTTACAGGACCAAATGGATTCAAGAAACAGTTGAAATCACCTAGTAAAGATGCGGATAGTGCCTATCACAATTCAGACGACCTAGCACCTGGTGAATATACACTAACCTATAAATTCAAATCAGCAGTCAACAAAGCAAATGGCGTCAATAGTTCCTTTACCGTACGAACAGCGGATAAGGTTGGTGCTGGTTCTGGTAAGGCTGAGTTTTCTACAAAGGCGCCAATTGTGACTAATAAAGAAAATACAGTTGCACCATTGACGGTTGCCCATGTATTCGACTACTCAAGTTCATACGCTGGAAAATTGAAAGACTCTCTTCGACTTAGTAAGAAAATTATTGAGGCAAACAGTCCAGAAAGCAAACACATCTTCCTGACTTATCCGCAAAACTATGCGACTACTTACGCCGCAAATATGGCTGACCAAGTCGGTGATAATGGGGTGGCTTCTAAACTTCTCACTAAAGAACAAGCCCTTTCATTGATTGATAGATTACTCAAAATCAATGCGCCTTCGGAAAAAGACCCTACCTATATGAACTACCCAGCTTATTTCCAAGGTGTGGCTGATGCGTTTGGGGGTTTCCGTTATAAAGATGCTAGTGTAAAACCGGACCAATTTGGTCGCGCAATGAAACCTTATGAGGATGTTATTGAGGCCATTACAAAACCAACAGATACTGTTTCGGTAATCCAATACACCGATGGTTGGATGGATGGCAAAATAAATGGTAAGCTTGATGGTGGAACACCTGAAGATATCGATGAAACTTTTGCGAAATGGGCGAAGAAACGTGCTAAAACATTTATGTCGGTTATCAACCGCAATCAAGTGACAAATGAAGATACGAATACCATGCGCTCAACTGAGCAAATGAAAGCTGTTGGTCACCCTAATATCTATGATATGACGGGTAAAGATAAAGACAAGGCTGAACAAGAAATTATCAAGCAATTCTTAGAAACAGCTACTGAAAAGGTAACTTCTAAGAAAGGCGAAGACCAAACTGCTAAAATCACATTGGGTGGTGACGGCGTAACAGTTACAAAAGCGGTTCTCAAAGGCGCCTCTGTCAATAAACCATTAGCTATCAAAGATGGTAAGGTTGATGTGTCTGAGAAATTACCAGACGGTAATTACACGGTGGAATTCGAAGCGACTGGTAATGGTACACTCAAATACCAAATTGCGGTGGATGGTAAAAATGTTGTTGACAAAACAGCTGCCGTTTCCGGAGCTCAGAAAGGTTCAGTGAAAACTGAAACTCGAGTTGACAATTTTGAACCGGTAGAGCAAGGTAAATTGATTCCTGAATTACCAGTTCCACAAAATAAACCAGTCAAGGGTGAATATAAGGAACCACCAAAACCTGTTAAGGGTGAATACAAGGAACCTGAAAAACCAAAACCTGAAGTTTATGTAGCACCTGAAAAACCAGTTAAGGGCGAATACAAGGAACCACCTAAACCTGTTAAGGGTGAATACAAAGAACCACCTAAACCTGTTAAGGGTGAATACAAAGAACCTGAAAAACCAAAAGCTCCTGAAAATAAACGTGTTGAATTGAAAAAGATTCAAGTCACAACTGAAAAACCAGAACTCAAGGTTAAAGATGTCGAAACTCATAAAGTTTCTGTCAAACCAAAAGAGTTGCCAAAAACTGGTGACGCGTCTGGTCTTGTGAGTCTATTTGGATTAGGTTCTGTTGGTGCCGGATTATCATCACTTGTTGGTAAACGTCGCAAACGTAAATAGGTAATAAAACCACCATTTTGGTGGTTTTATTCATTTTGTGTAGATTTTTATATAAAACTATGTTATAATGAAAATGACTATGAAGAAAGGATTGGTCTAACATGGCACAATTAATGAAACAAACAATTGTCTTCGGTGCTGGGTTTGCTGGGCTCGCAGCGCTCACTCAAACAGCATCAGCGGACACTGAGACAAAACCTCTCACTTTGGAAGAAGTTAGAGCTGAAAACGCAAAACGCATTACAGCATACGAAACAGAGAAACGCGAAATTGATGAACGCAATCGTGTAAAACGAGCGCAATATCGTGACGCTTATGCCCAATATGCTGAATTTGCAGAACGTGGTGGTGTGGAACCTCAGGAACCTGAGTATGAAGCATTACCAACACTTGAACTCTTGGAAGAACCAATCGAATTACCATTCGATGTGAAGGATGAGGCACCTGTCGAAACAGTTGCAAATGACGTGACATCTGAAACAACTAAAGATGTTGTGACCCCTGAAACCAAAGAAACTGGAGCTAAAGAAGTGACAACTGAAGTAGTGACTCCTGAAGTTAAAGAAACTGGGGTTAAAGAAGAAACAGCTGAAGTAGTTACTTCTGAAGTTAAGGAAACCGGTACTAAGGAAGAAACAACCGAGGTAGTTACTTCTGAAGTCAAAGAAACTGGTGCTAAAGAAGAGACAACTTCTGAATCAAAAGAAACTGGGGCCAAAGAAGAAACAACTTCTGAGGCTAAAGAAACTGGTGAAAAGACATCGTCTGATGCGATAGCGGCCCAACTAGAAGGCGAAAAGACATCATCCGATGCGGTTGCAGCTCAACTCAAACAAACATCAGAAGAAACAACTAGTTCATCAGATGCGGCAGCTCAGGTGAATAAGATTGAGGCTGAAAAAACAACAGAAACAACCACTCAATCTGAAACGCCAACGGAAACAACCAGTTCAGCAGATGCAGCGGCTCAAGTTGCGAAACTAGAGGCTGAAAAATCAGCAAAAACGGAAACGTCAGAAACAACCACTACCCAATCTGACGAGGTGAAAACAACTGAAAGTGCACCGACCACAACTGATACATCTGAAAAATCAAATGAAAACAAAGGTATTGAAGCTCGCGGTGCGGTGACAACAACCGAAGAAACCACAAACAAGGAGAAATCAGCAGATAGTCTCCCACATACTGGTGACGCGGGTAGCCTCATGAGTATTGTTGGTGTTGCACTATCAGGTCTTGGTGGTATTGGACTTCGTCGCAAACGTAAATAAAAAATAGAACCGAAATTCGGTTCTATTTTTTGTTGTCGAATTCAGCCTTGAAGCCCCAGAACAATTTACCTTTATAGGTTTGTTGTTCGAGACCACCTGCGACGGTCGTTTCCTTGCCTTTTTTGTTTTTAGCCTTGAATACGATTTTAGTCCCCGCTAAGAGTTTTTCAATTTCATCCTCTGTAAAGGTATGGTCCATGAATGAACCTTTGAATGAAATTTCTTGACCCTTAAAGGTTCCGTATATATAACCTTCGCGTTTAGGGAATTCAGCCTTGAATCCTACATAAGGTCGACCTTGATATTCTTGACGTGCGAGTTTTCCAGTGAAATCTTTTTCACCATTTGAGAAGGTGATAGTTTCGCCCGCAAGTAATTTTTCAATTTCTGATGGTGTAAACAAGTGACCCGCAAATTGATTTTTGAAGGTGACTGTTTCTCCTTGCCAGTTTCCTGTTACAACATCATCACGGACGAATTCACCATTGAATCCGATATAACGTCGACCTTGATACTCCATATTATCGAGTTTTCCTCGAACTTTGAAAGTACCTTTTGGTGTTGTAATTTCGATGGTGAGTGTTTGACCAGCCAATAATTGCTCCACTTCATGGTCGTCAAAACGATGGGATGAATAATGACGGTTGAATGCAACCTCTTGACCATTCCAGATACCTGTGACAATTTCTTTCGGTGTGCGTTTTGGAAGGTTTAATTTATCCAAATTGTACTGCTTGCGACGAAGAACGTCCACATCTTTCTTGATAGCCTCATTGAATTTGGCAAGGGCTTGGTCAGGTGTAAAGGTTCCTTTTGATACCGCTTTGATGCATTCCTGCATGAAACGAGTACCTTCAATAGAACCGATAAGTGTACCTTTTGCAGCCTCATAACCGATTTGGCCTAGGAGGCTCAATTCCAAAATTTTACCATCCTTAACTGGATGTTTATCGGTCAACCCAATCATATCAGCAACAATTGATACCTGAGTGGCGGCTGTACCGACATCATGCTTGATGAGCTGGTCAAGAAGCCATGAGGTTGTTGGGTTAGCTGGTTTGACAGATTTAATCTCGTGTGGATAAAGCTCAGCTTCTTTACTCGTATCTGGAAGTGTTGTATCAATCTCTTTGTCCACTTCAGCATCTGGGTCAATAACACCTTGCTTAGTGATAATTTTGATAGAGCCTTTAAATACCGGGTCAACACCTTCTGTTTCATACTCGTGACGTACCGTCAGTCAAAAGTGTGAAAAGCAAGAAATTGAATAACACAATTGACATTCCCATATTGAGCCAAATTTTGCTGAAAGCTACTCTTCGTTTGATATACTCATAATTTTCAGGGCGTTTATATTATAGTGGTTCGGCTTTACGGCTGACCTACCACTAAAACTAATTACCTCTAGTTCCCAAAGGCAATAAAACAAATTCATTAAGCTAGTACATAGTTGTCAGTTTTCGCAATGTTTAAGGAGGCGTTGAAATCTCTATCTATTCTTTCTTGACAGTTACTACAATGATAGACTCGTTGACTGAGTTTTAAATCCTTTTTGTAACTACCACAATTTGAACAGGTCTTACTAGAGGGATAAAATCTATCCACCAACCTAACCGCTATACGGCGTTCAGTCGCCTTTCTAATAAGATGTTCTCTGATAGCGTAAAAAGAACAATTAGCCACATCTTTTGCCAGATGTTTATTCTTCATCATCCCTTTTACGTTCAAGTCCTCGATTGCGATAAATTGCGGTTGTTTTTTAACCAACTCTGAGACAAATTTACGAATATGATTGATACGGATATTCCTTAAGGAACGGTGTATCAATTTGATTTGTCTTTCTAGCTTAATAATGTTCTTTGTTTTATTGTGTTTGTTGCATTTATTGATATGGTATTTACGAGATACCTTGCGTTGTAGTCGTTTCAAGCGTTTATTCAAGATACGAACTCGCCTGAATGTCTTGATGTTAGGTACAGTCGTTCCATCAGAAATCGTCGCAAGTGTCTTGATTCCTAAATCAACTCCGACGCCATCTGTATAATCTGGTAACTCAGCTACCTGACTTTCAACATCTTCTGTATAGGATAAGTACCAATATTTTCCATCAAAAGAGATATTGGCAACTTGTTTCTTGCATGATAGGTTAAAATCTGTTCTAACAGAACCAAAACGAACAGCTCCGATAGTTGGGATTTGGAGTTTACCGTCCTCTTTCAGATAGATACGACTAGGGCGCTTTCTACTAGGGAAAATATCACAACGAACATTGAAATTAGGTTGAGTCTTATCAATATTCCTAAAGCTCAATCGTCCTTTGTTTTGCTTCCTAATTTTCACTAATTCTCTAGAAAGAAAGGCATAGATAAATGATTGATTCGGTTGATAATACCAAGACCAATTTTCATTATCTCCCTCATGATTCTTAGCAACAACAAACTTGGCAAGATTGAGATAATCAGATTCATTAAGCTTATATATATCTCTATTGTAGAATTTCGAATAATAGGTCTTATTCCCATTTTTATTCAGAATCTCATCAAACTCGCCTTTGTTATTACACTTGTCAATATCCACTAAAAGATTCCAGAAATTGCGTGAAACTTTACTATACCACCATGCAAGGTTTTCTTGTTCCTTAGTTAGTTTCAGCCTAATTTTCTGACTTCTCATCACGTTCTACCTTTTCCAAAACAGCCTTGTTAATGTAGGATGATAAACTCATATCTAGTTTATCTGCCATAGCTTGCACTCTTGCTTTGTCATCTGGATAGATTTTGAAAGCGGTATGTACCTTGACACCTTTTTCAGATTTAGGTCTTCCTGCCATCGTTTTATCTCCTTTATTCGTTGATAAAACAATTATAACATATTGTGTAATATAATGCAACATATTTTATCGTGTTATTCAATTTTCAATGTGCTTTTCGTACTTTTGACAGTTTCCGTTAAGGCGCAACCCCTAACAGCTAGGTCAATTCCTAGACACTTCCATTACAGAACGTGCGCAGACTATATGTCAATCTGAACTATTCTAACACAACTTTTATGAATAGTCAGACCAAATATTTTTCTTCCACCATTTGCTTGCGGCTTTACTCCCCCTTCAGGGGATAGTCGTTGGAGGTTATCCGTATCTCTTTTTTTTGAGACTTAGGACATTCCTACCGAAACTTACCCTTGTTTGTATTGACTTAGCACTAACGTTTTCTAGCAGTCACTATTTTTATTTACTAGACACTGATTAGATTTTATTTCAGCTTTACAACTGTTCACTCTTGTGTTAGTTACTAGGCTGTATCAATATCCTGTTTCTTCTTTCTGCTTTCGCTACCCTCACGCTTGGATTTTCACCCTACGTTGTGGCAAACAGGCTTTAAGGTATTTCCTCGGTTTAACTTTTGTGATGATACACACCCCTTGCAGGATGTGCAGGGCTTTCTAATTATCATTGTTACTTCATATAGAAAATCAAGAAATACTTCATCAATTTTCTATATTTACGTAAACTGTTAGTTTACCCACTCTGTATCTTCTAAGAACATGAGTAAGAATCGTTCGGTAACTGTTTTATAAATAATACTAGCCCCTGGTCCAAATTTGGCGTCTAACTCTTCAAGGCTCTCAGGGATACAAGCCCCCGGACGAAGTGCTCCGTGCCCTGCGCTATCTTGAACGTGTGTTTTTCGCGGTGCGCGATGTGTAAAAATAGCTGGTGCCAAACCTAACAAATTGATATAGGTATCAACCATCGGTAGAATTTCATTAAATTGCTCGGTTGTAATTACCGTGTCCTCACTACGAGGGTAAGATAGGTAAGCGCGACCTTGTTCGTCTTTGTAATCGTACAATTGTTGTGTGAGATTTTTAACACGAACAAGAGATAATCCATGTTTTGCAACGACGGACGCTAATTTTGTCAAACTGAGTGGTTTTGGTGGTGGTGTTTTACCTGGCACTTCGCGTGTCTTTTTGACAGGGGCTGTCATTGGTAATCCACGAGCTTCCCATTCTTCTTCGGTTGCAAACTGTGGCAAATCAGGTGCTGTCAATATGAGATTATCAAGTCGATAGCGACTTTCCCAAACAGAAGACGGTTTATAGTTGGCAATCGCCTCTAATTGTTTACCGACAAGTGTTACAACAACGGATTGTACACGACCAAATGGGACAACGGCTGGTAGTTGATAACCCTTGTCTTGAATAGTTGTGGTTGCAACACGAGTGTACTGTTGGGTTAAGAAATCGCACGCGCTACGAGTAAAACCTGTCATATAAGCCGGGTCTTTATCTGTGACTATCTTTTTGGTCTCCATAGCCTTGATAATATCCTTCACTTCTTCTGATGCATGATATTCACGATATCGTTTCCCTTTATATTGAAGAGAATCGAGTACCTCTTGTACCAATAAATCCCCTTCACCATAGGTATCAATATCGCTTGCGATAACAGGGATATATCCAGCATTTAAATAAGTCGCAATAGCCTTATAGGCCTTGCTATATCCATCAAATTTTTCAGTATCTGGTTTCAATTGTTTATCATAAAAATTGAAATAGGATGGGTCCCAAGGTATACCTGCTACGTTTCCAAAATCACCAACCACTTCTTTTTTGGATGGGATGGCTACTTCAGCAGGTTTACCCAGTTCCATAATATGACCATATAGATTAGTGATGGCGTAGGTATCACCCTGAAATGTACCAGATTGACCACCCAATGCCTTAGCAAAGGCTCTAGCGGCATTTGGTTTTTCACAAATAATGAGTAATTTTTCCATTCATTACATTCCTTTCTATATCACCAGTATATCACATTTTGGTTGATATTTCCAATAAAATTGAACAATACGAAAAATTTTTGACATGCTGTATAAATATATGGTATAATAAATGAAGAAATGGAAATTAGAAAGGACAAGTAAATCATGTCTAAGAAGATTACAAAATCTATCGCCCTAACAGGGGCTGCAACACTTGGTGGACTTTTGTCACAAACGGCAAATGCAGACCAATTGGATGACGCAATTGTTGAAGCAAAAAATGCCGGTTTTGAAACAAACGTAACGACTAAAACAGTCACTGTCTCAACCAAATCCGAAGCGGATAAACTAAATCTAGAAGAAGCAACCCGCATTCAAAAATTAGCTAATGATGTTCGTTCAGCGGCTGAAAAAGTGAAATCCTCTGACAAATATGTTGAACGTCTGCGTGATGGTATTCAATCTGCACAACGCGCGGTAGAATCTACTCAGGGCGACGCCAATTCAAAAGCAATTGAATCTGCACAAATTGATTATGAAAAACGCGTAAAAGCAATTGAAACGCGCAATAAACAATTAGAGGCTGATTATAAGGCTGAAAAGGCTAGAGTTGACGAAGAAAACCGTAAACTCGAAGAGGATTACCAATTCAAGAAAACTCAGGTTGACTTGAAGAATCAGGCAGCCAACAATAAATATATTGCGGAGCTTGCAGCAGCTAAACAACGAGAGGTTGATTATCAAAAAGCCCTTTCTGAGTATAAGGCCAAAAAAACAAAGTGCTGAAGAAATTCGTGAAAAACGATTTGTTGATGAAACACTTACGGAAGACGCTAAAAAAGTAGGTGTTGATGTCGAAACGACTACCATGGTTGATAAGGGTACCGTGAGTGAAAGTGAACTCGAAAAACTAGCTGCTGAGTACGAAACAGCTAAGGCAGAAGTTCGTAAAACATTAGCTGAAGCTGCGGCACAAAATGCCGAAGCAGCTAAGGCAATCCAAAATCATCAAAACACAACCAACTATGTTAATGAACAAAAACAAATTGTTCGAGACAAGGTGGAAGCGGATAATCGTGACCTGGGAACAGCTAATAATATCACAACTGCTGTCCGCGAAGAAGTGGTTACAGGTGCGGATGCAAGCCTAGATGCTATTAAGGCAACATATGAACGCATTAAAGGGAGCCTTGATGACAACCACATCAGAACACTTGCAGGCGCTACAGAATACTTTAAGGGTAAAGGTTTGTCTGACGAAGAAGCTGCAGCTAAAGCCCAAGACTTAATTGGTACAAATGCTCTTGAAAAAATGACTGAATACAAGACTCGTCATAGCAAGAATGCTGTTGAAAACGGTAATAGTGAATATGCCAAGTTCATCAAAGCTCTCAAAGGCGCTGGTGTGACGGTCAACTACAAAGACATCCATAAATCAGTGACTAACTTACCAATCGACGCTAAATTGTCAGACACTACAAACCCAACAGTAACAGCTTATAAGAATACTATCAATGAATTGGATAATGAAATTGCAGCGATTTACTCAAAAAATCCAGACAATGAAATCACCCAATTGTTAAAGAGTATTGTGAATAACCCAGCCGAGGCAGCCAAATCTAAGGTTACACTATCTGAGAATTATACTGCGGATTTGGAAGAATACAATCGAGTAATGGCCGTATTAAATGCACAACAAAATGCTCAATCTCTCAAGGATTCTCTCGTAAACGCAGAAACATTTAAGAAACGATTAAACGATGACCTATTGGAGGATTCTGCACGTAGATTTTCTGTTGGGAGTGAGTCAACCACCCGTCGTTACAGTGGTAATAATAATGAAAATAATATGACTATCGAACGTTCATCTGATAAGGTTAAATATCTTCAAACACCTGATTTGAGTTCGGGTGATTGGGATTATAACACCTTTGATATCATGAATGACCGACCAACAAGTGAAACACCTATCTACAAAAACTTCCTTAACGATAATGGTACGGCAACGGAATATACCTTGGTTCGCATTCCAAAAGGCGAGTCTATCACTGTTACCTACTCACTTAAAGATGGTAGTTCATATGACCAATCTGAATTGAATAAATTTGGCATCAAACTCTTTAAGAGAAAATTAATTGAGAATTTGGAGAAACAATTTGGTAAGGCATTGAACGTAACATTGTCCAAGGATGATGCCAAAGATGTTAAATCTATTGAGATGCGAATCACCAATAATAATGCCGTTGGTACAGGTGACATTGTAGTCGCCGTCCGAAATAATACGGATAGACCTTTTGCAATTGGTGTTTCCAATGGTAATGACGATGTTCTCAAGCCATGGACACCTATTAAGGATTCTCCGGCACTGGCTTTTGCTTATAGCATCAATACACGATTTAAGGATGACGCGGGTGACTATCTAGCGCCAGCGGTTAGTCAATATGAAGTGACGTCAGCACCACATCGCTATAAAGACGCGGTAATGGGTACTGAAATAACCGTTCGAAAAGATGCGTATTATAGACCAGTTGTGCAAAATATAGATGGCAGTGAAGAATTCACAACTACAAAACCAGCACCAATCACTATGAATGGCTCTAATGAATCCAACATAAAATGGCAAACATATATTCCAACTGACGTTGCGGATGACCGTGGTCTTCCAGATAATTATAGGGATACTCATAGATTAATGATGTTAACTACGGGTGTGACGGGGGATGGTCATTTAATTACAGAACGTAAAGTATACGATAAACGTTTAATTGAATGGGGAGCTAGAGATGATGCTTACAATCGTTCTAAATTGATTGAAGAAGGTAGAGTGGTAAGCTTCACGAATCACACAGAACCATTATACTATGGTATCCCTAATATCACTATTAAACCAAAACCAGTTGAGCCACCAACAGAAATTACATTACCAAATGCGTCTCTTGAATTGACACGTGAGGTTGTAGTCCCAACTGTTGGACCATCGCCAGCTGCGGCATCTGAACCGGTCGGTATCCGCCCTGTAGTTTGGAAGGTTAAATACAAAGGTACATTTAATGAACCGGAACCTAAGAAACCAGAAGGTGAACCAGTCAAACCAATCGTCAATCCATATCCCGATAAACCGACTTTGAAGACTCAACCAGAACCACCTAAGAAAGAAGTGATTCCAAAAGAGCCTGAGAGTGTGAAGATTGCAGCGAGTTCAAACTCACTAACCCTGAAAGCTCGTATCACAAACAAACCGAAAATGAATCTCGAGCGCATTAAATATGTTGCTGAGAATCGATTCTCATCCGGTAACACTCTTGTCGTTCGAGGTGTTGATAAAACTCGTAGAGCAAGTTCTAGTAACTCACTTGTAGTGAGAACTCTTAATAAGACGCGCTCTGTGTAATAATACAAATAGAACCTTCGGGTTCTATTTTTTTATGAAATCCGAACAATGGGCATATTTATATATGTCCATTTTTACGTGTTTGGACTGATTTGGATTAAAAATTGGATTTTTTGAAAGCGTTCTCAAATGGCGGTATCGCGCGGTTTATAATTATTTGAATATCAAATTATCAAAAATTATAAAAAAATTTTTTCTACAAGACTTTAAAAATTTTCTGTACTTTTTTAGTTCAAAATAGAGTTTAGTTAAAAAACAGCTTTATAACGCTATTTGTAACCGCTAACATAAAATCCAAATTACAATCCAATTTTGTCCAAATCCGTCTAAATCGGGTAAAATCTCCCAAAAATCACATTTATTTGGTCAAAATATGACATCAAAATGACCATTATTCGGGATGTATCGAACGTTTTTAATTGGATTTATATAAAATAGCCGGTTTTGTTCGGAAATCACAAATATCCAATAAAATACAATTTTTTCTAGTTTCTCCTTGACGAGGTGACAAAGTTGTGATATACTTGTGATATACGATGAAAGGATATAGTATTTAATGATAAAACTCTATAAAGAATTCGTCGTCCTTGGGGCGACACTTGTCGGAGTCATCCTTTTTGGTATTTGGTTTTTTGTAGCGTCAAGTGACGTAGAAGCAACGGTTGATAACAAAACCCCTCTACCACTTGAGTTAAAAAATCCGGAACAATCTATAAATGAAAGGACAGAAGTTCAAACTTCTGATGGTCAAACGAATGAGATTCACAGCCAAAGTGGCATTCAATGATACCCCTAGCCGGGCAACTGACCCCGTGGCGGAATCCTTGATGCAGCTTCTCAAAACAATTCAGCGAACAAATCCTGAATTGCTCAAAGAAGTTATGACTCAAGTGAACGCTCAACCGGCATAGAAAGGAAACGAATGCATGATTGTACAACCTGTTACCCCACATACAATAGATGAAACGCAAGACCAACTCTTGCTAGCGGGTAGTAAATTAACGTTTTCGGATATCTATGCCAAGGAAATGAAACTACCGATTGTCAAGGGTCGTTACTATAAAGCAGACGACGTTGACGATACTTTCATCCTATTAAATGGTGTGTTGACAGATATTGGTCAGCAGGCGTTCCGAAAACACAAACAAACCACTCTTTTACAAGAAGAGGCAAACGAACTCCGTGGTCGTGTAGCCGACCTTGAAGCTCAACTTGCCGCGGCAAGTGATGTCACGGTCTATACAGATAGAATTGATGAACTTCAAGAAGCACTCGACAAACGCGAAAACGATTTGCGAACTCTTGCTCTAGCGAGCAAACAAAAGGCTGACTACCAAAACCATGTCATTTCTCAATTACAGGCTGAAAATGCTCAACTCAATGCTGAGAATGATGAAATGGGAAATTTGTTAGAAGGTCTGGCGGATAAAATTCGTACATTAGAATAGGAAGGAATCATCCATGCGAATGATGAAACAAAATAAACGTAAACAACAACTCCTCATGGCAGTTGCGGCACTTGGTGCGGCGGGTAATCTTATCACAACTGTTTCTGCTGATACTCAATCAGCGGATACATTTGATTTGACCAAACAGGCGACGAACGCGACATTCCCTGTTATGTTCGACCGTCCTAGCGGTATCAATACTGCTGCTATTGGTGGGGCTGTTCGTAGTCTTGGTGAAAGTTCAGAACTTTACCAATCAGCCCTAAAAGCAGTTCCCGAAATTGGAGACGCTAATAAAATTGGAAGTCTTTTGAATAACTCACTATCAGAAGATAAAGCAACAGCTACTGAGGCTCGCGCTACAATTTTGAAATTAATCAACTGGTATAATAGCCTTGGTGGTTTCCAAATTAAAACACAATCTGGTCAAGCCTATACAGCTGATAACCTTGATGAACCAATTAATACCATTGCAGTTGGTTTTGCTAACAAAGAGGCCAACCAAAAAGTATCTGATAAAATCCAAGGTGAATTCGGAAACGTCAAAACAACAGGCGATGTTATGAAAGCCCTTGATAAGTACAAATCAGATGCATCTGCTGGATTTACACAAGCCTTCAAAGATTATGCTGCTAAAGTAACCGCTCCAGGTGCTGACATCAATGCGCTTTCTGACATCTCTGCAGTACAACCACTTCTTAGCTCATATGAAAAAATGTACTCTGATGGTGCTGCGGCAATGCGCGCGGAACTATTGAAGACTGATGGAGCGAATGAAGCTGCAGTAGCATTCTTCGAATCCGCTGTTATTACCGGTCACATTGATAATTATTCATCAGATTCAAAAGTTGCTGAGCAACCAAAATCTGAAAACCGCACAACTCGTTGGGTAGACCAAGCTGGTAAAGAATTGTCACCTAACGAAACAGGTAGCGACTATAAGTCTGAAAAAGAATTCCCTGGTTATCGTTTGCGTGAATCTCGCGTCGACAATGGTGTGAAAACTTACGTCTATGATAAGACTAGTTCAAAAACATCATGGGTTGACCAAACTGGAGCTCGTCTGAAAGAGGATGTAACTGGTACATTCCCTGATAAAGAGGGTGATGATATCAAAGGTTACCACCTCATTAAGAGCGAAACCAAAACAACAAATGGTAACACAACAACTATTAATGTCTATGAAAAAGACACTAAAGTTGAAGAAAAACCAGTTCAAAAACACGATACTTATTGGTTCGACGGTGACGGTAATGAATTGAAACCTGTAGCCAAGGGTCAATCACTACCAGATAACGACGGTGTATCAGATATTCCGGGTTATACACTCCTCAAAGCTTATATCGTTACGCAAGATTCATTGAACGGTGATTTGAAAGGTTCTAAATTCCAAATCGGTGATGTTATTAATATCTACGACAAGGTAAAAGAAACACCTAAGGAAGAACCTAAAGTTGAAAAACCAACAACTAAATGGGTTGATGAATCTGGTAAAGAATTGAAACCATCCACTGAAGGTTCACATCCAGACGAAGATGGTAATGATATTCCGGGTCACAAATTGATTCGTATCAACAAGGACGGCAAAGGTAATGTCGTAAATGTTTATGAGAAAATCAAAGAAGAACCTAAAGTTGAAAAACCAATGACTAAATGGGTTGATGAAACTGGTAAAGAGTTGAAACCATCTACTGAAGGTTCACATCCAGATGAAGAAGGTGACGATGTTCCCGGTTATAAACTTCTTCGTACAAACAAGGACGAAAAAGGTAACGTTGTAAACGTTTATGAAAAGGTTAAAGAAGAACCAAAACCTGAAGAACACAAAGTTCGCACTACATGGATTGACGAAAACGGTCAAACACTCAAAGAAGCTGTTGATGGAAGTTTCCCTGATACAGAAGGCGATGATATCCCTGGATATGAACTCGTTCACACAAACACTGCTAAAAATGGTGACATTGAAAATGTTTATCGCAAAGTAACAAAAGAAGTGGTTACTCACTTCGTTACTAAAGATGGAACTCGTCTAGCAGCTGATGAAAAAGGTGAAGATTTCAGCAAGGAAAAAGATATTGATGGTTATCAACTTGTAGATGTTCGTACATCTAAAGATGGCACTCAAAAATACTATGTCTATGATAAGGTAGAAGATGAAAAAGCATCACCAAAAGTTTTGCCTAAATCACTACCAAAAACTGGTGACGCGTCTGGCATCTTTGGAGTTGTCGGAACAATGATGACAGCACTTGGTGGATTGACACTTCGCAAGAAAAAAAATGAAGAATAATCTTCAAAGTCAAGGTTTACCCTTGGCTTTTTCATTTCTTTGTGCTATAATAGTGATAGACGAAAGATATTCCCAAAATTTTCGTATCATAAAGAAAGGATTTGTAGAACTCTATGAGACTTTTACAGAAAAAGACTACGGTCGCTTTAACTAGCCTCGCTAGTTTGGGTGCCTTGTCTGCAAACCTAACATCTGTGGCAAGCGCTGATAACGTTGTCAACGCGCGTACCACAAATCGCACGGGAGCTCTTGATATTTCGGTTGACCATTCGGCTCTTGATGATGCTGTTCGTCTCGCAACTGCTCAAGGTATCCAAGTAACTCGTGATGACACACGTGTTCGTACGGGTAACGCAACAGAAGCGGAAAAATATCGTAAGGAAGCTACTGATTACTACAAAGAACGTACATCTGCAATCAAAGCAGCTACTGAAAAGTATAAGGCTGACCTAGCGACATATGAACAAAATAAAAACAAATCTGAGGAAGCTGTCAAAGAAGCAAATGCTGAGCTAGAAGCATATCGCACGTCACTTGCAGCGCTTAATCGTGGTGTTACATTCAAATCACAAGCCTATTCAGACGACAGCAAAGCAGCAGCACTTGAAGCTGTCAAAGAGGGTGTTAAAATTGGTGAACAATATCGTGATGCCAAATATGCAGTAGATACCTTCAATGCGCTTCAAAACTCTATGGTCGGGTTCCAAACCCATGCTGACCAAGGCCACATCAAAGTTGTCTATAAAGATGTTGTCGTGTCAAATGCTGAGGACGTGAAGAAATATACAGAGTTGTTGAAAGAATCTGAAAAAGGTTTGAATGACTATATTTCAAAACTTCCAGCAAAACCAGGTGTCATTCCTGAAGATAATAGACCAGAATTCACACTTTTCCGTATGAGTGTTTCTGCGAGTCTCACTCAACAAATGAATGCCCCGGTTGAAGTACCACATTTTGAAGCTCCTAAATTTGCTGAAAAACCAATCGCACCAAAAGTGAACTATGCATATTATGACATTCGTCAAACAAGTGACACGGATAATGTTATCAATAATGCAGATGGTGAAAAGATTGTCATCAAATCACAAGAGCAAGATGGTGGGAATGTTCATCAGGCAATGGTCAATCAGACAGTCGGTATTGTATCGACAAGTGACCCACTCCCTGCGGGTCGTTTCGACAAATATCATGCATTGACAGTTACGGTAAATCTACCTAAAGAAAATGTAGAATTGGATGAGAAACGCACTCAAACGGATAATCCAAACTGGATTACTGAAATTGATAAGGCCAATAACCGTGTAATCTTCCGTGCAACTGATGACTATCTCATTAAAATTAATGAGAAACAGGCTACTCGTCAAGGAACAATCAGCGGCATCATGACTGATAAGTTTGATTTTGATGTACCAGCTGCTTTTGTTAAGTTGACTAAGGATAACACAAATTACACATTCTCATCAGATATCATGATTAACCATGAGTACAAGGCAAATTCAGGAACTGTTCATGTTCGTACAAATCAGGCTGACCCTGAAAAACACAACAAGGACGATAAAGGTGTCGTTATTGATGGTAAAACAGTATTCTTTGGCGTTACCAATAATTACCATTTGACTTGGGACTTTGACCAATATAAAGGTGTGAACATCGATAAGGAAATGCAGTCAAATGGTCTTCATTTGGTTGACTTCTACCCTTCAGACGCCCTTGATTTTGACCCAGCTACTCACAAAATTACTATTCGTGACGGTGAGAAAATCATTGCTGTTAGCCAGGCTGATGGGAGTTTTGTGGATGGCGATAAGAAAGTCATCGAAGGTCTTAAATGGTCTAAGGTTGACTCCTTCAAAGGTATTGACCGCAAGGGTCCAGCTATTGATATCTCAATCAGCGGGTATGACCACCCTTACTACAAACAATTTGTAGAAGCTGGTAAATCACTTGATGTCGCAATCCAAATGCGTACACGTGTGGTTGACCAAACTCCAGGTGTGACTGGTGGTGTTTATGGTGGTAATACTTACACAAACGTATTCTATCAATCAGATTTTGGTAACATCTACAAATCTAATGAAGTTGTGAATAAGGTTACAACACTTGACCCACGTAAGGATGCGGTTCTTTCCGTCTCACAATTGTCGTCACTAGATTTGAAGGCAAATCCGACAGCGGAAATTGAACACAACACATATTTCCAATATCGCGCGTCAGGTTCAAAAATTGACCTTAGCGTATTGGGTCGCGCCCCAGAGTCTTACTCTATTACGGATTCATTCCATGAGGCTGACCAATATGATGGTGTATATTTCGTAGAGTCTAACGGGGATATCTATTTCAAAGAAGGCACACCACTTTACGCGAAATATCGTAGAACTGGTGGAAAACTTCCAAAAGATAGTGATGTGACTAAATTTACAACACAAACAATTATTCGTAACCAATCAAACCGTGGTTTCAATACTGGGACTGGTACGGTTGGGAATAAGGCTGATGGTCGTTTTGATATCGTGAACGTAGGATTTGACCAAGACTTCCTTGACCAAATTGACGCTACCAAATCAACATTCCAAATGGATGTATTCTTCCAAGTTAAACGCGCGAAGAACGTAGATTCTGTTGATAACGTCTTCCAAGAAGAAGTGAATGGCATCATGTTTGATTCAACTGAAACTCTCACAAATACTCGTGAAAATGATGTTGACAAATTGAAACTTGATGTCAAGAAATTGGATGAAAAAATCACTACAAGCAATACAACTATTAGTGGTGTCTTGTCAGTAATTCGTCGTCAAGTTGACCGAAATACAGCAGCTATTGCAGAGCAAGGTAAACAAATCGATGAAAATCGCTCAGCTATCTTGTCAATTCGCAAATTAGCGGACAGCCTTCGTGGTCGTGTAGAAGCTATTGAACCAAAAGTGGAACAAGCTGATTCACAATTGACTATTTATGTTCCATTTGTGAAAAGTAATGCTGACGCGCTTCTTTATGCAACAAACCACGGAGTAGCCGCTGGTAGCATTAAGAAAATTGCACTAGATAGTAAGAACCATTATGTGGTTACTTACAACACATCTAGTACAGCTATCAACGGTAGCCCACTAACAAACGGTACAACTACAACACCTAAGGTTGACGTTGTTGAACCAAAAGTGGAAGCTGCTAAAGCAGAAACAAACTCACCAGTTGTTGAGAAAACATTCAAAACACCTGTAACCATTGCTGATAAAAAAGTGATGAGCCGTATTAAACAATCAGAAATTGCGAATTTGATTGTTGGACAAAAATTATTGTCTGGTAATCAATATGAGTTCACAATTCGCATTGTAGATGGTTATACACAAGAAAAAATCTTAGACTTACTCGACAAGTTGACTCGTGTTCGACCAGTAGTTGCCTAAGTAAAAACCCTAGAAATAGGGTTTTTTTTTTGTTGCAGATATGATAGATTTGTGATATACTAGTGATATAGAAAGGACGGATTATATGAATACATTATTAACAATGGAATCTGTTTATGATTCAATTGAATTTGCAGGTCGTAAACGACTCCGTCAATATAAAAAATTATTGAAGAAAATAAATGATTTATCTGACCACTACCGTAACATGGATATTAATGATTTACGAGTAGAGGCATTATCATGGACAAAAATTGATTTAAAGGATAAAAAACAAATCGTACGTCTTTATGCACTCGCGCGTGAAGTGTGTTTTCGATTGCTTGGAAAATTCCACTATGATGTTCAGATTCTAGGGGCGCTTGCAGCACTTGATAGACAGATGGTACAAATGTCAACAGGGTCTGGTAAAACATTGACCTTGATTTTGCCAACAATTGCTTATGGATTAACACACAAAGGTGTGTCCGTTTTAACCGTTAATGAGTATCTTTCACAACGTGACTGGAAAGAGACTCGCGTGGTTTACGACTTTTTCGGTCTCACAAATATGTATGTGAATAATAATGATGACCCATTTACACAAAATCAGGCCTTTAATTGTGATATCACTTATTGCACAAACTCAACCTTGGGATTTGCCTATCTGAATTCAAATCTCGCGTCTGGTATTGGTCAAGACATCAAACCAATTTCAAGACCTTTACATGCCGCTATCATTGACGAGGCTGATGAAATTCTCATGGATGACGCCAGAAATCCACTCATTATCGCATCGAGTGTTGATTTGGGTGAAAAGATGGCATTTGTTTCACATAAGGGTAGAAGTTTCTCAATCGCCGAAATGATGCAAAAACTAAAAGGTCTTCAGTCTCTTGATTATGATATCGAAGATGGTGGGGAACCTAGTATGGGTGACAAGGCTTGGGATGAAGTTTGTCAACTATTTGGCGTCGATAATAGTATCTTCCAGAACCATGAATTTATTCACGCGGTTCATTCTTGCGTTGAAGCGATTTTTAAACAAAAGGCCTATGAAGATTATGTTATTGCATCTGAACCAGACCCAGATTCTGGTTCACGAATTGTCCTGATTGATAAGGCGACTGGTCGCCTCGCTCGCGGACGTACCTTGAATGATAGTCTCCATTCTTTTGTGGAATTAAAAGAAGGGGTATTTACGGGTATGGGTTCAGCGTCTAGTATGCAGATTACATACCAAGTGCTATTCAACCTGTTTCCTCATATTACTGGTGTAACTGGTACGCTTGGTAAGTGCTTCAAGGAATTCACGGATATTTACAATGCATCAGTCATTCAAATCCCGGATAGATTTCCGAGCCAATTGCGACAAAAAACGCATTTGTTTAATACGCGTGCTCATTTACTAAGTCGAATGGTTGAGATGATTCATCTCTATCAGGCATCACGTCACCCAATTCTAATTGGGGCAGCAAGTGATGTGGAAGCAGAAATTGTCTCTGATTATCTGAGTCAACGAGGTGTGGACCATGTTCTACTCGTATCGACAGATGATAATGAAGACGTAGTTATTGCGTCTGCCGGGGAAGTTGGGTCTATTGTTGTAACGACGGATATTATGGGTCGTGGTACCGATATTCATATCAAGGAAACAGATTATGAACGTGGTCTTGTTGTGTTCCAAGTTGGTAGTCGACCAAACTCTCGTGTTGAACGTCAATTCGCTGGGCGAGCCGCAAGACAAGGTGACCCCGGTCGTTATCATCGCATGCTGACTCTCCCCGAGATGGAAGATATGGGATTCGTACAATCCGGTATTCACGAGGTGGTGTCAACCATTAGACCCTATCATGATAGAATTGAAGACTATGGTGGGGATGTTCTGATGAATGGTGCTGCTCCATATTATGAGCGAATTGTTGAATTGATTGATGAAGCCTTGTTTGCATCGGAATCATCTATGTCACAACAACGTGTTCAAGATTTTCAAGTATCATCTCTGGCTGATTTGATTCAAGTGTCATTGGTATCCGAAGCGGACCGTTATCGAGAACTAGTAAAAGAAACACTTGTCACCCATGAATTGGATGGTGTCATTGATGTGCTAGCTCGATTGTCTCTTCCTGCTAAACTCCGTAAGAAGAAGAAATTAGTTGCCGCATCTCGTAAAAAATGGGAAGGTTGTGACGAGGAAACATTACTCAATACACTTTTCGATTATTCGGAGAATTTAGTCCACAAAATTATCCCAGATATTCGTGAATATTCTGAAGTGGCAATTCGAACAGCCAATTTGACACAACTTGGTAAAATCGAAACAAAACCGGAACACTATTTCGGAACATTAATGAAGGAATATATGGAAAAATTAGAAGAAAAAATGATAATTCCATATCCCGAAGATACTGAAGTCTTGCAATCATGAGCCTTTCGTGATATAATGAAGATATAGCATGGAAAGGAAGTTCATATGGTACATTTGATTGCAAAAACCAGATATGGTGGCCTTAACGAGTATAAGAAAAACACCTATGGGTTTGCACGTGTGTTTCGTGCCATTTTGACTCTTTTAGAACAGCTATCTAACGAATGGAACTGCTCACCAGAAGGTGCTCTGGCGCTCGTAGCTCGACACTTGCAAGTTGGTGAATTTGAGCCTGTTGATGAACCTGTCCATCTTGATATGCGACAAAATGAGGATGAGCTCAGGGAATTCCTGAGCAAAAGCCTCTTGGGTTCGCAACTATACCTACTGCAAGTTGCGGATTTGCTTTTGCGACTTGATACACGGGATGGGTTTAAGGCGCTTGAATTGATTGAACTCGCTCGTATTGATTTACGACGTGAGCCGGTTGTCGAAGCGACAAGCGATGAGGGGTTGGAAATCACAAACATTTCTAGCACGAATACATTGGAATCAAAAAAACCAATGGATAAGTCTGTGGCACCCACTGACAATGACCAACCCCAAAAACGATTTAAGACTAAGAAACGTGAATCGGTAGCTACGTCTGAATCGACTGAAAAACCTCCTAAGAAAGAATCTAAGAAGGTTGCAAAAGAAGTTTCTAGTGAGGAGCCGGTTTCTAAATTAGATGAAGTGATTAAAAGAGGTCAGGATGCTGTCGCTCGTAGCAAAGAGACGCTCGCGCAATCGGGTCAAGTAGTCACCACGAATCCGCTATTGACCAATTTTCTGTAGAAAGGATGACAATCACCATGTCACAAAATAAACGATTACTAGTGACTCTGTCTCAACGAGTTGTAGACCTTTTAGAAGAAGGCGTTGAGGTAACAAATCTAACTAAGAGTCAATTGATTACACTATGTGTCAATCGCGGTCTCAAGTCTGTGATTGAGGAATATGAAGTAAAATGAAAGGAGAAGCACGAATGAAATGTGCACTTGACATTGGGAATTCTAGTGTTAAGGGGATGTTGTTAACCGATAAAAATACAGTTATCAGTCCCTTACGATTTCCATCCAGTTGTGTCAATGTCCCTGATGCAAAATATTTAACCTTTGAAACTGATGAGGATATTTATATCCAGGTTATCGAAAGCGACTTGGCTCATTTTGAAGACGTGGTTGCGATTGGTCAAAAGGCAATTGATATGCCTGATTATCAAGAATATGATGTTACATCAACGTCTTACAAGGCCAATCACCCAATCACAACAAGCCTATTGTTTGGTTCTCTTGCACCCTATATAGATGGTGATACAGATGTCAAATTAGCAGTTTCTGTTCCTATTGTCGAGGCTAAATCAATTGGTCTCATTGAGGAATATACAGAATTATTGACAGGTGAGCATAAAATTGCTATCTACAAAAACCATGAACGTAAGGAAGTAACAATTACATTCTCAGCGGTTAAGGTTCTTAACGAAGGGCAAGCTGGGTTTTTGGGACTACTTGATACAGTAGACAAAGAGTTTCGCTCTGATATTGAAGCCGTGTATGCGTCAATGGGTGAGACGGACCCCGTTGGTGGGTTGAAGGATTTCCTCATTGTTGATATTGGTGAGGGTACAACAGACTTAGCAGTTTTCCGCAACCAAAAATTCAATGCTGAATATTCTTATTCCATTACCCGTGGTTACGGTAACTTACTCGAAGACGCCATGGCTACCGCAGCTCGTGAGCAGTTGACAATTGAGAGTCGTAAAGATTTACAATCTGTTCTTGAGGTCAAAACCGGTCGACAAATGAAACGTCGTGATAAGTGGTTAGAATACGTCAATCCTACTAAGAAGAAGTTTATTGAAACAGTCACTGACACCGTACTTAAAACATATGGTAAGCGCGACTATTTTGATGCAATCATCTTCATCGGTGGTGGGTTTACAGCTCTCACTGGTTATCGTGTCGATATGAATCAAGTTCTTATGACGGATTCTACGTTATTTGATATATTAAATGATAAATTGGATAAAAATCATAAATCAGTCGATTTGTTATTCGGCATCCCAAGTCCATATTCACAAGGCATCAATGAACGCGGTCTGACGCAAGTTTTGACCGGTATGTAAATTTGTGAAAATCCATCGATTTTTTCATCGGTGGATTGCTTCTTGTTGAAATTTATGATATAATGAGAGTAGATTAAAGAAAGGATGCATAGTGCATGAAATTATCTAAAACAGCAACGGCTTTTACAGCCATTCAACTTGCATCAGCAGTAGTCCCTGCGGTTGCGTCGGCTGACACGATTTCTGATGTCGTTGACAAGGCCCATAAAGCTGGTCTTGATGTAAAAGTGGAAAAATCAACAGCACGCGCAACATCTCAAGCAGAGGCTGACCGATTGAATGCTGAACAAGCAAAACAGTTGGAAAAAGATGCGCAAACTATCTCAACAAAAATCGATACATACGCTAAGGAAAAACAAGATGTTGAGTCTTATAACAAGACAATCACTACGACCTCTAGAACAGAAGGTAGTGTAGATGCTGCTAAGATTCAAGAATTGAAAGACCAAAACGCTAAAATCGAAAAAGAAAATGCGGCTGCCCACGCCGATTATCTCAAACGTTTAGCTGAAGTTCGTGCAGACAACGAAAAGAAACAACGCGAGTATGAAGAAGAATTGGCTCGTGTTCGTTCAGAAAACAGCGAAGGTGATAAATCTTATCAAGAAGAGCTCGCTCGTGTGCAAGCTGAGAACGCAAAACGTATCAAGGCCTACAAAGAAAAGTTGGCTGAAATCCGTAAAGAAGTTGCAAAAGCAACTACAACTAGTTCAAATGGTGACGCTATTTCCGAGACACATAAAACTCAATTGAAAACTATTACTAGCGCAATTGAAGAAAATGATAAGGCTCTAGCTGAGTATGAATCTAAATTGGCAGATGTCGAAGCCAAAAACAAGGCTGCTGCTGACGCGTACAATAAGAAAAAGGCAGAGGTTGATGCTGCTAATGACAAGGCTCAAAAAGACTATGAAGCTGCAGTCGCTCGTTATGAAAAAGATAAGGCTGAACTAGACAAACGTCCAGTGTTTGCCAAACATGGTACAGCTGAGATTCGTGGACAATATAACGAATCTGCCCGCGGAAGTATTGACTACTTCAATCAATTCGGTCTATTGGACCCATCTTATAATGGAGAATCATTGTCCGAACCAATCACCTATAAAGAAGGTGCTTCTAAGATTAGTGATGTTCAGGGTGCTGGTATGAAAGTTCATACTGAAAATAATAGTTATTCGGTTGAATTTCATCATATCACAAATGGTGCATCATGGAAGGTATCGAATGTATCTCGTACAACTTCTGGAGAAGTTGTCAATATGAAGGTTACCGTAGTTGACCGTGGTAGAGAACGTCATTCTCAAGTAAATGGTAACTTCAGAGCCTATTTGACCAGTGACGAGGGTGCTTTTGGATGGAGTATTTACGACGGTGACAGATTTAGTTTGCGCTACGAGTTATATACCGAAAGTGGTAAACACATCTCTGTACCAACACTAAATGTCATTTCGGATATTGACTGGTCTCAATCATCCCAATTCCAATTTTCTGATAAGACGGTCGCCCTTGCAACACCACCTGGTTCTGATGTGAAAGATATGGGGAACGGTAGATTCCAGGATATTACTGGTGGTGCACAAGACGGTTGGAAATCTGCCCCTAAAGGTACTATGATGGCTGCGGGATTTGGTGACATAACGTATACTCACTATTGGGATGCTAAGGGACTCGCGATGAGCGACGCAGACTTGAAAGCATTAGGAGATGAACATTTACGAAATGAACCAAATAGTAACTACTATTACTCAATTTTCGGTAAATCATCTCTTCTTAAAACAGTGGTCCCACCCAAGAAACCACCAATGCAAGGACTACCCTCTGTACCTGAGTTGAAAGTTGTACCACCACAACCGAAATTGAAGGAGATTCCACCTTTATCACCTATCACTGACCCAGAAGACCCTAATGAAAAACCTAAGAAACGTCCAACATTGGAATTGTTGCCAGACCCTGTAAAACCAATTACAGATAGTACGGCCCCAGAACCACCAACATTGACGGAAGAGCCAAAAGCGCCAACACCAAAACCACTTAATCCAGTTCCAACTGAAACTACTAAGACAGTTGAATTGAAGAAAGACCCAAACAAACCAGAACTTAAATTGCAAAGCGTAGAATACGTTTATACAATCAAGACAATTTGGGAAACAGTTGATGGTCATGTGTTACGCCCATGGAAAGATGGTGAACAACCTAAGGACAGCTTCAATGGTTACGAATATGTTCGTACGGTGAAAGATAATGACGGAAATATCCATCACATCTACAAACCAGAACCTAAGAAGAATGTCACTACAATTTGGGTAACTGAAGATGGTAAAGTTCTTCGTCCGCGTGAAAACGGTGAACAACCTAAGGACAACTTCGATGGTTACGAATATGTTCGTACTGACAAGGATAAAGATGGTAATGTGACACACATTTACAAGCCAATTCCTAAGAAAACAGTGACAACTATTTGGGTAACTGAAGATGGTCAAGTTCTTCGTCCACGTGAAAATGGTGAACAACCTAAAGACAACTTCGATGGTTATACTTATGTAAGAACTGAAAAAGATAAAGACGGAAATATTCGTCATATCTATAAACCAGTTCCAAAACAACCAAAAGAATCACCTAAGGCTAAGGAATTACCAAAAACTGGTGATGCATCATCACTTGGATTGATTGGTTCACTAGTATCAGGTCTCGGATTGACTGGTCTACGTCGTAAGAAACGTACGTCAAAACGAGGTCGCAAATAGATAAAAATCCAGCAAATTGCTGGATTTTTTGTAGTTTTGATTTGTAAAATGTGGTATAATAAGGTGAACAATAATCGATGAAAGGCTATATATGAACGCATTTAAAACTTTAAAGATACCTGCAGCATTATTGCTGACCGCGGGTCTTGTCAGCGCAACATTATCTGTAGCCAAGGCTGACGAACAACCAGATATTAAAATCACCACCTCACAAACTAAGAAGAAGGATAGGATAGTCGCAAAGGCTGATTATCTACCAGATGCTTTGGGGCGTGTTGGATATGCGATTTTTATGGCTGACCAACAACAACCAGAAAATATTCACAATTATGAAAGACCACGAACCCAGTGGGTATATGAATCAGATACTCTCAGTGTGAGGAATCATCAGTCTTTCGATGACGGATATTATGACATGGTGCCATTTGATATGGGTGTTGATACCCCGTTGAATAAGGCAAATGAATCTGTTGATTTGGGAATAAAGGATGATACACCAAAAGTATCGGATGTTGATATACCTGAAGTGCCCAATTCTTCAGATGTACCGATAGCATCTGGTATTGATACACCTGAAATTCCTGAGGTACCAACGGTGTCGGATATTGATATACCTGAGGCACCGACGCTACCAAACACTCCAGATTTACCCAATCCACCAACAGTATCGGATATTGATATACCCGAGGCACCAATAACACCGGGGACATCAGATTTACCTGAATCACCAACAGTATCAGATATTGATATACCTGCGTTACCAGATGCACCTACATTACCGGATTTGCCTGAGTCACCGGATGTGCCTACATTACCTGACTTACCTGAGTCACCGGATGTACCTGAATTGCCGAATACACCAAAGTTACCGGATACACCTACGTTACCAGACTTACCTGTATCACCAGATGTACCCGAATTGCCGAATACACCAAAGTTACCGGATTTACCTGAGTTACCAGACGCTCCAGATTTACCTGAGCTGCCTAATACACCAGAGTTACCGGATTTGCCTGAGCTTCCAGATGTACCTGATGCACCTGTGGTACCAGACGTACCTGATTTGCCGAATACACCAGAGTTACCTGATTTGCCTGAATTACCAGATACACCTAATGCGCCTGTGGTACCGGATGTACCAGTACAACCGAATTTTTCTAATTCATCGACGAGTCAATCATCGGGTGCGCCATTACATATCAACAGTAACAACGTAATGGATAAAGAATATCGCGAAGAAGTTATTACGGTCAAACAGGGGCAAAAGACTCAATATGACCCTCATCTCAAGCAAGGTGAGACTGGATTTGTTGTTGGTAATCCCGGTCAAATCGTAAAGATATACGAAGACACCTATTATAATGGTACGTTTTCTTATTCAACACTCCTTGAAGAGAAGACGACGGTTGAACCCATTTCAGATGTTCTGTATGTTGGTAGCGAAGTTAAAGATAGTAATTTATCTGTTGTAGATTTGAAGATTGGTGACACACTAGACCATTGTACAATTACAGGGCTCGAAGGTGACATCAAAGGTTATGTGAATGCGTCTTATTACGATTTATTGTCTGAATCAGAAGATACACGATTCAAAAAGGCAACCTCATCAATCGATGCATCATACTCAACACTCGACCCTCGCGAAGAGGAACCATTCAATCATGGATATCGATGGTTGGGTGCCAGCGATGACGTGGTGACTCTATTCAATAGTAGTAGTCTGGTTGATAAGCACAAAATCAATGAGTATCTTCTCAATTATATTAATGCTGACCGTGAAGAACGGGGGCTTAATAAACTGGTCATTGACCCTGAATTACAAGCCTTAGTGGATACACGTGCGCAAGAAATGGCGTCGTATGGTCATATCCACTATCAAGGAAAACCTCATACTAGACCGGATGGGACATCATGGTCTACGGTTCTTGAGCAATTACCAACGACTTATAAATCTTACGGATTTGTTGAGAATATGTTAGCCTATTCTGTTCTATCAAATCCTTATCAATTGGTCAGTGAACATTGGATTGCTAAACGTCTCTTTGAACAATGGAAATCATCAGGTCCCCATTATGCAGCTATGATGGACCCGAAAGCGACACGTACAGCTGTATCTGTAAAACTCACAACCAGAACAAATGCTAGAAGTGAAAATGGTACCAATTGGATGGTTGGTTCGCAACTATTTAGTAAATAGAAAAACCTCGAAAATTTCCGAGGTTTTTTTGATTAGAGCTCGCGCAGATACTCTTGGATGCGTGCGTATAGTGGTTTGCTGCGCAGTACAAGCTCAGCCATTTTACGGTTGCTGACAGTGAATTCTGTCATATAGCTATTTTCTAGTTGCTCATAAGTTCCGACGAGAACACCTGAGATAGAGATGTTATAGCGTTCACCCTGACCTTGAATTGGGGATACAGCAAGACCTGATGTTGGTAACCCGTCAAGCGCCTCTTGAATAACTCGTTCAAGAGCTTCACGGTGGAAACTATTTCCGTTATCAAATACCAAGTCACCGTTGTCATAATCCTTATATTCGTATTCTGGGTTTTCTGCCTCTTTGGCTGTCTTGGTCATGTTCTTCGTAAATTCTTCAGGTGTCAATCCTCGAGATTCTACCTTGAGTTTTTCTTCCTTCTGATATTTACGGCGCATAGAGTTGATAAACCTGGATGCAGCAACCAAGTCATAACCGATTGGGTTGTTGTCTGGTTTGTCACGGTAGATTTGGGTTAAATCACCCAATTCTTTATCCATAGCACAACGAACTAGTTGCTCACGAAGATTTGAGATACGATTGATTTTCTCTGATTGAGAAATCTTTTTATCCTTAATAGCAAGAAGTGCGGTCATCATTTCTTCAGCAATGTCAGCATACGATTTGGTTTCTGCCAAGTCGCGACGTTCCATACCACTTTGACGTTCATATTCCTCAAATACGGTATTCATCATAAGACTTGCAAGTTCACCATTACGCTCATTGAGAGTGATGTCATGGTCTTTTGCGATTTGAAGATAAACCTTCTTGACGTCTTGCGCGATTTTTGCCTGTGACACAAGAGCCTTAACCATAGCTTCACCATCAATGATGTTTTCCAAAATGTTGATTGAGTCGGCATCGTTGGTCGATGGTAGTGTACTATCGGCATATTGACCTGTTTTTGGTTGTGGCAATCGGCTATGAAGCCCGGCAGCCATTGGCATAATCGTATCCAATTTATTCATGATTGGCATTTCACCCTGAGAGAAGGTGATAGCGTTACCCGGTGATGGGTTTGCTAGGAAGAGGAGCTCGTTTGATGTAAGCGCTGTCGTTTCTTCGACACTGGTGTTATAAGTCATTACTGGTTCTGCGACAGTTACGACATCACCCAATTTATGGGCTACGGAACGACCTTGGTTACGTGTAATGTGTTTGACACCTGACAATCGAACCAATTCGTCAATCAATTCTGCGTCGTTTGATTTCAAGAAAATCGTATTTGCAGAGTTTGCACGAATGATTTTTTCAACGTCCTCACCATAAACTGAACGCAACTGTTGGAATGATTGCAATACGAATGTCAATTGCAAATCTTGCCCTAAGGCGATAGAAGTAATGGTGTCTAGGTTTGGAATACCCTTGTCACCTGAACGAATGTTACCTAATTCTTCTAGCATCATACGAGTTCCGACAATCGGTTTACGATTGTTCTTAACGACATATGAATAGGCATAAATTTCGTCAATAATTTGTTTAATAATGACCAAAATATGACGTTGGTATTGTTGCAAGTGAGGTGGTGTGATAGCGAACAAGAATTTAGGGCGTTCACTATAAAATACTTGAGACGAGGCAATGATTGGCATTTGAGTGTTGCTCATTGTTTTACGAGCATAGTCAATTGCATTCGCTGTATAGGTGGATACTTGTGGTCGTTTTGTGAGCGGGTCTAGTTCAACTAGGATACCACCATAGACAACCTTCTTCTTAGTGATTGGGTCAATAATGTAGCTGACGCCACCAGATGTTTTATATCCTTTGATGAATTCAAAATAGAAGGTTTTGGCAATAGCACCATCAGTTTGGATTTCCAATTTGAGATAGGCCTTATCCTTAGGGAAAATTCCTTTCAGGTAGCACCATGCCCAGTTGGACGGACTAATTTTTTCTTCGTGTTCGAAGTCAGCACCTTCAAATGGAACTTTAAAGTCTTTATCCTTGTAACATGTCCATTTTGCCAATTCCTTGGTAATACGGTATTCTTGTACAAAGTTGGAATCAAATTGTACACCGAAACGTCTTGGGAATGCCATACCACCGACGTCAAAGGAGTCTGTCAGAGACCCACTCATGAGTGCTCGTGTGGTATCATCGGCATATACTGACAAACCAGTCATCAGTGAGGCGTAGATACCTGCCAATGTTTGTGGGGCGCTCGCAATTTGCTTGATGGCGTTGTTGGCTGTGATGGCTTGACTTCGCAAGTTGTTAGTTGGAAGCATGGCCATGGCGTCAAATGCCAAGGTGAATAAGTCTTTTTCTGATACTGGCGGTGCTGCAGGGTCGATATTGATGAAATCAACATCTTTTGAAATTTTTGCAGCCAATTCACCAACAAGAGAGTAGACGTTGAAGAGTGTGATTTTCGAGTAGTTATCATTAACTGACTGTTCAATCAATTCGGGAGCTACCTTATTTTTGTATCCCAGGTAACGGATATAACGCTCTTGGTCAATATAGATGGCAAAAAGCATATAAACGGCTCGACGGAACATGTTACCAGCGGCTGGATTCCAGATTTCCCCGTTATCTGGCCATAAGGTATCTACGATACCATCGATAAGGGCTTGCCCCTTAACGTCATCATTTTGTCTGAATTTTTGAAGGGCATTGATGAGAGGGTTAAAGGTGTTAGTCAAGTTGGGGTTCATGAGGTTGAACTGGACAACTTCATAACCGCGGACTGTTGCGGAATAATAGAACTTACCAATCAACTCACCTTTAGGGTCCGTGGTAAAGATATTCCACTTTTCGTCTTCTCTAAGCCACACGTCAAAGGCAGGCTCGATATAGGTTTGCCCCTTACCACCACGGGTGATGGCGATGAGGATGGTGTTGACAGGACGTCTATCATAGAAATACACACCAGCTGGTCTAGCGGTTTCCGTATCTAATGGGTAGAAGGTATTGTTGATAACGTCTGCCAATGTATCATATTCCATACGCCCATAATCACCGACACGTTTTTTAGATTTCTTATCAATTGGGTTGAAATCGTAATCCTTGGCGTTATAAAAGATACGGAATTCCGGTGGTACACCACTCATATCATATAGTTTGTGGGCTAATTGTTCATCGAACATTGGTTTGGTTTCGTAAACAATATCACCATTTTCGTCACGTTTGATAAACCCATCGACACTCTTGTCATATACAGGTATTTTGATTTTGTTAATCCCTTTGTTGGACATCATAATGTGACTCATGAGTGTGGATGCGTGACCCTTGAACCCTAGACCCACATCGGGTGCGATATCTAGTTGCAGGGCTAAGTGGTCGACGGTTCGGATATAGGCGTCATCCGGTCTATCCTCCATATCATCATCGATGTGGATTGCATTTTTTGTCAACCATTGAGCGTGAGTCTTTTTATAGACAATACCAATAAAAATTGGTGTGGCAATGATTGCAATAAAAATATACCAACCGAATCCCGAGTACCAATGAAAATAACCTGTTTTTTCCGCTGCCGGTTTAAACATGTTATGCAGGGTCATTAAAAGGTATTGAACCATAATCCCCAAAAATATAGCTGCGGCAGGCGGCCCATAGTAGGATACTGGTTTGTACCATTCGGGGTCCGGTCCTGATTTTCGTTTTTTGACACGCCCTAGTTCTTTGGAATTATCCTTAACATTTCGGGCGTTTATCGTGTAGGCTAGATATTCGCGTTCTTCTTCACGCTTTCGTTTTCGTGCACGAGAACCAATCAAATCAGTGGCCTTGGATGAAACGTTTCGCGTCATTCCGGAGAGTTGACGGAAATCAAATTTACTCATATAGACACGTGGTCCTTTCTAATTATTCGATGGTCTATCATCATTTATAGTATATCAAAAAAACGTGTGATTGTCCAGGTCTGAAAAGTGCAGGTTTGTGCTAGTTTTGCGGGAATTATGATATAATATTGGTAGGAATTGAGAAGGGAATGAATATAGTATATGACAAACAATATAATTAATACGAATACAGATTCCATGAGAAATGCAAAGTATATAGCCGCTAGAATAACCCGACCCATATTATTGAGCGAGATAGACCCAACGGTTATGAATATTATAGGTACAGAAGACGGATTAGTCTCAGATGTTATTTTTGATATTAATACATTTGAATATGAAAATGGTCGTGCTAATGGTGATATTGTTGGTATGATTATCAACCGAGGGGACGAAATGTGCCCTAATTATCGTATAGATGTTAGAAACGTCGATAAACGTAGATATCCACCATATGAAGCGAATAATCTCGAGTGTGAAGTAACCAATCACGGTGGTTTTTTGATATCTGATATTGCTGCAGAAGTAACCCTTGATAGGGCAGTTGAGTTATGGGCTGATAAAGGTGTCAAATTTGATAATATACATGAGATTGAAATAAAACCCTTTTCGGGTATTCTGGGTAATGCAGAATTTTATAAAAATATCCTTACCGAATTGCCGCATATCAACTCACACATAAAGGTTATTGAGGGTGGTAGTTTGGCCGGTGAATTGGATGGTAAATTTGATATTTCAAAAGAATCTGATGGCTTGATAAAAATTGCATATTATAATGACGACTTGGATATGGCAAAATTGACAGATTTAGAACATCTATCGGAAGATTTTGAAAAATTGCATGAGGATTTTCAAGACAAAATTAAAGAGCAGGAAATAACTCTAAATCTTGGCGATTTTCCAAATACGGACGGTAATGAAATAACTTTATAACCTTTGCAATTTGCGAAGGTTTTTATTTGATTTAGACTTGTACCTGAGATGCGATTATGATATAATGAAGATACCAATAGGAATAAACGAAAGGATTGAGGCTGGCTCGGCCTCTGAGGTGGGTTTCACCTCTTGATGCGTTTGATATAAACGTAAGGAAAACCGTATTATGATTTTTCAGAGTAGATATAAGATATGCAAATTCGTAAATCAAGTATCGCCTTGGGTGCGACCATTTCAACACTTGGTTCGTTAGTATCCGTTGCCAGTGCTGATGAGGTGGCCGTTCCTGATTCTGTCGCAAATCTCACAAATGGCGCTAAAAACTTTGTATCCACGGTTAGATTGACTATGGAATATGGGGGTGCCGATGCACGTTCTGATGTGGCGTCTGGGACATTTGTAGGTAAAAATAAAATCATCACAAACGCTAGTAATTTCCTTCATCTAGTCGACGGAAAACCTCAATTCATCGGTGATGATTCTAGCACATATACAATCACAACACCAACTGGATTGACTCAAACATTCAAGAACAAGGACATCCATTTTGTCAATAAGGACGATTTTGGTCATGGCCCTCAAGATGATATTGCTGTCGTCGTTCTGCCGGGTTATGAGCGAAAGGGCGCGAGTCCAGAATTGGCCTCAAATGCTGATTTGGATGTATCAAATGGCGATAAAGTATCTGCATTTGGTATGACCGGTAATAGTTTTGACGCTCTCACAAAACAACCAATTCGAAAAATTGAAAAGACCAATGGTGGTACATTAGTATCCTATGGTGAAGGATTGCAAAATTCTAAACCGGGATTTAAAGGTGGTGGTATTTTTAATGCCGATGGTAAATTGATTGGTATCCATCGAGGTACTACACCGAATGAAGTTGTTGATGGTGTCATTTTTACTCAATCACAATTGGATAAAATCAAAGAAATTGTAGAGTCAAATACCCCAGAATCTACTGTAACTACCACTAAAGCCATTGTTACTGTTTATGAAGAAGACCCTGAATTAGAAGGTGGCAAGGAGCGCGTGGATAGTCAAGGTGTTGCTGAAGTTGTTGACGCGACTGGTAAAGTTATTACTCCGGGTCAACCAAAAGTGGTCAAAAAAGGTACCAAAGGGTCAAAAACACGTGTTGAAAAAGATTTCTCAGTCACTTATGAAGATGACCCAACGCTACCACTTGGTGAAACTCGCGTCAAAACTCCGGGTGTGAAAGGTTATACGGAAACGACTATCACTTATACATTTGACAAGGCGACAAACACGGTGAAGGGTTCGGAAGTGGTTAATAAGGTAGCCCCGGTTAATGAAGTGAGACTTCGTGGTATAAAAACAGTAGAAACACCTACTAAACCAGTAGAAACTGAAAAACCAGTAGAAACACCTACTAAACCAGTAGAAACTGAAAAACCAGTTGAGAAACCAGTAGAAACACCTACTAAACCAGTAGAAACTGAAAAACCAGTAGAAACACCTACTAAACCAGTAGAAACTGAAAAACCAGTTGAGAAACCAGTAGAAACACCTACTAAACCAGTAGAAACTGAAAAACCAGTAGAAACACCTACTAAACCAGTAGAAACTGAAAAACCAGTTGAGAAACCAGTAGAAACACCTACTAAACCAGTAGAAACTGAAAAACCAGTAGAAACACCTAC
>ERZ773214.247-NODE-247-length-38456-cov-89.880342_pt1 | contig 38456 bp, 30 predicted proteins | sample MGYA00511238_ERZ773214 | MGnify/ENA primary metagenome ERZ773214 (study PRJEB29015, sample SAMEA2738157) | human oral metagenome | biome: human oral; feature: human-associated habitat; material: saliva | place: China | collected 2259 ... | reverse complement strand
GGGCGGAGGCGGTGTTCACGTCCACGCCGACGGCGTTCACGCAGTCTTCGACCACTGCGTCAAGCGATTTGGCAAGCTGGCTTTGGTTGACATCATGCTGATACTGACCCACGCCGATGGATTTGGGATCGATTTTAACCAACTCGGCGAGCGGGTCTTGCAGCCTGCGGGCAATGGACACCGCGCCTCGCAGGGAAACGTCCAAGTCGGGGAATTCACGCGCCGCCAGTTCGGACGCGGAATAAATCGATGCTCCGGCTTCGGAAACGATGATTTTGTGAATTGGATAGTTAATATAGTCTTCTCCAACAGCCCATTCGATATCAGATAACTGCATATTTTTATCTATTGCTATGTTTCTTATATTTCTTGTTGTCAAACGTGTGATAACTGCTCCAACTAACATATTAGTTTCACGACTAGCTGTTCCATTACCGATAGCAATCACTTGAACTTTATACTTTCTAATAAAAGTGACTAACTGTCGAATAGATTTTTTATCATTAAATAAATAGAAAATAAATGTGTCTATGAGCTTACCTGTTTCATCAATTAATGCAGCTTTGACTCCTGTTCTAAACCCTGGATCTAACCCCAAAATAGATACTCTCCCCGCAGGTGCGGTAAGTAATAAATCTTTTAAATTTTTAGAAAAAACAGTAATGGCATTTACATCTGCTAATTCTTTTAGTTTGGAAAATATCTCAAGTTCCAGCGACAAAAAGATTTTTGCACGCCAAGTCAGGCGCACGGTATCGCCCAGCCATTTGTGGCCGTCTGAAACCTTGAAGCGGCGGGCGATGATTTGTTCGTATTCGCTTTGCTGGGTAATCGGCGTGTCGTCGGGCTGGTATTTGAGCGCAATGTTCAACACGCCTTCGTTGCGGCCGCGCAAAACCGCCAGCGCGCGGTGGCTGGGCATAGTACGAATAGGTTCGCGATGGTCGAAATAATCGCTGAATTTTTCGCCTTCGGTTTCTTTGCCTTCAACGACTTGCGCATGGATTTCGGCTTCGTTCCACAGCTTGTCGCGCAGCGTGCCGATGAGTTCCGCATCTTCGGCAAACTGCTCCATCAGAATCGCACGCGCGCCGTCCAGCGCGGCTTTGGTATCTGGAACGTTTTTGTTCAGGTAGCCTTGCGCGGCGGCTTCCACGTCCTGCGGCTGCTCGGCAAGCAACACGTCCGCCAGCGGCTGCAAACCGTGTTCACGCGCGATTTGCGCTTTGGTGCGGCGTTTGGGTTTGTAGGGCAGATACAGGTCTTCCAGCGCGGTTTTGTTGTCGGCAGCTTCGATTTGCGCTTTGAGGTCGTCTGAAAGCTTACCTTGCTCTTCAATGCTTTTTAAAACAACGGCTTTGCGATCTTCCAACTCGCGCAGGTATTGCAGCCGCTCGGCAAGCTGACGCAGCTGCGTATCATCCAGCCCGCCTGTAGCTTCTTTACGGTACCGCGCGATAAAGGGTACGGTCGCGCCGTTGTCCAAAAGCTTAATGGCGGCATTGATTTGCGCGGCCGTAGCCGAAAGTTCTTGGGAAAGAATTTGAGTAATGTTCATGGGAGATTTTATTGATGGGTGAAAACTTCTTTTTCAACGTAGGTTTAAATAAAATTCTCAGGTAGCCTGAAAGGTTATTTTGGCTTGTATTGCGACATGATTTCTTGAGCTTGGCTTTCGAGCTCGGGAAAGAGGGCTTGCCTGCTAATGCCGAATGCTTTGAGTTCCTGCATGATTTGTTTTTTATTTCTAACTATAAACCTTACTCCTTCTGTTGAAAGACGTTGCCAAGCATGCGGAATTACAGCAGGCTTTAGCTTTTTATTATCGATACCAAAAAGTAAAAAGCAACCTTGTTGCTTAGAAATCCGAGCATTGTTGAGTTTGGCACGGACACATAGAACTTGAGTTAAGTCTACTGGATTAATAACTGGACGAAAGCTTGGTTTGTCGGTACGAACATCATGTATCAATGCAATGACTTCATTCTGTTTATTAAAGTTTAATAATTTTATATTATCAAGATTAAATAGTTGTTTAGACTCATTTAGTTGAAGCATTTCTGCTACATTTGGTTCTTTTTGTTTTAATTTACTAAGAGTTTCCTCTCTCTGAATTGAGATATGTATCTCATCTAAACATTTTTCTTTTATCTCTATATTGGAAATGGTGCCTGCATTTTCCATATATTCTGACAAATCAAAATCTTTCATTCGCAAAGATAGTGCTGTCAGGATAGCTACGGTATCGCTATCCCCATATTTAATTTTTGTATCGGGAATGTCAAAAATAACAAACTCCCCATATTCTTCATGATGTTCTTCTTCACTACAGGCAAAATACAAGGCAACCAATGCATTTGTCGTTAAATCTAGTAATCTCGTGGCATAGCCATAGTGTTGCAGCTTCACAAGTTTCTCAAATAATGTATCATTTGGTGAAAAATCATCGGGGCAGCTAGTTAGAGCGTCTTTAATAATTTTGTCTTCGCTCTCAATTAAATAAGGTTTATCTTTACGGTAAATACCGGGTAGTAGCTCCCATTCTTTTGCTTGTCCGCGAAAAAATCGTGTTGTGCCCTGTGTTGGCTCACCTAAATCTTTAAGAATTTCAGTTAAATCACTAATACTGTAGATTTCGTTGGCTTGCTTGGTCATTTGGTGCCTTCTATTAACATTAATTTTTTAGGATTAAATTTTTCATATTGCATGAACCTACCATTTCAAAACTTTTCCAATGCGGCACTGGGTGGCTATAGCCGAAAGTTCTTGGGAAAGAATTTGAGTAATGTTCATCAATAGAATTCCAACGGACAGGCCGTCTGAAATTTCAGACGGCCTGATTTAAAAACAATTGCTTTAAGGCAGCGAATTATAATATTCGTAGGCTTTGTCCATATCTTCAAACTGGTACATATGCCCTTTTTCCAGCACCATCGCATTATCGCAATATTGCTTCATGGCGCTGTGGCTGTGCGACACCAAAATGATGGAACGGTCTTTGCGCTTCTCAAACAACTCGTACTTACATTTATCAGCAAAGCGCGAGTCGCCAACTGCAATCACTTCGTCAATCAGATAGCAGTCAAACTCTACCGCCAACGACAAAGCAAATGCCAAACGTGCCTTCATACCTGAAGAATAACGCTTGACCGGCTCATAAAGATATTGACCCAGCTCGGAAAACTCTTCGGTAAAGTTCTTCACATAATCGATATCGACATTGTAAATCCGGCAGATGAAACGCAAATTGTCCATACCGGTCAAGCTGCCTTGAAACGCACCGGAGAATGCCAAAGGCCAAGAAATACTCATCGTGCGCTTGATTTCGCCCGTGGTCGGCGGTTCAACGCCACTGATCAAACGGATAAGTGTCGATTTACCTGCACCGTTGCGACCGAGAATACCGATTTTCTCGCCCTTCTCCATTTTGAAGTTGATATCGTGCAAGACTGTCCGCCAACCTTGGCGGGTCAGATACCGTTTGGAAACGTGTTCAACTGAAATCATTGCGGCTCAACCCCTTTGCTGAATCTCGCCACCATCGCCAAACCAAGCAGCAGCAAAACTAAATTACACAACAAAATATACCAAGGATTTTCGTAAGTCGTAACGCTGTTGCCAAAATACCCGGCACGGAACATTTCTGTACCATGCACCATCGGAATCATCAGCACATAGTGTTGTAACTGCTGAGGCAGGTTGTGTACGAAGAAAAACACGCCGGATAAAGGCATCATCACAAAACTGATGGTACTCCAAACCTTACCAAACGGTTCAAAGTGAAACGCCACCGAACAAATGACCAGCCCCAATCCAACGGCAAACATTGCCATCAAAAGCCAAGCCAACAACATATAGAAAATATCTGCCGGTACATCAATCCAACCGATGATGACCAATGCGAACATAATCACGACCTGCGCAATGGTGGCGCCGGCAATCTCCAACAACATACGCGCAAAAATGGTATCCAAAACGCGTACATTTCGGTGATACAGCAGGCTTGTATTGGCCGAAATCGAACCGATAGCACGATTAGAAGCATTACGCCACATCATCATCATCGGATAGCCTGTCAGCGTGAATGCCACGATATTCAAGGCTGACACGTTGTGCATGCGGAAAAATTTCCACATCAACACCATAACCAAAGTCAGCAGCAAAGGTTCGACAAACAACCACAAAAAACCAATGTTATTACGACCGTAGCGAGTAATAATTTCACGCATTAAGAGTGCGCCGATTACCCTTTTTTGGATAAGCAGCGACTCCAAAAACGATGTTTTATGTAGCTCTTTCATCAGTTTTTATGCTCACGGATACTTGCCGTCAGCAACACGGCAATGCCATAGACAATCAAACCGATGACAAACGTTGCCACGATGTTGTACAAACGGTTTGGCTCATGTGCCAAGTCAGGTTTGTTCGGCTGGGAAATCACTTCCAGATACAATTGCTGACGATCTGCTTCCGCTTTTGCACTTTCCAAAGAAGTCATCGCCGCAGCCAATTGTTTCTCAGCCAATTCATTTTCCAAATACACGCGTTGATATTCCGCCGCCTGATTGGACAACGAACCCTCACCTCCGCCGGAAATCGCTTTCATTTGTTGCGAGATTTCTTTACGCAAGCTTTTCTCGCGCGCAATCAAACCTGGAATTTGCGGGTTTTCAGGCGTAACGGCCTTTACCTGGTCAAGCTGGGTTTGAATGACAATCAACTCGTCCTGCAATTTGGATACCAAACCCATTTGCACATCGGATTGCGCCTTCAAGTCAAAAATACCGTTGGACACACGGAATTTTGTCAATTGAGCCGAAGCTTCTTTAACTTTCTCTTCAGCCGAATTGACCACTTCCTGAGCATAACGAATCGTATCCTGACGAGCACGTTCGTTCAGCTGGTTGATCAATACCTCACCCTGTTTGAGTAAAGCATCATTGATCTTTTGAGATTCACCGGCATTGAAAGATGTAACGCTCAAATTGGAAATGCCTGAGACAGAGTCAAAATGGATGGATACCTTATCGCGGTAGTATTGATAAAACGCCTCATCCTCGCCACGCAGGCCAAAACCATTAAAACGGCTGAAGATGTCGCCTTCTTTTTCATAAAAATCACGAACGGGCATTTTCTTACGCAACGCGTCCAAAGCTGAACGCGACTGCATATATTCCTGCACGGTATAAATATCGTCTTGCGCACGAGAGAAACCAGACCCCTGCAAAATGGCACCCAAGCCGTTCAAAGACGATTGGCTCTTAGGAGAGCGCACCACAAAGCTGGACTGGGATGTGAACTGATCGGAAGCAAATATTCCGTAATACACACCGGAACACAAAGTCGGCACGATAACCGTTACCCAAAGCAACGGATTAATCTTACGTAACCAAGACTTTTTGGCCTTTTTCTTTTCGGGAGCCGGTTGTTCCGGTTTCACATCCACATTTGCAGAAACTTGCTCAGACATTATTTTCCCCATTAGTTCACTAAATTATTAATACTGTTCGCACTGCTCACCACAGGTGAGAACACAAATGACAAGAACTTGCGTACTTCAGCCATCGGCGCATTCGATACGTACACCACGTCCTTATCCTTCACAGGGAAACGCTGCATCCAAAACATAGAATTCGCATCTGCCAGGTTCAAACGGTAGACCACAGGAATCTCCGCACGATCGCCATAACCCTTTTCAACCCATTTAGATTGTTTCTCAGGAGGCAGCTCGGATAAAGGCGCATAACGGAATACAAATACGCCGCGCGCATCTGCACGATAATCCTGCAAGCCGCCCATACGTCCCACAGCCTCAGCCAAAGACAAGCCCTTCACAGAGAAACCAATCTGCTGCGTATGACCGACCGCACCCATAGACGTAAACGTACTCGGGTTAGTAATCATTGTGACTACATCACCACGGCGCAACAAAATATTTTGACGCGGATGCGCTACCAAATCTTCCAAAGCAATCGTTCTAACAACATTGCCGCGTGTCAGCTGTACGTTCGTATCCTGTACATTCGCAGTCGAACCGCCCACGGCAGCCACCGCATCCAACACGCGCTCGCCTGCAGCCGTCAAAGGCATACGTACACTGTTACCCGCACGGATAACCGATACATTCGCCGCATTATTTTGCACCATGCGCACCATTACCTGCGGCTGGTTCGCCATTTTTTTCAGACGGCCTTTAATAATGTTTTGCACCTGAACCGGTGTTTTACCGAGGACAGACACATCGCCGATAAACGGCACAGAAATCGTACCTGAAGAGCTGACCATCTGTTCGGGCAGCTTCGTTTGCTGCGCATTACCCGAACCGGTAGACGACAAAGCCCCACCGAACAACACAGCCGGAGGAGCTTCCCAAATCGTAATGTCCAGCACATCACCTATATTGATGGCCCCTATTGATGATGTACCATCGCCCAACTGAGCAAATGACTGATTAACTTGCGCTTGATATAGCGACTGAGCTACCGCACCATTCACATCAATCAATTCCACCTCCGGCACTTCGGCTGTAGCCTGCTGTTGCCCCAAAGCAACAACATTTCGTGTACTTGGGCCGGAAGTAGGAAGAGAAGAGCATGCAGTCAACAGACTGACGCACAACAATAACATGCCCCTGCGGGTAAGACATTCTGCTTTCAACATTGATTAAATCTCACTATACTTTTAATTACGCACAGCCATTATAACACCTGATGAAATATTAGGCCGTCTGAAACCTGACATAAGTATCAAAAAACATCACATTACAGCGAATACCGTCATGAGAAAACTTAAAAAACTGATTCGACAACCAGGTGTATTCTTCCGCGACTATCTCAACAAAAGATACCCTGTCCGCAACGCCGAACAGCGTACAACAGAGTCTGACGAACCGGTCATTATCGACAACAGCCTGTATTTAGCCGAACTTGAAAATAGTATCAACCTTCCACCTATTAAAGTTGATGTCGTTTTCACATGGGTAAATAACCAAGATCCCAAATGGCAGCAGCGTCGCCGCCAATATAGCCCTACCGCCGAACAAAACGCACTCCACAATAATGACGAAGCCCGTTTCAGCAACCACAACGAACTTTACTATTCACTTCACAGCGTGCGTACCTTCCTGCCGTGGGTCAACCATATCTACATCATTACTGACAACCAACGCCCCGACTGGCTCAATCCTGCCGACTATCCCAACGTCAGCATAATAGATCACAGTCAAATCATTGACCCACAATACCTACCCACCTTCAATTCGCATGTAATCGAAGCACACCTGCACAACATTCCCAATCTCAATGAACACTTCATCTATTTTAACGATGATGTATTTGTTGCCCGACCATTACCGAAGGAACATTTTTTTCACGCCAACGGCCTTGCTTCACTTTTTATTGCAGACAAAAGCCTAAAACAAATGTCCGAAAGAGGAACCGATACCCCCACTCTTTCCGCCTCAAAAAACTGTATCGCACTATTACAACAGCACTACGACTGCCGCATCGACCGTCCGTTAGTACATACCTATATCCCACTGCATAAAAGCAGCTTTCAATTTGCTTGGCAGCACTACCGTACTGAGATTGAAGCCTTTTTATCCAACCGTTTCCGTTCTAACCACGATCTCAATCTTGCCACCTTCCTCGTACCTTGGCTGATGTTTTTAAACAGGAAATCTACAGTAGGTAATGAAATATGTTATTATTTTAATATCCGCTCCAACAAAGCGCCTGCCCAATATATCAAGCTCTTAGAAAATAAAAAAAATGGGCGGCAGCCACACTCTTTTTGTGCCAACGATTTTCACAGCCAGCAACAGATTGAAAACTACCAGGACAAACTGATTCAAATGCTGGAAAATTACTTCAAAACCAAATAAAAATAAAAGGTCAAAAAATGAACAATAAAAAATTTCGGAAGCTCTTACGAGACCCTAAACTCTTTTTCCGCGACATGTACGCCAAACGCGTAATGAAACTCAAAAAATACCTTCCCTTAAAATACGAAGGTAATAATCAATTTACAATCGTTTCAGCCGTTTATAACGTCGAAAAATACCTTGATGAATACTTTGACAGTATCGTCAAACAAAGCTTGAATTTCAAAAAACACATTCAAATCATTCTAGTAGATGATGGATCAACCGACCATTCGGCAGAAATCATCAAACGATGGCAAGCTAAATTTCCAAAAAATATCCATTATTTTTACAAAGAAAATGGCGGCCAGGCCTCGGCACGCAATCTGGGTTTGCAACATGTTGAAACCGAATGGGTAACATTCATAGATCCAGATGATTTTGTTTCTTCTGATTACCTCTACAAAACAGATAACTTCTTAAGTAATAATGCCAACATTAGCATAGTAGGTTGCCCATTAGTATTCTACTTTGAAGATAAAGACATGGTGAAAGATACACACCCCTTAAAATATCGTTTTGCTAAAGGAGATGTTGTCCTTCCCTTATCTAATCTAAAAGATCACCTACAATTATCTGCAAGTACTGCTTTTTTCAAAATTGATAATATCCGTAATGCACATATTTATTTTGATGAGGCGATGAAACCTAGCTTTGAAGATGCAAAATTTGTTACTGATTATATTCTAAATACCGATGCCTCAACTAATGCTGCTTTTCTGTCAAAAATCAGTTATTTTTATCGAAAACGTTCTGATGGTTCGTCCACGTTAGATGGAGCATGGAACAATCCATTACTATTTTCTAGAGTAATTGAAAAAGGCTGTATTGAAATTTTAAAAACAGCCAAAATGAAATTTGGAAAAGTCCCTGAGCATATTCAAAGAATCGTCCTATACCATATCATCTGGTATTTTGGTCGTATCGTAAACAAACCTGCAGCATTGTCACACCTAAGTGAGGAGCAAAAAAAACATTTCGTTACCTTATTACATGAAATGTTTTCATATATTGATGAAGCAACAATCCTTCGCTTTAATTTGGCAGGGACATGGTTTTTCCAAAAAGTAGCTCTGCTCGGTTTATTTAAAAATACAGCACCTAAAAGTCAAATTGCTTATATTGAAGATTTCGATTTGAAAAAGAAACAGATTTTGGTGAAATATTTTTCAAATTTCCCAATTGTTGAGCAATGGGTAATCAATGGTAAGGAAATATTCCCTAAATACCAAAAAGAGGTTGTCTATGACTTTCTAGGCAGTTTATACACTAAAGAATACCGCACATGGCTTCCTTGTCACGACATGGGCGATTTAGAACTTTTTCTAGCCGGTAAAAGAGCTAAATTAACTTTTTCAGGAAAACAATTTGACAAACTACCAATCGAAACGGTATTCACTTCATTTAAACAAAAATCCACAGTTAAATCGAATGCCTGGATTTTGATGGATAGGGACAATCAGGCTGATGATAATGCAGAACACTTATATCGTTATATTAGTGAAAATCATCCAGAACAAGATATTTATTTTGCCCTGAAAAAAACATCCTCTGATTGGAAAAGGCTCGAACAAGATGGGTTTAATTTGCTTGAATTTGGCTCATCTGTATTTGAGAGTAAATTAAAAGACTGCGCAAAAATCATCAGTAGTCATGTTGATGGATATATCACACATTATTTCAAAGATGATTCCCTATTAGATAAAGACTACGTCTTTTTACAACATGGCATCACGAAAGATGATTTATCAGGTTGGTTAAATACCAAAAAAATTGCTTGTTTCGTTACAGCGACAAATCCAGAATACCATTCTATTGTGGATAATACGACTGCTTATAAATTTGGTAAAAAGGAAGTTAAACTGACAGGATTCCCTCGTTATGACCGTTTACTCATCAATAACAATACCGAATCTAAACAGATTTTAATTATGCCAACATGGCGTAGCTCCATTGTAGGCACATATATTTCAGGCACAGAACGAACAAGAAACCCTGATTTCATGAAAACTAACTATGCCAGACATTGGCATGGTTTCATGAATCACGCCATATTAAAAGAACTGAATGATCAAGGTTATCAAATCGTCTTTGCACCACATCCAAGTATTCAGGAATACATGGATGAGTTCACTGTGCCTGACTTTATTAAAATCTATAGCTATTCAGAAGGTAACATCCAATCCGTCTTCCAAAATAGTAGCGTCTTGATTACAGACTATTCATCTGTTGCATTTGATGTAGCCTACTTGAATAAAGCTATTTTGTATTATCAATTTGATTATGATGAAGTATTTTCCAGTGGAAACCACACCTATCAAAAAGGTTATTTTGACTATAACCGAGATGGTTTTGGTGTAGTTGCTTATAATGAAACAGAACTTCTGGCAGCATTAAAAGATCTGGTAGACAATCAAGCTAAAGTACCTGATTTATATCAGAAACGTATTGACAAAACATTCCAATTTAGGGATTCGAATAATTGTGAGCGTGTCTATCAGTCTATTACAGCACTTGACCAACCTGACACTACAGATAATCTGCCTATTATTCAGAATATGATTGCCCAAGCTGAAAAACTTCATGCATGGGACTTGGCTGCAAACCGTATTCAAACTCTGCTTGATACAGGCCGTCTGAATGCGGAAGAAACAGCTGATTATCACCATCGTTATCTGAACGCTTTATTTGAGAGCAAACAGTTTGATACTTTGCAAAACCTGTTACCTGATTATCCCGATACCGCAGGTTACTGGCACGCGAAAATAGACTTATATATCGGTAATGCCGTTAAAGGGGCGGAATTTTTTGCTGAAAACGAGCATATAGGAACGCAAAATGATTTACTTGTCGCGTTACTTGCAGCCTCGTTTCACCAAGCAAAAAGGCCGTCTGAAAAACTGTTTGCCCGGATAGGTACAGACTTACCCGACTCATATCAACCTTTGTTAGCCGTAGCACAAAAGCTATCGGAGCAGAATTATTTTGTAGCATTGGCTTTACTGAAAACGTATATTGATAGCTTGGATGATCGCACAAAAGGTTATCTCAAACCCGAGCTATTGGCTTCTTACCTCTGCATGAAACTTGGTAACTTACAAGGCGCGCATCAGTATTTGGTTTCTTTTGAAAACCATACTCAAAATGATCCAAGTTGTCGTATCGCCATTGCAAGACTGGCAAAATTACGCGGTGATTCTGAAAAACTATTTACCCAGCTTAACCGTGCCTTTGAAGAAAATCTGCTCTTAATTCCTGAAGATTTAACAGTCGATTATCTGAAAAAAATGTACGCTACCGGCAACACTGACGGCGAAGGATATCTATTGGCTCAACTGCGCCAAAAATATCCTGAGAATCCGTCTTTGGCCTTGTATGAAGCTGAAAAACTTGCCCAAAACCAAGATTGGGAGTCTGTCACCAAAATATTGGCTGATTTTGCACAAACCTCACCGGAAACGATGTATCTTTATACAACTGCTTTATGCCGTCTGAAAAACCATCAGGCAGCACAACGTTATTTTGACAGTCTCTCTCTACAAGACACCGCAACATATTGGAAACTGGCAGCTGAAATAGCCGAAGCTAAAGGTGACAAGGCATTACAGGCTGAGTGTCTGAAAAAACAATTGGCTTGTTTAGAGTAATCTCTGTCTTATCTTAAAAAAGGCCGTCTGAAAACTTTTATGTTTTCAGACGGCCTTTACTATTAGATCCACTAATCAAGTTCTACTGTTGAATTGATATAGGTGACATGATTCATTTCTGCCAAATCCTTACCTTCATCTATATCTGTATATAAAACATTATTACGTTCCCAAAATACATCTTTGCGTATGACTTTAGCCGGCACGCCTGCAATAACACAGTTATTAGGAAAATGTTTTTTCACTACCGAAAATGCACCAACAATACTACCGCTACCAATCTTTGTACCACCCCAAATTGTTGCGCCATAGGCTACCCACACTCTGTCTCCAATGGTAACGTCTTTAGAAACATTTAAACGTTTTCCAGTATGAACATCATAAATCGGGTGTGCATCATCAGTACGGATTTGATTATTAGTGGCAAACATACAATCTTCACCAATGGACAAGGTTGTATGTTCGGCAACAGTAATATAAACCGGATTGGTACTGGTAGTTTTACTGCCGATGTTAATCGTACAGCCTACTCCCAAACACCATTGGCCTTGCATAGAAACATTCTCGCCAATATAGACTTTGCTGTCCTTGCCTAAAAATTCCAAAAACACATTACGCAAGTTTGCATTAGGGTGGATAACAACTTCATTCCCACCTCCTCCTAGAAATTGGAAATGACAGTTTCGCAGATTATCAGGTGCAGTAATTTTATTTCCGGAAGTATCAATATAATTGCCTGACATCACTTCTTTTTTACGGCTGTTAACTACTGGCCGTTCAGAAAAATATTGTTCCGCACGCTCGGCCAATTTGATAAAGACCGCACAGGTTTGGGCAAAATCCAAAGTACTGACATCATAAATATATACATTATCCCCATCCTGCTTAGATAAGCTGAAGTTTGGAAACATTTCTCCGATATTATCTATCTCACTTTTATTACGATAAAACAGGAAAATCTTCTGCCAATCTAAATTTAAGCTGACAGAAAATGGTGTTTCACGGTCAGATTTGAAATTGCAGTACACATTCTGCTGATAATAAACATCAACAGACGTATTCTTTAATTTGATACTTTTAAGAATTTCTTGCTGAAATTCTTCAGTCGTTTTACCTACCATTACATTCCCCAAACATGACAAATATGATTCAAATATTAAAAAAATAGACAGTAAATTTTAAATTTACTGTCTATTTACTTCGCATTTAATTCAGATTAATGTCCGAATCAGTGATATGAATATCCAACAGCAAATTATTGATAATGGTATTGGACAAGAATACTGTATTTCCTGAAAAATCTATGTGCTTTTGAATTTTTTCAAAGTCAAACTCACATAATACAACTGTAGGCAATGCTTCTTTCAGCTCTTTAATATCCGGATAAAACTCTGATACTTTAGCCGATGAAATGACCACTTGATTTTCAAGGTTATGATCAATTACATCTGGTAGCTTTTTGAAAGTCTCCAAAATCGGCGTACGGATAGAGTGCAGATACAATGGATCTTTGCCGCCATAGTATTTATGGTTGCCCAAAAATGGGTCGATTGCAAAGGTTTTGTACCCACCAATTAAGCCGTGATATACCGCTCCTGTACCGCCTGATGATGCACCGCAAATGACTACGTTTTTCTTATCTACGCCATAAATATTCATCAGGCTCTTAATGAAACGCTGGATATTGTCTTCGATATTTTCATCAAACTTTGTATTCAACCCGTGACTGCCAAACGCGTCTGATACATCAGCCATACGGATGATATAAGTATTTGGCATAATGCTGTTGCTGATAAATGGAAATGGGTGGCTATAATAACGGTCAACCATATTCTCATTGCTCTTATTGGTATAAGAGAACAACACCAATAGGTTTTTCTTGTTGGCACTCAATACTTTCGGTGCTTCAACAGTATAAATAACATTTTCCAACTCATGGAAAGAGTCTGGGAAATAAGCCAAAAGATCTTTATAACTGTGCTTGTTCACACGACGGAACACACTTACGCCCATTTTGTGTTCAACAGCTAAAAAGCCTCTATTATTTAGCTCATAAACATAATCACTTAGTCCATGATTCCGAGCATAGCTTAGGAAAAACTCATTACTGTCGCCTTTAACACCAATGTATTCAACTTCCGGCTTATCCAAATACTCGGCTAAATTAATGCCTTTATTTTTTTCAACATTCAGGATGTAGCATAATTCGCTGCCAAGATAAATGGAAGTAACTTCTAAAATCTCACTAAATTTATCCTCGATTTTTGCCCAATCGGCTTCAGCAAATTTAAAAGACAATACTGTCTTTTCTTGATTAACCGATTGTGGGTAACTTCCATAAACTTCTGAAATATATTTCAGGAATTTTGGGAAAATAGAAATTTTAGAAACCTTGCTCTTATTACGCTCAATAAAGTTAAAGGTTTGTCCTACTGCCGTATAACTGACGCTGACAAAATAGTCGTTCAACAGAAAATCAAACACTATACTTTGATTGTTATAAATCCAAGCGTTAACCTTTTGAGGATCAATCTTGGCTTTTCGTAAGATGTTTTGCTGAATTTGATATAAATCCATTTTATAAACCCTGCTGATATTTTTCCAACAATGCTTTTTTGTCGGTTTTGTGGTTGGTGCTGACTGGAATTTCATCAATGTGAATAAATTCAGACGGCATCATGTAAGACGGTAAATTTTGTACTAATGCGTCTTTGATCGCCTGAGTATCTGCACTTTGCTTGGCTGTATAGAAACACACCAAACGCAATACTGCACCTGTGTTGCGTTTCAAAGCCACTACTGCCACATTATCAAAGGCAAATTCCTTAAGGTTAAGGATTTTTTCTTCAATTTCTGAAAGTTCGATACGGTAGCCATTGAGCTTAATCTGCTCGTCTTTACGGCCTTGTACGTAGAACAATCCATTTTTTTCAAAACCGTAGTCACCTGTTTTATAAGTACGGTTATCTGCACTGTGTACTACCAAGCGTTTAGCATTTTCAGTTTCGTTGTTCAGATAGCCACGCATCACATGGTTGCCACTAATCCAAATCTCTTCGTCAACAATCTCTAATTTGGAATTAAGCACGGCAACGCCTACAGGCAACTCTTCTTCTGCCGCCAGCATATCAGGCGTAATATCAACGTAAGTTGTTGCTACAGTAGCTTCAGTCGGACCATAGGTATTGATAACACGGACACCGGGAAATTTTTGAAAAATCATATTTACTACTGGTTTGCCAAGTTTTTCGCCACAGAACAAAAATTCTTTCAAACTCGGTAAAGTAGCCTGACTACATTTAGGGTTAAGCAGCTGCTGCATGGCAAAAGAAGGCGTGGAAACCCAAGTAGTAATTTGTTGTTTGGCCAAAAAATCAATCCAAGTGGCAGGATTAGAAATAGCATCACGACTGTTCATGACAATGCAACCACCGTAAGCCAAGTTGCCAAAGATTTCGTACATTGACAAATCAAATGCAAACGGAGCCTGATTCATAAACACATTAGGTGCGGCTAAATTAAGCTGCTCTTTCATCCATTTCATCAGGTTGAATACAGCTTCACGACCGATTTGCACCCCCTTAGGTGCGCCGGTTGTTCCTGAAGTAAACATGATGTAAGCCAAATCTTTTTCAGCCAGCTCTACTTCTTCGTCAGTCTGCTTTTCAAAAGTTTGCGTTGCCGAACGGTACACAAAACGTGCTTTCGACAGTTGGCAGATATTGTTCAGACGGCTTTCAGGATAAATACTATCCACCGGAATAAAAGGGATTTTGTTTAATAAGCAGGCATAAATTGCCACTGCAAAATCAATTTCTTTATGGCCGTGCAACACTAAAGGAATGTTTTTGGTAATATCTGCTATGCTTTTGTAAGCCTCGATAAATTCAGCTATTTTTACGCGCAACTCTTCCCAAGAACATTCCTGAGTATCATTAACTAACGCTTTTCCCGAAGTTTGGCTGAAACGGTATTCCAAAAAATCATCAAGATTTTGGAATTCATTTAATTGTTTCATGATTTAGCCTTTGTAATTATTTTCAACATATTGAATGATATTGGCTGAGTTTGCCAAAATATCAACCAGTTGCTCAAACGGCAAATCAACATCAAATTTTTGTTTGATGGCCATAACCAAATCCATTGCGCTCACAGAATCAATAAGTCCTGTAGACAACAATTCTTCATTTGCTGACACTTGTTTTTGTGCAACTTGTGAAATCAACGCCAAAACTTCGTTAGATACTGACATGGTAAGATCCTTTTATTAAAATTGAAATGATAACGCTTTGCACCCTGTGCATAACACTGTGATTATCCCATATTTTTTTACTTTTCAGGTAACTAAATATACAATATCCAGATAAAGCAATCCCTCTTTGACAACACTTACACCAGGTCATCTGAAAGCGTTTGCATTTTCAGCCAACCGGTTTCACGACTTCCAGACACAATTTTAATTAAGGAAAACCAATGACTATTCTTATCACCGGCGGTACCGGTTTTATCGGTTCTCATACCGTTGTTTCCCTGCTGAATTCAGGTTTTAATGCCGTGATTTTGGACAATTTGTGCAATTCGTCTGCCAACATCCTCCCGCGCTTAGAAAAGATTACCGGCAAGTCTGTGCCTTTTTACCAAGGGGATATCCGTGATCGTGAAGTGTTGCGTCAAATCTTTGCAGAACACGATATTGATGCCGTCATCCATTTTGCCGGCTTAAAGGCAGTCGGTGAAAGCGTGGCCGAACCAATGAAATACTATGACAACAATGTGTCGGGCAGCTTGGTTTTGGCTGAAGAAATGGCGCGTGCCGGCGTATTTAAGATTGTGTTCAGCTCATCGGCTACGGTTTACGGCGATCCGGGTAAAGTGCCTTATACGGAAGATATGCAACCGGGGGACACGACCAGCCCTTACGGCACGTCTAAGTCTATGGTGGAGCGCATTTTGACGGACATCCAAAAGGCCGATCCGCGTTGGAGCGTGATTTTGTTGCGCTATTTCAATCCTATCGGTGCGCATGAAAGCGGTTTGATCGGCGAGCAGCCAAACGGTATCCCAAACAATCTGCTGCCTTATATCTGCCAAGTGGCTTCAGGCAAGCTGCCGCAATTGTCGGTTTTCGGCGATGACTACCCTACCCCAGACGGTACGGGTATGCGCGACTATATCCATGTAATGGATTTGGCAGAAGGCCATGTGGCGGCGATGCAGGCGAAAAGCGATGTTTCGGGTGTACACCTGTTTAATTTGGGTTCGGGACGTGCTTATTCGGTATTGGAAATCATCCGTGCCTTTGAGGCAGCCTCCGGTTTGACCATTCCGTTCCAAATCAAACCGCGTCGTGATGGCGATTTGGCCTGTTTCTACGCCGATCCCGCCTACACCAAAGCGCAGACCGGTTGGGAAACCAAGCGTGATTTGGCGCAGATGATGGAAGACTCATGGCGTTGGGTCAGCAACAACCCAAATGGCTACGACGATTAAGTTGACCTGATACAGGCCGTCTGAAAGAGATGTTTCAGACGGCCTCTTTATCTAAAAAACACACTTTCTGTCTGCTATAATCTGTTTATATTATTTTGACTATCCTCTGAAACTTATGAAAAAAATCCTTGTTACCGGCGGTGCGGGCTTTATCGGTTCTGCCGTTGTCCGTCATATTATCCAAAACACCCAAGACTCTGTCGTCAATGTCGATAAGCTGACTTATGCCGGCAATTTGGAATCTTTGACTGAGGTAGCCAATAATCCTCGCTATGCTTTTGAGCAAGTGGATATTTGCGACCGCGCAGAACTCGACCGCGTATTCGCACAACACCAGCCTGATGCCGTGATGCACTTGGCTGCGGAAAGCCATGTCGACCGTTCTATCGATTCGGCAGGCGAGTTTATCCAAACCAATATCGTCGGTACATTCAATCTGCTTGAAGCAGCCCGCGCCTACTGGCAACAAATGCCGTCTGAAAAGCGCGAAGCCTTCCGTTTCCACCATATTTCCACCGATGAAGTTTATGGCGATTTGCACGGCACAGACGATTTGTTTACCGAGACCACGCCATACGCACCCTCCAGCCCCTACTCTGCCTCCAAAGCATCCAGCGACCACCTCGTCCGTGCATGGTTGCGTACTTACGGCTTGCCGACCATTGTAACCAACTGTTCCAACAACTACGGTCCGTACCATTTCCCGGAAAAACTCATTCCTTTGATGATTCTGAACGCGCTCGACGGCAAACCGCTGCCTGTGTACGGCGACGGTATGCAAATCCGCGACTGGCTGTTTGTCGAAGACCACGCGCGCGCGCTGTATCAGGTCGTTACCGAAGGCGTTGTCGGCGAAACCTACAATATCGGCGGCCACAATGAAAAAGCCAATATTGAAGTCGTCAAAACCATCTGCGCCCTGCTGGAAGAGCTTGTTCCTGAAAAACCGGCCGGTGTGGCACGTTATGAAGATTTGATTACTTTCGTACAAGACCGCCCCGGCCATGACGTACGCTACGCCATCGATGCTGCCAAAATCGGCAGAGAGCTGGGCTGGAAACCGCAGGAAACGTTTGAATCCGGCATCCGCAAAACAGTGCAATGGTATTTGGACAACAAAACCTGGTGGCAAAACGTATTGAACGGTAGCTACCGTTTGGAGCGTTTAGGCACCGGAAAATAAGTTTTCAGACGGCCTGTTCCTATATTAGGCCGTCTGAAAATCACGCAAACACACACTACTCAGGAGAAAACCCATGAAAGGCATTATCCTTGCCGGCGGCAGCGGCACACGCCTCTACCCCATCACGCGCGGCGTATCCAAACAACTGCTGCCCGTGTACGACAAGCCCATGATTTACTATCCCCTGTCCGTATTGATGCTGGCAGGAATCCGCGATATTTTGGTGATTACCACACCCGAAGACAACGCCTCTTTCAAACGCCTGCTCGGCGACGGCAGCGATTTCGGCATTTCCATCAGCTATGCCGTTCAACCCAGTCCGGACGGCTTGGCACAGGCATTTATCATCGGCGAAGAATTTATCGGCAATGACAATGTTTGCTTGGTTTTGGGCGACAATATTTTCTACGGCCAATCATTTACGCAAACATTGAAACAAGCCGCCGCCAAGACCCACGGCGCAACCGTATTCGGTTATCAGGTCAAAGACCCCGAGCGTTTCGGCGTGGTTGAGTTTGACGAAAACTTCAACGCCCTGTCTATCGAAGAGAAACCGCAACAGCCCAAATCCGATTGGGCGGTAACCGGCTTGTACTTCTACGACCGACGCGTCGTCGAATTCGCCAAACAAATCAAACCGTCCGCCCGCGGCGAATTGGAAATCTCCGATCTCAACCAAATGTATTTGGAAGACGGTTCATTGTCGGTACAACTTTTGGGACGCGGTTTCGCATGGTTGGACACCGGCACCCACGAGAGCCTGCACGAAGCTGCTTCATTCGTCCAAACCGTGCAAAACATCCAAGACCTGCAAATTGCCTGTCTGGAAGAAATTGCTTGGCGCAACGGTTGGCTTTCCGATGAAAAACTGGAAGAACTGGCGCGCCCGATGGCGAAAAACCAATACGGCCAATATTTGCTGCGCCTGTTGAAAAAATAATGTTTGAGGCCGTCTGAAACTTTTCAGACGGCCTTTAGATGAAAGATAAAACGATGAATATCATTGATACCGCCATTCCTGACGTAAAACTGCTTGAGCCCCAAGTCTTCGGCGACGCACGCGGCTTTTTTATGGAAACCTTCCGCGACGAGTGGTTCAAGACCCAAGTCTGCGAACGCACCTTCGTGCAGGAAAACCACTCCAAATCCGGCAAAGGCGTATTACGCGGCCTGCACTATCAAACTGAAAACACACAAGGCAAACTCGTGCGCGTGGTTGTCGGCGAAGTATTCGACGTGGCCGTCGATATGCGTAAAGACTCCCCCACTTTCGGCAAATGGGTAGGCGAGATTCTGTCCGCAGAAAACAAACGCCAACTATGGGTACCCGAAGGTTTCGCACACGGCTTCTATGTGCTGAGCGATGAAGCCGAGTTCGTCTATAAATGCACAGACTATTACAACCCCAAAGCCGAACACTCGCTGATTTGGAATGATCCGACCGTCGGCATCGACTGGCCGTTGCAAGGCGAGCCGAACCTGTCGCCTAAAGACTTGGCAGGCAAAGTATTGGCCGAAGCAGTCACGTTTTAAAAATAATTCAGGCCGTCTGAAAGAATGTTCCTCTTTTCAGACGGCCTACAATCCATTAATAACAATAATCGACGAAAACGCATTGTGAAAAACGCCTACATTCCCTCTCGCGGCATCCGCAAAATCCCCTATCTCTCCACCCTATTGCCCGAGTTTCATATCTGCAAAGATGGAAAAGGAGCGGAGGCTGTTGTCGGCTGGGGTTTGCGCCCGACGACACACAAAGCGCGTGCGTTTGCTGCCGAACACCAGCTTCCCTTTATTGCTTTGGAAGACGGCTTTTTACGATCGCTCGGACTAGGCGTCTCCGGTTATCCGCCCTACTCTATCGTCTATGACGACATCGGCATCTACTACGACACCACCCGTCCTTCGCGTTTGGAACAACTGATTCTCGCCGCCGACACCATGCCGTCTGAAACCTTGGCTCAGGCACGGCAGGCGATGGATCTCATCCTGCAACACCACCTGTCCAAATACAACCACGCGCCCGAACTTTCAGACGATCATCCTTTACGTTCCCTATCCAAGCCTGAAACCGTCCTCATCATCGACCAAACATTCGGCGATATGGCCATTCAATATGGCGGCGCAGACGCCTCTACGTTTGAACTGATGTTTCAGACGGCCTTAAATGAAAACCCGCAAGCCGATATCTGGGTTAAAACCCACCCCGATGTTTTGTGCGGCAAAAAACAAGGCTATCTGACCCAGCTGGCGCAGCAACACCGCGTCCATCTTTTAGCAGAAGACATCAATCCGATTTCTTTGTTGCAAAACGCCGATAAAGTTTATTGCGTTACCTCGCAAATGGGTTTTGAGGCACTTTTGTGCGGCAAACCGCTGACCACTTTCGGTCTGCCGTGGTATGCCGGATGGGGCGTGAGCGACGACCGCCACCCAAAAATCGACAGCCTTGTTCAAACCCAACGCCGCGCCCCCCGCAACTTGCTGCAGCTCCTCGCCGCAGCCTATCTGCAATACAGCCGCCACCTCAACCCCAATACCGGCGAAGCAGGCAGCCTCTTTGATGTCATCGACTATCTGGTAACGGTCAAACGCAAAAACGACAAATTGCGTGGCGAGTTATATTGCGTCGGCATGTCTTTGTGGAAACGCGCGGTTGCCAAACCATTCTTTAACGTACCCTCATGTCGTCTGAAATTTATCTCTTCCACCCAAAAACTGGCCGGGGTCAAACTGTCCGATGATGCGCGCATCCTTGCCTGGGGCAACGGCAAAGAGGCCATCGTCCGTTTTGCCGAACAACACCACATCCCCCTGTTGCGCATGGAAGACGGCTTTATCCGCTCGGTCGGACTTGGTTCTAATTTAGTGCCGCCGCTGTCGCTCGTTACCGACGATATGGGCATTTATTTCAATGCAGAAACCCCGTCCCGTCTTGAACACATTCTGCAAAACCAAAACTTCGACTCCCAAGACTTTCAGACAGCCTTGAAGCTGCAAAAAATGCTGACCGAAAACCACATCAGCAAATACAACGTCGGCAGTTCAGACTTCACCGCCCCATCAACCGACAAAACCGTGATCCTCGTTCCCGGCCAAGTTGAAGATGACGCGTCTATCCGCTACGGTTCGCCCCAAATCTATCGCAATCTGGATCTGCTCCGTACCGTACGCGAACGCCATCCCGATGCCTATATCATCTACAAACCGCATCCCGATGTAGTCAGCGGTAACCGTATCGGCCATATTTCCCCTGAAGATACGGCACGATATGCCGACCAAACTGCCGAACAAGCCGATATCCTGACCTGTCTCCAATACGCAGACGAAGTTCACACCATGACTTCGCTGACCGGTTTTGAAGCCTTGTTGCGCGGCAAAAAAGTCAGCTGCTACGGCCTGCCTTTTTACGCTGGCTGGGGGCTTACCCAAGATCTGCTCCCTATTCCGCGCCGCAGACGCAGGCTTGAGCTTTGGCAGCTAGTTGCCGGCACGCTCATCCACTATCCCGACTACATCCACCCCGAAACCCATCAGGCCATCAATGCGGAAACCGCTGCCCAAATCCTGATACGTCAAAAAAATATGCAAAAAAACAACAACGGATTACATCGCGGGTACTTTGCTAAAAAATTAGGTAAAATCAAACAGTTATATCGTTCTTTCAAATAAACACCATCTAAATTAACGATGCGTCATAAACTTGCCTCTGTTGCGGCATTATTGCCTTTGCATCGTTAATTCTCTTAGCGTATGCTTGAAAGTTCAACCTAAAACTATTACATAAAAAACAAAACCACATTGCGACATGAAACAGCCCGTCCTTCAAAACAACCTGCAAAACCTGCTTGAAAGCGCAGAAAATATCCTGCTGCTTCAAGGTCCTGTCGGCGATTTTTTTCTGCGCCTTGCCGACTGGCTGACTGAAAACGGTAAAACCGTACATAAATTCAACTTTAATGCAGGAGACGACTATTTTTATCCGCCCACTCAAGCGCATACCGTTGTTTTTAACGACGACTACGATGCCTTTCCTGAATTTTTGCAAGAATACATCGTTCAACATCACATCCAGGCGGTTGTCTGCTTTGGCGACACACGCCCTTATCACGTCATTGCAAAACGCATTGCAAACGAAAACCAAGTCGGTTTCTGGGCGTTTGAAGAAGGTTATTTCCGCCCCTACTACATCACCTTAGAAAAAGACGGCGTCAACGCATTTTCCCCGTTACCGCGCCGTGCCGACTTTTTTTTGGAACAATTCCCCAAGCTGGCACAGCAAGAATACAAAGCGCCGACGCCGGTACGCGGCGGGTTTATGCCCATGGCCAAAAACGCCGTCCGTTACTATATCGAATTGTTCCGCAACCCGAACAAGTACCCGAACTACATCCACCACCGCGCATCCAATGCCGGCCATTACCTCAAACTGTGGTCGATCTCCATCCTCAAGCGTTTGAACTACTATATTGAAGACATCCAAATCGCCAAACGCGTGGAGGCGGGCAAATACGGCAAATTTTTTATTGTTCCCTTGCAGGTATTCAACGACAGCCAAGTCCGCATCCATTGTGACTTTTCCAGCGTCCGCAGCTTCCTGCTCCATATTTTGGCCTCCTTTGCCGCGCACGCGCCTGCCGATACCAACCTCATCATCAAGCATCATCCGATGGACCGCGGCTTTATCGACTACTCGCGCGACATCAAACGCTTTATCAAAAAACACCCCAAACTCAAAGGCCGTATCACTTACGTCCATGATGTCCCCCTGCCCGTTTTCCTGCGCCACGGCCTCGGCATGGTTACCATCAACAGCACCAGCGGCCTGTCCGGCCTGATTCACAATATGCCAGTTAAGGTTCTCGGCCGTGCCTATTATGATATTCCCGGCATTACTGACCAAAATACCTTGGCAGAATTTTGGAATCATCCGACACCGCCTGACAAAGAGCTGTTCCATGCCTACCGTATGTACCACCTCAACGTGACCCAAATTAACGGCAACTTCTACAGTCAGGTCTTTTTCCCCAACAAAAACACCTCCGACTCTTCTACACCAGCAACCTGACTTAGCGAAGGAAAAGTTCAGGCCGTCTGAAAAACATTTCAGACGGCCTGAAACAATCAATACCTTAGCTACTGCCATGTAAATAAAACACAAAAACCTGCATTTATCATTAACAATAAATTACAAAAACAGTATAATGACCGAGCTGTCATGAGCGCATACCGACTCAACCTGAGCTCTTTGTAACACACAAAATATGGATGTACCCCTAGGCAAAACAATATAACAAGCCAAACATCCTAAAGATAAGCCAGCAAGGCAATACACTCTGCAAAACTATACCGAGCAATATTTTTACAAAGCCCTCAACCGGTATCGCCACCCATATGCCGCAGCATCCGTCTTCCACTTTACACCCACCCGCAAACCATGACCGCCGCTCCTGATATCCTCTACCGGCAAGCCGCCGCCCTTTTGGAACAATCCAATACCGCCCAAGCCCTGCCACTGCTGCAACAGGCCGCAGAGCAGGGATATACGGAAGCTGCTTTTGTATTGGGCGACCATCTGCTGCAAAACGGTCATCCGGAGCAGGCACTTCCATGGCTGGAAGCCGCCGCGGCCCAACGCCATCCTAAGGCACTCTTTATCCTGCTGCAACAACGCGAACACAATGGTATCCCAACCGGACAGCTTCTTAACGACTACGCCTGGCTGGGTGAGCAAGGTCACCTCGAAGCCCAATTAATCCTTATGCGTTACCACGCGCAGCGCAACGATCCACAATCCCTTTACTGGGCGGAGCTTGCCGCTGCCCGATATGCCGCGCCTGCATATTACCATCTGGCACGCCATCATCAACGCCAAGGCGACGTTGCAACAGCTATCGAACAATACGAAAAAGCGGCCGCGCTCGGCGTGACTGCAGCCTGCTGGCAACTCGGCCAAATCTACTTCTACGGCACAGGTGTCAGCCCCAACCACGCACAAGCCGAACAATACCTCGAACAAGCCGCACAAGCCGGCCACATCGCCGCACAAACCCTGCTGGCCGACCTTCTTGCCACCCAACGCAAACCCGAAGCCTTAGAATGGTATCGTCGTGCCGCCAATAAGGAGCAAGCGGAAGCACAGGCCAAGCTGGCCCAATACGCCCTGACCGGCGAACTTTCCGAACGCGATCCGTTCCAAGCGGCGCGCCATGCCAAGGCCGCTGCCGAGAAAGACCATCCTGAAGCCCTGAAAATCATGGGCGACCTCTACCGCTACGGCCTCGGCATCAAAGCTGACAACCATATCGCACACGATTACTACCACCGTGCCGCCGCGCTGGGTTCTGCCGCCGCCGCACAAAAACTCATCAGCGACGCCGCGCTGTACCATCCGCAACAATACGAACAAATCAAAACTGCCGCCCTGCAACAGCAACAAACCGAGACCACATACCGTTTGGCGGAAGCACAAGCCCACGCCATCGGTCGTCCCGCCGACTATAATGCCGCGCGCAAAAATTACATGGACGCTGCCGAGTTCCACCATAAAAACGCGGCGGCAGCCTTAGGCCGCATCTACCATTACGGCCTCGGTACGGCGCAAGACCCTCGTGCGGCTGCACACTGGTACGCCATTGCTGCCGAACAAAACCACCCTTCCGCCCAATACCACCTCGCCTGTTTTTACTATCACGGGCAAGGTGTCGGCTGTCATGTTCCGACCGCCTGCTACTGGCTGCAGGCCGCCATCAGCAACGGCCATACTTCGGCCGAATCATTAACATCCCTATTAGAACAATGGCGACGCGAAGCACACCATGCCATCGGGCAAAAGGCCGTCTGAAAAGATTTACACTCGCATTTTTTGACAATCTTTAACTATTCCCCTAATATTTGCCAGTTATTTTTCACGGACACGTCATTGTTTTCATTTCTTTCTGAAAACACCTTGTCCGCGCATCAATACCATGACACTCGGCGGATAACGCCAAGCGTTGAAACACACTACATCCGGAACAAAAACGGATGCTCGAAAAAACATTTCTAGGAGGTGAAACAACATGGAATGGGAATTCAACAGTTATTACACACTGATTGCCGCCACGCTCGTGTTGCTGGTTGGTAAATTTCTGGTTCAAAAAATCAAATTCTTAAGAGACTTCAATATTCCCGAGCCGGTCGCCGGCGGTTTGATTGCCGCTATCGTCCTGTTCGCCCTGCACGAAGCCTACGGCGTCAGCTTCAAATTTGAAAAACCGCTGCAAGATGCGTTCATGCTTATCTTCTTCACATCCATCGGTTTGAGCGCGGACTTCTCCCGTTTGAAAGCGGGCGGCCTGCCTTTGGTTATCTTTACCGCCGTGGTGGGTGCATTCATCATCATCCAAAACTTCGTCGGTGTCGGCTTGGCAAGCGCATTGGGTCTGGATCCGCTGATCGGCCTGATTACCGGTTCGATTACCCTGACCGGTGGTCACGGTACCGCCGGCGCATGGGGTCCTGACTTTGAAAGCAAATTCGGCCTGACCGGCGCAACCGGCTTAGGTATGGCTTCTGCAACATTTGGTTTGGTATTCGGCGGTTTGATCGGTGGGCCTGTTGCACGCCGTCTGATCAACAAAATGGGCCGTAAACCTGTCGTCAAAACTGCCAAATCCGACGACAACGATGCTGCCGACGACGTCTTCGAACAAGCACAGCGCACCCGCCTGATTACGGCTGACTCCGCTGTCGAAACGCTCGCGATGTTTGCCGCATGTTTGGCTTTTGCCGAAATTGTCGACGGCTACGACAAAGCCTTCTTCGACTTGCCTAAATTCGTATGGTGTCTGTTTGCAGGCGTGGTCATCCGCAACGTACTGACCGCAGCTTTCAAAGTCAATATGTTTGACCGCGCCATCGACGTATTCGGTAACGCCTCCCTGTCCCTCTTCCTGTCTATGGCTCTTCTGAACCTGAAACTGTGGGAATTGACCGGTCTGGCAGGTCCTGTGACCATCATCTTAGCTGTACAAACCGTCGTGATGATTCTGTACGCAACCTTCGTTACCTACGTCTTCATGGGTCGCGATTATGACTCTGCCGTATTGGCGGCCGGTCACTGCGGCTTCGGTTTGGGTGCTACCCCGACTGCCGTTGCCAACATGCAGTCCATTACCCAAACTTTTGGCCCGTCTCACAAAGCCTTCTTGATTGTGCCTATGGTGGGTGCGTTCTTCGTTGACTTACTCAACGCCGCCATCCTCTCCGGCTTCATCAGCGTCATCAAAGGCTGATACGTCTGACATAGAAAAGCACTTGCCGCATTTACTTGCTGCAAGTGCTTTTGTTATGATAAGCACGTCAGGCCGTCTGAAAGGCCGTCATCTTCAGGAGTACCCATGTACAAAAAAACCGCTTCCGTATTGATTTTAAGCACGATTCTTCTTGCCGCATGCAGCAAAGAAGAGCCAAAAGCCGCGCTTGATTGCGCCCAACCGGCCACACTGCAAAACATCCGTACCACCATCGAAGACACCCTCAAACAACAAGCGCGCTCCTTTGCCCGCAATGACAACCGCCAATTCGTTGATGCCGACAAAATCATCGCCGCCGGCCTCGAATTAGAAACCCTGCTTGAAGACCCCAAAGAAACCGAAGACAACGGCAAAGCCATCTGCCGCGCCAACCTCAAAATCCGCATCCCCGACACCATCCTCAAAACAGCCATAGACAACAGCCCGCTGATTTACGGCAACACCCCGTTGTCCGACATGCTCGAACAAAAACTGATGGGCAGCAACCTGACTTTTGAAAACAACACGTTCAGCACCACCCTGCTCTACACCCCCGACAAAGACGGCAAACTGGTTCTCGAAGACAATACCCTGAGCACCACGGCCCAAACCCTTTCCGCCACCCTGCTGCCCTACGGCGTGAAAAGCATTGTCATGATAGACGGCAAACCCGTATCCAAAGAGCAGGCCATCAAGCTGCTGCAAAACCAAAACACAGAAGAGCCGCCGACTGTCAATCCGCAAGACATCCTCGAAAACAACGCCGCCAGCCAAGCTGTCGGCTTGACCGATGATGACGACGATTCAGACTACGAAGTCCTGCACCCTGACCGTGAAACTCCGCGCAACGAGCCGCCCGGCCTCAGCCAAAGCGAACTCGACAACGCGCGCGCGCAAAACCGTCAGGCAGACGGCGAGATCAACGACCTCTGGGGCGGCTTAGACAGCGATGTCAAAAAACAAATCCTCGGCGAACAACGCGCCTGGATTCAAAGCAAAAAACTCAACTGCCAACAAGCCGCCGCGTCCGCAGACAACGCCGCACAAGCAGAATACCTGCGCCTGCAGTGTGAAACCCGCATGACCCGCGAACGTACGCAATACCTGCGCGGCTATTCCATCAACTAAAACCGATAAGGCCGTCTGAACATTCAGACGGCCTACAAGAAAGCACATCACATCATGCAATACCGAATCCACCGTGAAGGCGATGCCCCAAACACACCATCTTCAGCCTCCACACCTGTTGACAACTGGGAGCGCAACACCCTGCGCGAAGTCCTCCTCGCCGCCTACAAAGAACAGCGCCGCGCCCGCATTTGGCGCAATATCTGGCGCAGCGTCGCCGTCCTCATCTTCCTCAGCCTGATCTTCGGCCTCTCAGAAGAAGAAGGAAAAACCACGAGCATCCATGCCCGCGGCGAACACACCGCCGTTATCGACCTGACCGGCGAAATCGGCAACGACATCGACGACCAAGTCCAAATCCTGCGCGACAGTATGGAAGCCGCCTATAACAACGGCAACGCCAAAGCCATCATCATCCGCGCCAACAGCCCCGGCGGTTCGCCTGTCGTATCCAACACCGCCTTTAACGAAGTCCGCCGCCTCAAAGCCGAACACAAAGACATCCCCGTTTACCTCGTTGCCGAAGACATGTGCGCTTCCGGCTGCTACTACATTGCCGCCGCAGCCGACAAAATTTACGCCGACCCTTCCAGCATTGTCGGCAGTATCGGCGTGATCGGCGGCGGTTTCGACTTTACCGGCCTGATGGACAAAGCCGGTGTCAAACGCCGTCTGAAGACCGCCGGCAGTAACAAAGGCATGGGCGACCCTTTCACGCCTGAAACACCGGCACAAACCCAAATTTGGGAAACCATGTTGGGCGATATCCACCAAGAATTCATCAAAGCCGTCAAACTCGGCCGTGGCGCAAGGTTGAAAGACAAACAGTATCCCGACGTTTTCAGCGGCCGCATCTACACCGGCAAAGAAGCCAAACAGGTCGGCCTGATTGACGACTTCGGCAGCATTTACAGCGTTGCCCGCGATGTTGTCAAAGCCCCCGAGCTGGTCAACTACACGCCGCAAGACGATTTCAGCAAAATGCTCAGCCGCCGCTTCGGTGCGGAAGTGAAGGCCAAAGTCAAAGAAACTTTGTCTGAAATTTGGTAAACCAAAAAACCAAAAGGCCGTCTGAAACCCAATTAGGGCTTCAGACGGCCTTTTGATATGGTTTTTAAAATAAAACGCTGATTATTGTCCAAACATTTATCGGCTTCATCAAACCGACAGGCAAATATCCCCTGATAATGCTGTTATAGGAACACATTATGCCTGCAAATGATTAAGCCTCCACATTTCAGACGGCCTGTTTCTGCATATTGTGTGCCATATCCAGCGCGGCGCGGACGGCGGTAATCAGGCTGCCGGAATCGGCTTTGCCCGTGCCTGCCAAATTCAAGGCCGTACCATGGTCGACGGAAGTGCGGATAAAGGGCAGGCCGAGGGTGATATTCACGCCTTCGCCGAAACCGGCGTATTTGAGCACCGGCAGCCCTTGGTCGTGATACATAGCGAGGACGGCATCGGCATCTTTGAGCAGGAAGGGTTGGAACACGGTATCGGCCGGATAAGGGCCGCGTGCGTCTATGCCTTCGGCCTGAAGGGCATGAAGTGCCGGAATAATGGTATCGATTTCTTCGTGTCCCAAATGGCCGCCTTCGCCGGCGTGGGGATTGAGGCCGGTAACGAGGATGACCGGATTGGCTATGCCGAACTTATGGCGCAGGTCGTGTTCAAGAATGTGGACAACCGACTCGATTAAAGGCTTCGTGATGGCGGCAGAAATATCTTTCAGCGGCAGATGGGTGGTTACCAATGCCACACGCAGGCCTCCGCCGGTCAACATCATGACGACTTGTTCGGTATGGCTTTTTTCGGCGAGGTATTCAGTATGGCCGCTGAAAAAGCCGTTGCCTGCGTGGGCATCGTTGATGATGCCTTTATGCAGCGGCGCGGTCACCATACCGGCAAACAGGCCGTCTGAAATGCCTTGATACGCCGTATCCAGCAGTCGGAGCACATACGCGGCATTGGCAGGATTGAGTTCGCCCGCCCGACACTCGGCATCTAAGGGAATGTGCAGAACTTCGAGTTCGCCCTTGGGCAACGGATCAGCCGCTTGGGCTTGAAAGTCGCGCAGGATGACGGATTTGCCAAGCTGTTCGGCCCTGTTTACCAACAGGTTTTTGTCGCACAAAACAACGGGGCGGCAAGGAAGGTCGGCGAAAGCCAAATCAAGGCAGATGTCGGGGCCGATGCCGGCCGGTTCGCCGGATGTGATGGCGAGGATGGGAGCAGTCATGGTGTTTCTCGGTACGGGTTACAGTATTTAGACAACAGTCAGGCAAAATGCCTGCCCTACTTTTGCAGATTAACACAAATACAAAAAGGCCGTCTGAAAACAGTTTTTGCTTGGTTAAACTGTTTTCAGACGGCCTTGGCTGTTTACCGTTTTACACTTAAGAACGGCGGCCGATCATGCGGTATAAAACGTCGTGGCCTTGAATGCGGTGAACAACGACCATAGCAATGTGGCCGGCGACAAGCGCGAAGAGCAGCCAGCCGAGCTTGCCGTGCGCCATATTGCCGAGGTTGGACATCCATTCGATTTTTTCAGGCGAACCCTGCATCACTTCGACACCGAATACTTTCAACGGGCCGCGACCGCCGCCGTATTGGCGGATCATGCCGATAACGGGAACGGCGAGCATGAGGACGTAAAGGGCAAGGTGGCCTGCTTTGGCGGCAAAGCCGTCGGCGGCAGGACGTTTGGACGCATTGAGCAAAGCCCAAACAATACGCACGGCAATCACCAGCAGCGTGATGAAACCGATGGATTTATGTACGCCGAAGAGCGATTTGACCCATTCTTCGCCATCGTAGATGGTCCAAACGGTAATAGTGGAGAGGATGCCGATGAAACCGAGTACGGTCAGCCAATGCAACGCGCGCGCGACGGCATCGTAGGTTTGTGGGCGTGTAGCAGTCATAATGTTTCCTTGTTTTTGATTTGTTTGGTTTTTTGAATCGGCGGCATTGTAACAAAAATGCCCAACCAATTATGTTGCCTTTTTGAAGAGATTTCGTAAATGTTTGGAAAATTTGAAGAAACGGCGGTTGTATCCGTCAGGCTGCCCGGGCCGTCTGAAAACAAGGGCAGGAATACCACCTTCTATGCCGAACTCGGGCTAAAATAGGCGTTTTTATTCTCGGGTACGCATCGATGCAGGTTTGGATTCGGCGGTTTGCGCTATTGCTTCTGCCTTTGGGTTTCTTGGCGGTCATGGTGGCCGCGCCTTTGCTGTCGCTGGCGTTTTACGACGGCGAAGGCGCTTGGGCGGAAGTGGTGGCTGATGACTATATGCGCCTGCGCTTGGGCTGGACGGTGGCGCAGGCGGTTTTGACCTGTGTCTTGGTCACGGCTTTGGGCGTGCCTGCGGCGTGGGTGCTGGCACGGATGGACTTCGCCGGACGGCGCACGGTTTTACGCCTGCTGATGTTGCCTTTTGTGATGCCGACTTTGGTGGCGGGCATGGGCGTACTGGCTTTATTTGGCGCACACGGTATGCTGGCGGCAGGTTGGCAGGACACGCCGTGGCTGCTGATTTACGGCAATGTGTTTTTCAACCTGCCGGTTTTGGTGCGCTCGGCGTATCAAGGATTTGTGAGCGTGCCGCAGGCGCGGTTGCTCTCAGCGCAATCTTTGGGCGCGGACGCGTGGCGGCGGTTTGTCTGGGTCGAATGGCCGGTGGTGCGCGCGTGGGTTGCCGGTGGCGCGTGTCTGGTGTTTTTATATTGTTTTTCAGGCTTCGGGCTGGCCTTGCTGCTCGGCGGCGAACGTTTTGCGACGGTAGAAGTAGAAATCTACCGGCTGGTGGCGTATGAGTTGGACATGGCGCGTGCGTCGGTGTTGGTGTGGCTAGTGCTGGCGGTTACGGCGGCGGCAGGCGGTTTGTATGCGTATTGGAGCAGGCGCGTGGCTGTGGATAAATCGGTCTCGCCTTTGCCTCCGCGTGCGCCGATATGGGCTTGGGAAAAATGGTTGACGGCAACGGTTTTGGCCATGTTGGCAGTCTGCTGCCTGCTGCCTTTGGCGGCGGTATGGCTCAAGGCGGTATCGGCAGGCTCTTCATGGGCAGTCTTGCTAGAGGCGCAAACGTGGGCGGCTGTGTGGAACACCGTCCGTTTCTCTGCGGCAGCCGTGGCGGCGGCAACGGTTTTGGGCGTACTGTATGCGGCGGCGGCACGGCAAATGGCGTGGTTGCGCGCGCTGATGTTTTTGCCGTTTATGGTGTCGCCCGTGTGCATCGCGTTTGGCGTTTTGCTGCTCTATCCGCAGTGGACGGCTTCGCTGTGGCTGCTGACGGCGACTTACGCGCTGTTGGCGTATCCGTTTGTGGCCAAAGATGTACTGGCCGCGTGGGACGGTTTGCCCAAAGATTACACGGCAGCAGCGCGTACCATGGGCGCAAACGGTTTTCAGACAGCCTGTTATGTCACCGCGCCTTTATTGAAACCTGCCTTGCGGCGCGGCCTGACTTTGGCTTCGGCAACGTGTATCGGCGAATTTGCGGCCACATTGTTCCTGTCGCGCCCCGAATGGCAGACGCTGACTACTTTGATTTACGATTATCTCGGACGCGCCGGTGCGGACAATTACGGACGGGCGATGGTGTTGACGGCAGTATTGACCGCTTTGGCTTTGACGGCATTTTTGCTGGTGGACGAAGCGGAAGGGCAAAAGGCCGTCTGAACGCGGTCGGCTCAAATTCCCTTCACTTTCACTACACTATTGCCGCGCCTTGTATCGAAAATTGATTGAATCCGCTATATAATTTGTTTTTAACCGCACTCAACACGACCTATCATGACCGACTTAGAAACCAAACGCCTTGAAACCCAAGCCATGCTGGACAATGCCGACTTGCTGTTTGACCAAGAACAATGCCGCGCAGCCTTGCAAAAAGTTGCCGACGACATTACCCGCGACTTGGGCGGCAAATACCCCCTGCTCCTGCCTGTAATGGGTGGCGCGGTGGTGTTTACAGGGCAGCTGCTGCCGCTGTTGCGTTTCCCTTTGGACTTTGACTACGTCCACGTTTCCCGCTACGGCGACAAACTCGCAGGCGGCGCGTTCAACTGGAAACGCATGCCCGACCCCGAGCAAATCAAAGGCCGTGATGTAGTCGTTTTGGACGACATTCTGGACGAAGGCCACACCATGGCCGCCATTCAGGAAAAACTGTTGGAAATGGGCGCGGCAAGCTGCCGTGCGGCCGTGTTTGCCAACAAGCTGATCGATAAAGAAAAACCGACCAAAGCCGATTATGTCGGTTTGGACGTGCCCAACCGCTACGTCTTCGGCTACGGTATGGACGCCGCCGGCTGTTGGCGCAACCTCGGCGAAATCTACGCCTTAAACAATAAATAAAACAAAGGCCGTCTGAAAAATCTTCAGACGGCCTCAACCCCCATGCTAGGAACACATCATGATAGGTTTGTTAATCATTACACATGAAACCATAGGTGAAGCCTATCGCGGTTTGGCCGACCATTTCTTTCCCAACGGCTTCCCCGAAAATCTCCACATCCTCGGCGTACAGCCCGACGAAGATCAAAACGATATCATCAACAACGCCATCGCCGCGTTGCAGAAATTTCCTGACAACCGCGGCGTGCTGATCATGACTGACATCTTCGGCGCAACCCCGTGCAACGCCGCACGCCGACTGGTGCGTGAAAACAAATCCGCCATCCTGACCGGCCTCAACGCCCCGATGATGATTAAAGCCATCCAACACTCATCACAAGCCGAAAACCTCTCCGACTTCACCGAAACAGTCAAAGAAGCCGCCATCCGTGGCATTTTCACCATTACATCCGCACCTGAAGACCTGGTGTGCAAAGAACACGGCTAAGGCCGTCTGGAAACATTCACTTTACGAACATTTAGGGGACATCCATGCTCAAACAAGAAATCGAAATCATCAACAAACTCGGCCTGCACGCGCGCGCCTCCAGCAAATTCACCCAAACCGCCTCCCAGTTCCAAAGCGAAGTCTGGGTCACCAAAAACGGCAACCGCGTCAACGGCAAAAGCATCATGGGTCTGATGATGCTGGCCGCCGCCAAAGGCACCGTGATTGAGCTGGAAACAGAAGGCGCAGACGAAGCCGCCGCCATGCAGGCGTTGACCGACCTCATCAACGACTACTTCGGCGAGGGCGAATAATGAGCATCGTCCTACACGGTGTAGCCGCGGGCAAAGGCATTGCCATCGGCCACGCCCACCTCATCACGCGCGGCACAACGGAAGTCCCCCAATACGACATTGATCCCGACAAACTCGATGCGGAAGCTGCCCGTTTCGACAATGCCATCAAAGCCACGCGCAAAGAATTGGAACAGCTGCGCGGCGCAATTCCCGAAAACGCCCCGACCGAATTGGGCGCGTTCATCTCCCTGCACCTGATGCTGCTGACCGACGTCACCCTCTCGCGCGAACCCATCGACATTTTGCGCGAGCAGAAAATCAACGCCGAATGGGCATTAAAACTGCAAAGCGACAAGCTTGCCGCCCAGTTCGACAGCATCGACGACGACTACCTGCGCGAACGCAAACAGGACATGCTCCAAGTCGTCCGCCGCATCCACAACAACCTTGTCGGCCAGAGTAACGAAATCAACCTCGCCGGCAACCTGTTTGACGACACCGTCCTCATCGCGCACGACCTCTCGCCTGCCGATACCGTATTGTTCAAAGAGCAGCACATTACCGCCTTCGTAACCGATGCCGGCGGCCCGACCAGCCACACCGCCATCTTAGGTCGCAGCCTCGACATCCCGTCCGTCATCGGCCTGCACAACGCCCGCAAACTCATTACCGAAAACGAAATCGTCATCGTCGACGGCATCAACGGCGTCCTCATCATCGATCCCGACGAAGTCGTCCTCAACGAATACCGCCGCCTCGCCCGCGAATACCGCAGCCACAAGCGCGAACTCAACAAAATCAAAAAAACCGCCGCCACCACGGCCGACGGCATCAACATTGAGTTGCTCGCCAACATCGAATCCGCCGAAGACATCAAAGCCCTGCACAACTTCGGCGCAGACGGCGTCGGCCTGTTCCGCAGCGAATTCCTCTACCTCAACCGCGACAACATGCCGACCGAAGACGAACAATACGAAGTCTATGCCGGCATCGTCAAAAAACTCAAAGGCAAAAACATCACCATCCGCACCGTCGATTTGGGCGTCGATAAAAATCCGCGCTGGTTCGGCCAAAACAGCACGCCCAACGGCAGCCTCAACCCCGCACTCGGCCTGACCGGCATCCGCCTGTGCCTCGCCGAGCCGGTCATGTTCCGCACCCAAATGCGCGCCATCCTCCGCGCCGCCGCCCACGGCCCCGTACGCATGATGTGGCCGATGATTACATCCATTTCCGAAGTGCGCCAATGCCTTATCCATCTGGACACGGCCCAACGCCAACTCGCCGAACGCGACGAAGCCTTCGGCCCGGTCAGCATCGGCTGCATGATTGAAATCCCGTCCGCCGCCATGACCGTCGGCAGCATCCTCAAGCTCGTCGACTTCATCTCCATCGGCACCAACGACCTGATTCAATACCTCTTGTCGGTCGACCGCGGCGACGACAGCGTCAGCCACCTCTACCAACCCGGCCACCCTGCCGTCCTCAAAACACTGCAACACATCATCCGCACGGCAAACCGCATGGAAAAAGGTGTGTCCATCTGCGGCGAAATGGCCGGCGATACCGTCTTCACCCGACTGTTGCTCGGCATGGGCCTGCGCCGCTTCTCCATGAACCCCAACAACCTGCTTTCGGTTAAAAACATCATCCTGCACAGCCACACCGGCCATCTCGAAAACGATGCCGCCAAAATCCTACGCTGCGAAGACCCGGAAAAAGCCGAAAAACTGATTAAAATCCTCAACCAAAGCGAACAGGCGGAATCACAGGCCGTCTGAACCTCCGGCAAGGGCGTGTTTCGATACACACCCTTTTTATTCGTCCCCATTTTGGCTTACGCCCGATTCTCCCTCAAGCCCCCTTCTTCCCTATTTCGCCATTTCAAAAACCAACCTTTTTCACTTTTCCCAAACACTGCTTACAGGCCGTCTGAAAAATATAGGGCGCAAGTGAAATAAAACTTTTATGCCCACACCAAAGGCCGTCTAAACCCTGATTGCAAGGTTTCAAACGGCCTTGTTTTCAACCAAATACCTTTTATTTTTTGCAATAAATGACCCTTTGCCTATTTCTTCCAGCTACTGCCCACTATGGCTTTAGGCACCTATATCATTCCTTTTCACTAGGTCTTCAGTATACCCAAACATTATCCCTTTATTTTAATAATGCAACTTTTTACTCTAAAATATGTCTATTCTCATGTTTCACTTGAAAAAAGATTCAATACCTTGTAAATTTATAAAAGATAATAGTTATCATCATATTTTAAAGGAATAGTTCATGAGATTTACGCAACTTTCTGCTTTGATTGCCGCTGCAGCTTTATCAGTCGGCTCCGTATCCGCTTTTGCCAAACCGGTTCAGCTGACCGATACCATCGGCCGTAAGGTAACCGTCGACCTGCCTGCCAAACGCGTGGTTTTGGGCTTCTATTACCAAGACTACATGGCCATCGGCGGTAAAACCGCGCTGGACAACGTTGTCGGTTTCTCCAAAGCAGTTTGGGCCGACTGGGCGCCGCCAAGCTGGGCGGCATTCAGCAAAGCCGTACCTAAACTGAATCAACTGACCGACGTGGGCGAAGTGGAAGTCTGCACTTTCTCGATTGAGAAAGTATTGGCGCTGAAACCCGATTTATTGGTTTTGGCCGAATGGCAATACAAGGCTTTGGGTTCCGATCTCGACCGCATCAACAAAGCCGGCATCCCCATCGTTGTGTTGGACTACAACGCGCAAACGGTCGCCAAACACGTTCAATCGACCAAGCTCATCGGCACGCTGACCGGTCAGCAGCAAAAAGCTGACAAACTGGCGGCAGACTACAAACGCGTCGCCGACACCATCCAAGCGCGCGTACAAAAAGCCAACCTGCCTAAGCCTAAAGTGTATGTCGAGTTCGGCAACAAAGGCCCTGCCGAACACAGCGTTACCTTCGGCAAGAGCATGTGGGGTTCGATGGCGACACTGGTCGGCGGCAACAATATCGCCGCTTCTTCGGTCGAATTCTACGGCCCGATCAATCCTGAAAAAGTATTGGCCGCCAAATCCGACGTGATCGTGATTACCGGCCGCGAAACCGAATTGAAGAAAAACCCGACCGCCATGGTGATGGGCTGGGGCATTCCGAAAGCCGAAGCGGAAAAACGCTTGGCAGGCTTTGCCAAACGCGCCGGCTGGGCCAACCTGCCTGCGATTAAAAACAACCGCCTCTACGCCGCCTACCACGCCAACTCACGCACGCTGTCCGACAGCGCATCGATTCAGTTTATGGCCAAAGCGATTTATCCGCAGTTGTTTAAAGATTTCAACCCTGAGAAGACCTATCTGGACTTCTACCGCCAAAACCTGCCCGTCGTGCCGAACGGCACGTTCTACCTCTATCCGAAAGGACAATAAGGTAGTTTAGATTTTCAGACGGCCTTTTAAATCGTAAGGCCGTCTGAAATTTTTGCGGAAGAAAAAGGCAAACCTGTTCTCCCCTTTCACAACACTCTTTTTTAAAGGTTTGAAACATGAATGATTCGGTTGTCGCCGAGATTGTGAAAAACCAGCGCAAGTTGGAAGGCAAGCGTTGGTTGATTGTGTTGATGTTTTTAGTCATCGCCGCGGTCAGTTTCCTATTCGACATCGCTACCGGCCCTGCGATGACGGACACGTTGCCCGTCAGCGAAGTGGTCAATGTTTTGCTGGGCAAACCCGGAGTCGATGAAATGAACCGCCTGATTGTGATGGATCTGCGCCTGCCGATTGCGGTAATGGCCTTGGTGGTCGGCGCGGCTTTGGGTGTCGGCGGCGCGGAAATTCAAACGCTGTTGAACAACCCGATGGCCAGCCCTTATACGCTGGGCTTGGCGGCGGCGGCGGGTTTGGGCGCGTCGGCGGTGATTGCGTTCGGCGGTTTCGGGCTGCCTGAAACGGTCGCCGTTCCCATCGGCGCGTTTGTGATGACCATGCTGGCTTCGGGCATCTTGTTTCTGTTTGCCTCAGCGCGCCGTTTCAACTCGGCGATGTTGGTGCTGGTGGGGATTGCGCTGTTGTTTCTGTTTCAGTCGATTTTGTCGCTGATTCAATTTATCGCCGCGCCTGAGATTTCACAGCAGATTCTGTTTTGGCTGTTCGGCAGCTTGAACAAAGCAACTTGGGAAACGGTCATCGTTACGGCGGCGGTTACGGCGGTATGCGTGTTTCTGCTTTCGCGCGATGTGTGGAAGCTGACCGCGCTGCGCTTAGGCGAAGAACGCGCCGTCGGGCTGGGCATCAATCTGCAACTTTTGCGCCTGAAAACGCTGGTGTTGGTAGCGGTGATGACGGCAACGGCAATCAGTTTTGTCGGCGTGATCGGCTTTATCGGCTTGGTTGCCCCGCATGTGGCGCGGATTCTTTTGGGCGAAGACCAACGTTTCTTCCTGCCCGGCGCGATGCTGGCAGGGGCGGCGTTTTTATCGGTGGCGAGCGTGTTGTCCAAGGTGATTATCCCGGGTGCGCTGTTTCCGGTGGGCATCGTTACGTCGTTTGTCGGCGTGCCGTTCTTCTTCTGGATTGTGTTAACGAAACGGTAGGTCGTCTGAAATGTTGAAACTTGAAAATGTCCATATCCGGCGCGGCGATTATGTGGTCGCCGACAGTATCGATTTGACGCTGGAACAAGGCAAAG